>OHPB01001098.1_pt1 | contig 15045 bp, 15 predicted proteins | sample 1577621 | NCBI WGS metagenome assembly OHPB01 (sample SAMEA3879577, study PRJEB24766) | human gut metagenome | biome: human-associated habitat; feature: feces | place: USA | collected 1985/1987 | reverse complement strand
AAACACTTCTCTTTGCAGTCGCCGGGGATAAGGACTACGAACCGATGATCGCATATCTGATGCAGAATCTGGAAGTGGAGGCGGTCTATGTGACGTCGCTGGATTCTGACCGCGCAATCTCCGCAGAGTATATTGCGGCATTGTTCCGCGATTGTGCGAAGAAGACGGAACGCAATGTACATGTCTATGCAGATAATGACATCCGAAGCTGTTTCGCGGAAGCATATGCAGCTGTGGAGGCACGCGGCGGCATGCTGTTTTGCGTGGGCTCTCTGTATCTGATAGGAAAGATAAAAGACATATGGGAGGAAACCGTATGATAAATTTTGAAGAAGAATTGAAGCGTTTCTCGCCGATTCCGGAAGTGAATCAGGCGGAGGAAGCCATTTACAGCAATGATTTGAAGGATATCAGTGATATTGTATTACAGATGACACAGGACTTGAGAAATACAGGCAGCATATTGGATAATGCAGTATCTGTGCGGGCAAGGAGAAGATAAGATGGCAACAACAATGCGACCGGTGCTGTGCCCCCATTGTGGTGCACAGGTGCGGAAAAATGGATATTGTTCGGAATGTTATCTTCCGTTGTCGATGCTTAAAAAAGCGCAGAATACATCCAATTATTATTACAATATTGGGTATGACCGGGCATCGGCGAGAGATCTGTCCGGTGCGATTGAATCTCTGTTGCAGGCACTGCGGTATAACAAGCGAAATGTGCCAGCACGCAATCTGCTGGGACTCATCTATTATGAGATGGGTGAGGCTGTGCAGGCGATGAGCGAATGGGTTATGAGCATCAACTATCAACAGGAAAATAACCTTGCGACAAAATACTTAAAAGAACTGAAAAAAGATCCAGCCCGGTTGGAGAGTGTCGATCAGCTTGCGCGGAAGTTCAACATGGCAATCCAGTATGCGCACAGCGAAGATTATGATCTTTCAATCTTGCAGCTCAAAAGTGCACTCTCGGACAATCCACATTTTGTGAAAGGATATTTGCTGCTTGCCCTTTTGTATATCGGGACAGATAACTACGAGAAGGCAAGAGTGACTCTGCGTCGTGTCTTAAAGATCGATAAGGCGAATTCCCTTGCGGTGCATTATCTGCGGGAGATGGGAGATACCGAGGAAAACATCATTGAGATGCGTAAACAGAACGTGGATAATGATGGACTCTTAGACGACGATTACCTTGAGGAGATCGTTGTGACCGAGGATGGCAGAGCACCGAAGAAGATCGAGAAGAAGAATCTGTTTCAGGAGATCAAGGCAAAGAAAGATACAAGCGTTGTGCGAACCGGACAGTTTGGACAGGTCAGCCTTGCAAAATACTCTGGGTTGTATATGTTGCTTGGGCTGGTGTTTGGCGTCCTTCTTTTCAGTTTTTTCATTCTGCCTGGACAGAAAAAGAAGCTGCGGGTAGAAAATGAACAGCTGATTAAGACATACAGTGAGGAGCTTGCCGGGAAAAATTCCACGATCAACAGCCTGAGTGCAGAGGTGGACAGTCTGACAAAACAGATTGATACACTGCAAAATGGAGCCGCACAGGGGGAGACGGATCTTCCTGATTATTCCAATGTTGTGTCGGGCATGTCAGATACAGATTTACAAAATATGATAGACAAAGAGTAATCGATGATTATTCGAAATTACGAAAGAAAGTGAAATGATTTCACTTTCTTTTTCTTTTGCATTTTTTTCTGGATATATGGATATAGGAGGCAATTTATGGTGTATGAAGTAGCAAATGGTGTGCTGATTTATTATCTGCCGGAGGAGCTTGATCACTATGCGGCGGATATGCTCAAGCGAAAGACGGCACATGTGTTTGATGAGGAGGAGATCAGGTACCTGATCTTTGATTTCTCGAAGACGCAGTTCATGGACAGTTCCGGCATCGGGCTGATTACCGGACGGTTTCGGATGGTGCATGACAAGGGAGGATGTGTATATGCGGTGCATGTCAATGAAACGATCGATCGCATTTTGTTGATGTCAGGAATCTATCGCATCTTAAAGAAGATGGATTCCCTGGATGCGATAAAAAAGGAGATGGTAAAGGGAGGATATTATGAATAGTGCAAACGAAATGAATGTGGAATTTGATAGTGTGGCGAAAAATGAGAGCTTTGCCCGTGTGATCGTGGCATCATTTATCACGTCGACGAACCCAACGCTCGAAGAAGTGTCGGATATTAAAACGGCAGTTTCCGAGGCGGTCACAAATGCAATCATTCATGGCTATGAGAAAGGTGCGGGGAAAATCTGGATTCGTACAGTCGTGGAAGACCGTTCGGTGTACATAGAAGTGCGGGACAAAGGAATAGGCATCGCGGATGTCAAACAGGCGATGGAGCCACTTTTCACAACAAAACCGGAAGAGGAACGATCTGGTATGGGGTTTTCCTTTATGGAGGCATTTATGGATCGGCTGGAGGTTGAATCCGCCGCAGGCGAAGGTACCGTGGTAAAAATGTGGAAGGAGATCGGTGCACCGGCACCACATTATGAATAAATGAATGAATGGGAACTATTTCAACAGGCACAGATGGGGAGCAAGGCTGCAAAGGAAAAAATAGTTTCAGATAATACCGGGTTGGTGTGGAGCATTGCGCGGCGGTTTGTCAACCGTGGTTATGATCTCGAGGAACTGTATCAGATTGGCTGTATCGGACTGCTCAAGGCATGTGACCGGTTTGAAAGCCGTTATGGCGTGCAGTTTTCCACCTATGCCGTGCCGATGATCATCGGGGAGCTCCGGCGCTACCTCCGGGACAATACCGCTATGCGCGTGAGCCGCTCTCTGCGGGATACGGCCTATAAAGCGCTTCAGATGCGCAACAAGCTCATGGAGGAAAACGCGCGGGAACCGCACATCAGCGAGGTTGCAAAGGCGCTCGGGATGAAGGAAGAGGATGTGGTGTTCGCGCTCGACGCCATCCAGGATCCGGTGTCCCTGTTCGAGCCGATCTACCATGATGACGGTGATGCGATCTACGTCATGGATCAGGTGCGGGATGAGCGCAGCTCGGACGACCTTTGGCTTGACGGCATCGCCATCGAAGGCGGGCTCGGCAAGCTCGGCGCGCGCGAGCGGCGCATCATCGAGCTGCGTTTTTTCCACGGCAGGACGCAGATGGAGGTTGCCTCCGAGATCGGGATCAGTCAGGCGCAGGTTTCCCGGCTGGAAAAGAGCGCGCTCAAGCACATGCGCAAATACGTCTGACCAGGACGCAAAACAAGCCTACTTTTTTACCGCCGCCCCGCATACATATGACCGTATGGGGGCGGTTTGCTATGTCCAATAAAAAGCGAAAAATCAAGCTGGGGCGGCGCGTCACGGAAGCGCTGGATCTCCCGGAAGAGACGGTTTCTGGCCTGCCGAAGCTGACGGTGCAGGGCAGGGAACGCATGCTTGTGGAAAACCACAGGGGCATCTTTGAATGCGGGGAGCGCGTCGTGCGGCTGCATACGGCCTGCGGCATCCTGCGCATCACGGGGGAGGCGCTGACGCTGCTGGAGCTTTCAGCTGAGCGGCTGTATATTGCAGGAACGCTGTGCGGCGTAGAATACGAGCCGTGAGCCAGCCGGCCTGGGAGTGGATAAAAATTAAGAAAAGTTTGTGAATTTTCGTTTGGGAGCGGCCGATGTTGACAGGCATATGGAATTCTGTTGCCGGATATGTTATCATTGAAATCAAAGGCAAAGGGCTGGAACGGTTTCTGAACCGCGCTATACAGAGCGGCGTAGAGATCTGGCGTGTGCGGCGCACGGGCACGGCCACCGTCACGGCCCGCGTGAGCGTCGCTGGATTTTATGCACTGCATACGCTCGTGCGCGGGCAGAATATCCGGGTGCGCATCCTGGAAAAGCGCGGGCTGATCATGCGCCTTTCCAAATTCCGTTTCCGTAAGGTGCTGCTCTATGGCTGGGTGATCGTGCTGGCGCTCCTCGTGGCGGCTTCGCGGCGCATCTGGTTCATCGAGGTGGACGGCTGCGATACGGTGCAGGAAGCGGAGGTGATCGCGCTGCTCGATGAAATGGCGGTGCCCACATCACAGCTGGGCAATGCGCTCATGGCTTCTGATCCGCGCATTGCATGGGCGGGCGCAAAGCTTTATGGCGTGACGCTGCGGGTATCCTTGCAGGAGGCGGAGGCGATCCCAGAGCTCCCCTCCGGCGAGGCGGAAACGCCCGCAAGTATCTACGCGGCGAAGGACGGTGTGATCACGAGCATCACGGTATACGACGGCAAGGCAAAGGTGCATGCTGGAGACGCGGTGCTTGCAGGGCAGGAGCTGATCACAGGCGTGCTGCGCAGCGATGAGGAGCATACGCTTCTGACCCGCGCCCGGGGCAAGGTGACCGCGAAGGTGCTTTACCGCCTGGAGGCCACGGCGGGCCCAACGCTCGTGAAGCTGGCCGACACTGGGGAGACGCACGAATCTACGCGCCTCGGCCTGTTCGGCTGGGAACTGCTCTCAACCAGCTTTGCATCCGGTGCATGGGAGGACGCGCGGGAGGAGCCGCTTCACGGCTATGCGCTCACAAACTGCTTCCTGCCCCTTACGGCGGAGCATGTGCAGCTTTACGCGCTCGCCGAGCGGGAGAGCGCGGCGACGCAGGAGGAGCTCGCGCAGGCCGCCTTGCAAAAGGCGGAACGCGCCATGGCGAAAGCCCTGCCGCAGGATGCGCGTATCCTTTCTAAGGAGAGCGGAACGGTTTTGCTGGAAAACGGCGCCGTGCGGGCGACAATTCTCGTCACGGCGGAAGAAAACATAGGGGAAACAAAGGAAATAAAGGAACCAAATGGAGAACAGGACTGATTTGCTGCAACCGGAAGAGGAACTTCAGGCAACGGCGTCCGCGGAGAGCGCGGTGCGCACCGTTCCTGTGGAATCCATGGATGAACTGATCCGCCTCTTCGGCGTATTTGATGAAAACCTCAAGATTATCGAGGATGAAACGGGTGCGCGCATCCGTACGGGCGGCGACAGCATCCGCATCGAGGGGGAAGCGGCGAGCGTGGAGCTTGCCGCCACGGTTACGGACAAGCTGCTCATGACGCTGCGCCGCGGCGAAGCGGTCGACCGCAGCCGTATCCGCTACGCCGTCGATCTTGCAAAGGAAGGCAACGCGGAGCTGATTATGGAGCTTTTGGACGACGTTGTTGCCTTTACAAACAAAGGGCGGCGCATCAAGTGCAAAACGCTCGGCCAGAAGAAATACGTCTCCGCATTGAAACGCCACACCGTCGTGTTCGGCGTCGGCCCGGCGGGCACGGGAAAGACGTATCTCGCCGTAGCGATGGCGGTGCTTGCCTATAAAAACAAGGAAGTGGAGAAGATCATCCTCACGCGCCCAGCCGTAGAGGCGGGGGAGAAGCTCGGCTTTTTGCCCGGCGACCTCCAGAATAAGGTAGACCCTTACCTGCGGCCGCTGTATGATGCGCTCTATGATTTTCTCGGCGCAGAGAGCTTCAAAAGCCTGAGCGAACGCGGTGTGATCGAGGTTGCGCCGCTCGCGTACATGCGCGGCCGCACGCTGAGCGACGCATACATCATCCTGGACGAGGCGCAGAACTGCACGATCGAGCAGATGAAGATGTTCCTGACGCGCTTTGGCGAAGGTTCCCGCGTGGTCGTAACGGGCGACATCACGCAGATCGACCTGCCGCATGAGCGCAAAAGCGGCCTCGTGCATGCGCTCGACGTGCTCAAGGGCGTGGAAGGCATCGCGCAGATCTATCTAACACATAAGGACGTTGTGCGCCATGAGATGGTGCAGCGCATCATCAGCGCATACGACAGGGCGTACCGGAAAGACGGAAATACGGGGAGGTAAGCGGAATGGCGAAGCGCGAGGGCAAACGGGCGGCCACAAAGAAGAACATCAGGATCCTTTCGCTCCTGCTTCTTGCCGTTGCGTTTATCATCACCTATTTTTCCGTGCTGACGGCGGCGACGCCGAAGAATTATGATGTAAAGGTAGGGGAGGCTTCGCCCTATACGATCTACGCGACGCGCAACGTGACGGATGAAGGAGCGACCGATGCGCTCCGGGACGCCGCGCGTGCGGCAGCGCAAACGGCTTACCGCATTGACACGGCGCGCATCAGCGCCTGCATGGACGGCGCGAACGCATTTTTTTCCGCGCTCACGGCGCTGCGCGCGGAGGCTGAGGGCCTGCGCCCCTCCAACGCGGCAGAACAGAACCTGACAGCGGAGGACTGGGCCGGGCTGCTCAGCGCGGAGCAGACGGCGGCCTTTTGTGCTAAAACCAAACCCGCGTTGGAAGAAGCCCAGCTTTACGTGGTGCTCGCCGCGGGGACATCCGAGCTCCAACTCATGAAGGATCTTGTGCTGCCGAAGCTTGAAACCTCTCTGAACGCAGGCCTTCCTGCGGAGGGGCTCGCCTCGGTGAAGGCCACCTGCGTGCGGGAGGTCAACGCAACTACAAGCCTCACAGCCGGCATCAAGGATGTGGCCGGCCTTGTGGTCAGCACCTACATGGAACCGACACTCGTGGTGGACGAGGAGGCGACCGCCCTTGCACAGGAAGAGGCCGCGGCGGCCGTCGAACCCGTAGTGATCAAAAAGGGGGAGACGGTCGTGGAACGCGGCGCAGTGATCACAGCCGCACAATACGCAATCCTGAGCGACCTTGCGCTCGTTCGCGCGGAGCAAAACAACCTGCCGCTTATCCTTGGTACGCTGCTCATCCTTCTTGTCGCGTTCGCGCTGTTCACGCTTTACATTTACTTTTACCGCACAGAGGTGTTTTATGACATCAAGCGCATGATCATCCTTACGGTGTTCACCGGGCTGACCATGCTCCTTGCGCTGCTTTGCAGCGCGTTGGACGTCCGCATGAACCCCGCGCTCATCGCGGTGATGCTCACGGCGCTTCTTGTCTGCCCCCGCGTGGCGCTCGCGCAGAGCGCGCTGTTCGCAGTTGCGCTCGGCCTGATGGCGAGCGGCAGCGGGACGGCGCTTTTGAGCGTGGATTCCTTTATGCTGGCCGTCTCCACGCTTGCGGCGGGTGCAGCGAGCGTGTTTGCGCTCCGCAGGACGCAGAGCAGAGCCGCTTTGATCGCGGCAGGCGCGGTCGGCGGCGCGGCTGCGTCGCTTGTTGTCACGGCCGTGATGCTCATGGCAAAGGAGACGTTCCTTTCCGTGCTCGCCGGCATCGGCTGGACGATGGGGAGCTGCATGCTTGCGGCGCTTCTTGTGACTGGATCGCTCTCCATTTGGGAGAACCTTTTCGATGTGGCGACGACTGCTCGCCTGAGCGAACTGAGCAACACGAACCATCCGCTGCTCAAGCAGCTTATGGTAGAAGCGCCGGGTACCTATCAGCATTCCGTGACGGTTGCTGCGCTTGCGGAAGCGGCGGCAGAGCGCGTCGGGGCGGATCCGCTGCTTGCGCGCTGTTTCACGACGTTGGCAAACTGCGCCGCCCGCTATATTTCAAGGAAAACCAGAAGAGTGGCGAGAACATTCACGATACGCTGCCTCCGCTTGAAAGCGCGCAGACGATCATCGCCCACCAGAAGGATGGCGTGACTTTGCTCACGCGCTACAAGATGCCTTCCGCCGTGATCCGTATTGCGGCGGAGCACCATGGCAATGCGCTCATGACGTATTTTTACTACAAAGCGAAGCAAGCGGAGGGCGACAAGGTGCAGGCCAAGAACTTTCGCTATTCCGGGAGCCGGCCCTCTACAAAGGAGAGCGCTATTGTGATGCTGGCGGATTCCTGCGAGGCCGCAGTGCGCTCGCTGGGCGATACGAACCGCGAAAAGGTCGATGAGATGGTACACAAGGTCATCTACGGCAAGATGACGGACAGCGACAACATGATGACCAACGCGCCGCTGACCCTCGCCGAGTTCACGGAGATCGAAAAGAGCTTCCTCAAGACCTTTGGCGGCATCATGCATGACCGCATCGAATACCCGGATATTGCAGAGGTAAACAAATGATCGAGGTGCTGACGGAACTGGCAGGAACGCCGGAGTTCCTCGAAGGCGCGCTGTCCGCTGCCGCGGAGGCCGCGCTTGCATATGAGGGCGCGGCGGGCGACATAACTATTTCTGTGGTGGATGACGCCGCCATTCATGCGATGAACCGGGAGTACCGCGGGGTGGATAGGCCGACGGACGTGCTGAGCTTCCCTGCGGCAGAAGGGGGGGCATTTCCTGCGATCCCGGACGCATTCCTGGGGGATATTGCCATTTCGCTCCCGCGTGCGGAAGCGCAGGCGGAGGAATACGGCCACCCGCTTTTGCGGGAGCTTTCGTTCCTGGCGGTGCATGGCACGCTACACCTGCTGGGCTATGACCACATGACGGACGAGGACCGCGCGCGGATGTTTGCGCGGCAAAACGAAATCTTAGAGAAGATGAGGATCACAAGATGAGGAGCATCCACGATTTTGAAGTGAAGAACATGCTGCGCATGGCGAACGAGGCGCGGGACCGGGCCTATGCGCCCTATTCCAATTTCCGCGTGGGCGCGTGCCTGAAGGGCGCAACGGGCGCCTATTACCTGGGCTGCAACATCGAAAACGCGGCCTACTCCCCCTCGAGCTGCGCCGAGCGCACAGCCATGTTCAAGGCCGTTTACGAAGGGGAACGCCAATTTGACGCGATCGCCATTGTGTGGGATGGGGAGAACCCCGCCGTGCCCTGCGGCGTATGCCGCCAGGTGCTCGCGGAGTTCTGCGACCCGGAAATGCCCGTGATCTGCGCGAACCGCAAGGGGGAATATAAGCTCGTCGCCATGGGCGACCTGCTGCCGGATGCGTTTTTGCCGAGGGACCTTGGCAAATGAACGGTTTTCTTTCCGGATTTGTTTCGATCATCGGCTCCCCGAACGTCGGCAAAAGCACGCTGATGAACCGCTTTGTTGGGCAGAAGGTCTCCATCGTCTCCCCGCGCGCACAGACGACGCGCAACCGCGTCATGGGCGTGCTGACGAAGCCTGCCTACCAGATCGTATTTTTGGATACGCCTGGCGTAACGACGCCGAAAAACCGGCTCGGCGAATATATGCTCAAGGTGGCGTATGATTCGCTCAACGAGGTGGAAGCCGTGCTGTTCCTTGCCGACGCGGAGAAGGGCGTGCGCGAAAAGGATGAAGCCCTGCTCCAGAAACTCGCTTCCGCAAAGGCGCCCGTCATCGCTGCGATCAACAAGATCGACACCGCAAAGCCAGAGGCCGTTGCCGGCCTACGGGAAAAACTTGAAACCGTGCCATATCTTTCGGAGATCGTTGAAATTTCCGCGGAAACGGGAGAAGGCGTCCCGGCGCTGGAAGCGCTGCTTGCTTCGCATCTTATGGAGGGGCCGAAATACTTTCCGGACGACATGGTGACGGATCTCCCGGAGCGCGTCATCTGCGCGGAAATGATCCGTGAAAAGGCGCTTGCGCTCCTGAAGGAGGAGGTGCCGCATGGCATCGGCGTGGGCGTTGACAAGATGGTTCAGCGTGAGGATAAGCCTATCTGCGACGTTTGGGCCACGATTTATTGCGAGCGCGAAGGGCACAAGGGCATCATCATCGGCAAAGGCGGCGCCATGCTCAAAAAGATCGGCGCGGAGGCTCGGCGCGATATGGAATGGATGCTCGGCATGCGCGTGAATCTGCAGCTTTGGGTCAAGGTGAAGGACGATTGGCGCAACAGCCTCTCCACCATGCGCGAGCTGGGATACGAGTAAAGGCGCAAAGGGAGCAGCCGGTAAACCGGTAAATCGAACAGGACTTCGGCATTGAGGGAGAACGCGGTTCGCCCTTTTGCACAAGGAAATGCAAACACATAGAAGGGGGAGCGGCATGCGCGCGGTCGATCTCATCCTAAAAAAGAAAAAGAACGGCGAACCCATGACAAAGCGGGAGATCGAATGGCTCGTGAACGGGTTCGTGAACAATCAGGTGCCGGACTACCAGATGGCGGCCTGGATGATGGCTGTCTGCTTCCAGGGCATGAACCGGGAGGAAACCGGGGCGCTTACGGACGCAATGATGCGCTCCGGCGATATGGTGGATCTTTCTGCGCTTCCGGGCGTAAAGGTTGATAAGCATTCCACTGGTGGCGTCGGGGATACGACGACGCTCGCCGTCGCACCGCTCGTCGCAGCCTGCGGCGGCACGGTGGCCAAAATGTCCGGCCGTGGGCTTGGGCATACGGGCGGCACACTCGATAAGCTCGAATCTGTGCCGGGGGTGAACGTTGAGATCCCCATCGAGCGTTTCTTCACGACCGTCCGGGAAACCGGCCTCTGCGTGATGGGGCAGACGGAGAACCTCGTTCCGGCGGATAAGCGTATGTATGCGCTGCGGGACGTGACGGGCACCGTAAACAGCGTCCCGCTTATCGCCTCAAGCATAATGAGCAAGAAGCTCGCTGCGGGTGCGGACGCGATCGTGCTCGACGTCAAAATGGGCACGGGCGCGTTCATGCAGACGCTCACGGAGGCGCGGGAGCTCGCGCGCACGATGGTGGACATCGGTACGCATTTGGGCCGGCGCACTGTCGCAATCATCACCGACATGAATCAGCCGCTCGGCATGGCGGTCGGCAACGGGCTGGAGGTGCGCGAGGCGATCGAGCTGCTTTCCGGAAAGATCCCCGTGGGCGACCCGCTTCGTGAGGTTTCTATGCTGCTCGCATCCCATATGCTCCTGCTTGCGGGCCTTGCAAAGGACGAGGCGGAGGCGCGCGCAAAGCTTTCGCATGCGCTTGAAAGCGGCGCGGGGCTTGCGAAACTGCGTACGATGCTTGCCGCCCTCGGCGGGGATGTGCGCTGTATTGAAGAACCGGACGTCCTCTGCGCCGTGCGGGAGAAGATCCCTGTGACGCTCGGGCGCGCGGGATATGTCTCCGCCATACGGGCGGAACAGATCGGCATTGCGGCGCAGCTGCTCGGCGCGGGCCGTGCGACGAAGACGGACCGGATCGACCCGGCTGTCGGCCTCGTGATGCACAAGCGCCAAGGGGCGTTCGTTGCGGTCGGGGAATCGGTGGCCACGCTTTATGTGAATGATCCCGCCCATGCGGAGGAGGCCGCTGCGATGGTACGCGGCGCGCTGACGCTTTCGGAGGAAGCGCCTGCCCCCGCGCCGATGGTATATGACGTGATTCCCTGAACGGCGGCTTTCACTGCAAAGTTTACGGACTGTTGATTTGAACGCCGCGCACTGGGATGCTATGCTGGAAGCGGCGAAAGGAGAACCAAACTTGAAAAAGCTCATTGCGATTGACGGGAATAACATCCTTTACAGGGCGTATTTCGCCCTGCCTTCCATGATGACCAAAGCGGGCGTACCGACGGGGGCGATCTACGGCTTTCTTTCCACGCTCTTTAAGCTCGTGCAAGAGGAGCCGGATTACCTGCTCGTTGCCTTCGACATGCATGGACCCACATTCCGCCATGAACAATATGACGCATACAAAGCTGGCCGTGCCGAAACGCCGGATGACCTGCGCGCACAGATCCCGCTCGTAAAAAAGCTGCTCACTGAGATGGGAATCGCGGTCTGCGAGTGCCCGCGCTTTGAAGCGGACGACATTCTCGGCACGTTCGCGCGCCTTGCGAACGAAGCGGGTGTGGACGCGCTGCTCGTGACGGGCGACCGGGATGCGCTGCAGCTCATCGGCCCCAACACGCACGTTTTGATGCCCAAGAAGGCGAACGAGACCGTGGAGTATGACGAGGAGCTTCTGTTGGAACAATACGGCCTTGCGCCCGCACGCATGCCGGATCTCAAGGGCCTTATGGGAGACGGCTCCGATAATTTGCCCGGCATCCCTGGCGTGGGGGAAAAGACCGCGCGCAAGCTGCTCGAAAAATATGGCACGCTTGAAAACGCGCTTGCCCATGCGGGGGATGAGAAGGGCGCTTTGCAGAAGAAACTTACCGAGGGCGCGGAGAGCGCCCGCATGAGCTACCGGCTCGGCCTCATCGACACGCATGCGCCGGTACCCTTCGGCCTCGCGGAATGCATGTTTGAACCCGTGCGCCTTGCGGGCGGCGCGCCGATGATGCAGGAGCTGGAACTGCGCAGCCTGCTTTCCCGCCTGCCCAAGGGCGGCGCTGCGCCGCAGGCATCCGCAGCGGGGAAAGAGCTTACGCGTGTGCGCGTGGACGACGCGGAGAAACTCGCCGCGCTTGCGGAAACGCTTGCGAATGCACAGCGTCTCGCGCTCCATGTGGATGAGGCGCTCTCACTTTCCGTGGACGGCACGACGCAATATGACGTGGTGCTCGGCGCGACGCTGCTTGACGCAGGGCTCGATGAAGCGCAGGTCTATGGCGCGCTCAAACCGCTGCTCGAAAACGAAACGATTGAAAAGCTCGTGTTCGATGCGAAGCGCTTTCGGCATATTTTGGCGCGCTTTGGCGTATCGCTTGCAGGCGTGACGTTCGACGCGATGCTTGTGGATTATCTCTTGCATGCTATCCACCCGGCAGGTTCGCTCAAAACCCTCGTGGGGGAGCGGCTTGGCTTTGCGGAAGGCGGTGCGGCGGCGCTCGTGCGCCTCGCGGATTCCATGCTGCCGGAACTTGCGGAGAAGGAGCTTATGTGGCTTTACCGCGAGGTGGAGCTCCCGCTCGAGCGTGTGCTGTTCGACATGGAGCGCATCGGCTTTGCGCTTGACGCAAGCGTGCTTTCAGAGATGAGTACGGTTTTCAAGATGCGTATCGACGCGATTGCGGAGGAGATCTATGCGCTCGCGGGGGAACGGTTCAACATCCTCTCCACCAAGCAGCTCGGCGCGGTCCTGTTCGACAAGCTCCGGCTCCCGCCCGGGAAAAAGACAAAATCCGGCTATTCCACGGATGCGGAAACGCTTGAAGCGCTTGCCGGAAAGCATGAAATCGTGCCGCTTATTATTGAATACCGCACGCTTTCCAAACTTTGCAGCACGTTCTTAGACGGCCTCCTCGCTGTCGTTCAGCCGGAAAGCGGCCGCGTACATACGAGCTTCAACCAGAATGTGACGGCGACGGGGCGCATTTCCAGCACGGAGCCGAATTTGCAGAATATCCCCGTCCGCACGGAACTTGGACGCGAGATCCGCAAGGCGTTTGTTGCAAGTGAAGGGAATTTGCTCGTGGACGCAGATTATTCGCAGATCGAGCTGCGTCTGCTCGCCCACATGAGCGGGGACGAGGGCATGATCCGCGCCTTCCGCGAAGGGGACGACATCCACCGCCGCACGGCCTCCGAGGTGTTCGGCGTGCCGTTTGACGCGGTTACAAGCGCGCAGCGCAGCGCGGCGAAAGCCGTGAACTTCGGTATCGTGTACGGGATTAGCGATTTTGGGCTTGCGCGCAACCTCGGCATCCCCCGCAAGGAGGCCGCGCATTACATCGAACTGTATTTTGCCCGCTATCCGGGCATCCACCGCTATATGCTGGAAAGCGTGGAGGCCGGCAAGCGGGATGGCTTTGTCAAAACGATGATGGGAAGGCGGCGGGAGCTGCCGGAGCTGCAATCCTCCAACTACAACACGCGTTCCTTTGGCGAACGCGTGGCGATGAACATGCCCATTCAGGGTACGGCTGCGGACATCATCAAGCTTGCGATGGTGCGCGTGCATGAAGCGCTCCGGCGCGAAGGCCTCCGGGCAAAGCTGGTGCTTCAGATCCATGACGAGCTCATTATTGACGCGCCTGCGGAGGAAGCGGAGCGCGTGAAAGCGCTGCTTTCAGAATGTATGCAGAACGTGGTTGAGCTTTCGGTGCCGCTGCAAGCGGATGTGAAAACTGGACGCAGCTGGTTTGAGACGAAATAAAAGGGGAAGCGAGATATGCGCATCGGTTTAACGGGTTCCATCGCCGCGGGCAAATCCACCGTGTCGAAACGCCTCCGCGCGCTCGGCGCGCATGTGCTTGACGCGGATCTTGTCGCGCGCGAGATCGTAGAGCCCGGTACGCGGGGGCTTTCCCTGCTGGCAGAAGCCTTTGGGCCGGAAATCCTTACGCCGGATGGCGCTTTAAACCGTGCCGCTCTTGCCGCGCGCGCGTTCGGGGATTCCGATGCGCTCAAAACGCTTAACGCGATCACGCACCCGCTCGTAGTGGCGCGGATGGCGGAACTCTCCGATGCGTGGCAGGCGGAACATCCCAAGGGCGTCGTCGTGTGGGATATGGCGCTTTTGATCGAATGCGGCGCATGGAAGCGCATGGATGCGATCTGGCTTGTCACAGCGGCGCAAGAGACGCGCCTTGCACGCATTATGGCGCGGGACGGTTGTACCCGGGCGCATGCGCTTGCGCGCATGGCCGCGCAGATGCCGGAAGCAGAAAAACGGCGTTATGCTACGGTTGTGATTCCCAATGACGGAGATGAAATGGCGCTTTTCCAACGCGTGGACGCATGCTATGCAGCAGCATGCACGGCCGCAGAGGCGGCGGTATGACGGCGGCTGCGGCTGCTGCCTCCGGAAAAAAGCGCAGCGAGGCGGCGAGGAAAAAACGGAAGCAGCGGGAGCGCGCCCGCGCGCTGCGCGTTGCGGCCATCGCGCTCGCCGCAGCAGCGCTGCTTTCGGCGGCCGCATATTTTGTGAACCTCCAGCTGGAAAAGCGAACGTATCAGCTCGCTTATGCGGAAGCGATCAAGCGGGAAAGCGCGGCCTATGGCCTTGATCCATACCTTGTCGCGGCGGTCATCCACTGCGAAAGCCGCGGCCAGGCGGACGCCTGCTCCCCAAAGGGCGCGCGGGGACTGATGCAGATCATGCCTGCAACGGGCGAGTGGATCGCGGAAAAGCTGGCTCTATTGCCATTTTCAGAAGATGCGCTCTACGAAGCGGATACGAACATCCGGCTCGGCTGCTGGTATCTTTCCTATCTATTCGCACGATATGATGGAGAGCGCGATCTCGCGCTTGCAGCCTATAACGCGGGGCCGGGCAACGTAAAAAAATGGCTGGAGGATCCGGCCTATTCGGCGGGCGGACGGCTTACGGTGATCCCGTTTGCGGAAACGGAGGCATACGTGAAGCGGGTGAAAGCCGCTTGCGA
>OHPB01001093.1_pt1 | contig 15186 bp, 10 predicted proteins | sample 1577621 | NCBI WGS metagenome assembly OHPB01 (sample SAMEA3879577, study PRJEB24766) | human gut metagenome | biome: human-associated habitat; feature: feces | place: USA | collected 1985/1987 | reverse complement strand
GAAAAGTGAACGGATATCACCGTTTTGGGTGAACGGATATCAACCGTTTTCAGCAACTTACCAATCAGACAGGCTATAAAACTTCCTATAATTTTATATAAACCTAAATTATTAAGCTGCAAAGGTAAGATTATAATTAAAGGAGACATAAAACCTGCAATGATTACATTAGGGAAATATGCCGTCTCAATATACCCTAATTCTGGCATAATATATGAAAATCATGGAGGGCAAATTATATTTGATGGAAATTGTTTTATTGGCAATAACTCTGCGATATCTATTGGTAGCCATGGTTATCTTGCTTTTGGAAATAACTTTGCAGCAACAACATCTTTAAAAATTATATCATATCATCACATTGAATTTAAAAATAATAATCTATGTGGTTGGGATTGTTTATTTCTAGACACAGATTTTCATCAACTTACTCCCTTAAGTTCTACAGAGAAACCTCCAAAAGCTTATTCACCAATAATTATTGGAGAGAATAATTGGTTTGCTTTAAAATGTACAGTTTTAAAGGGAACAAGATTAGCTGATAATAATATAATAGCAGCCTATTCTCTATTAAACAGAGACTATTCTGAAAGTTCTTATTGCTTATTAGCTGGATCACCAGCTAAAATAAAAAAAACAGGAATATATAGAAACCCATTAAAAGATAAAATATTATATCATGATGAATTTTAAACGTAACATACTGATTACCGGCGGTGCCGGATTTATTGGCAGTCACGTGGTGCGCCTGTTCGTGAACAAGTATCCGGAGTACCGTATCATCAACCTAGACAAGCTGACGTATGCGGGAAACCTGGCGAACCTGAAGGACATTGAGAACCAGCCGAACTATGTGTTCATAAAGGCGGACATCTGCGACTATGAGAAGATGCAGGAGCTGATGGAACTGTATCACGTGGACGGCATCATTCACCTGGCGGCGGAGAGCCACGTGGACCGCAGCATCAAGGATCCGTTTACCTTTGCACGCACCAACGTGATGGGTACGCTGTCGCTGCTGCAGGCGGCCAAGGTGTACTGGGAAGGTCTGCCAGAGAAGTATGAGGGCAAGCGTTTCTATCATATCTCTACCGACGAGGTGTACGGGGCACTGGAGATGACGCATCCGGAAGGTATCGAGCCGCCGTTCACTACCACGGCTTCGTCGGCGGAACATCACCTGGCATACGGGAAGGATTTCTTCTACGAGGATACGAAGTATAACCCGCATAGCCCCTACTCTGCCAGCAAGGCAAGCAGCGACCACTTTGTGCGGGCGTTTCACGACACGTACGGCATGCCGACCATCGTGACGAACTGCTCGAACAACTACGGGCCGTATCAGTTCCCGGAGAAGCTGATTCCGCTGTTCATCAACAACATTCGTCACCGCAAGCCGCTGCCGGTGTATGGTAAGGGAGAAAACGTGCGCGACTGGCTGTATGTGGAGGATCATGCGCGGGCCATCGACGTGATTTTCCATAACGGAAAGACGGCAGAGACGTATAACATCGGCGGTTTCAACGAGTGGAAGAACATTGACATCATCAAGGTGGTGATTAACACGGTGGACCGTCTGCTGGGCCGCAAGGAGGGTGAAGACATGGATCTGATTACCTACGTGACCGACCGTCTGGGCCACGACATGCGTTATGCCATCGACTCTACGAAGCTGCAGAAGGAACTGGGCTGGGAACCGAGCCTGCAGTTTGAGGAAGGTATTGAAAAGACGGTTCGCTGGTACCTGGACAACCAGGAATGGATGGATAATGTAACTTCTGGAGATTATCAGAAATATTATGAGAGTATGTACTCTTCCAAATAATTAAAAGTTAACAATTTAAGCGAGGCAACTGTTTGCAACGATAACCTCGTAAAGCAAAACCATAGAAAGTGCCTGTTCTCCCCAATGGGAATCAAGGCACTTTCCCCATTTTTAACCCCTTAATTTTATGCAACGTTTTTGCCAAACCATGGATCTGTATGACGATCCGGAACTGATAGCTGCCTATGTGGCCGAACATGACCATGTATGGGAAGAAGTAAAAGAAGGTTTCCGTACCGTAGGAATTCTGGATATGCAGATTTACCTCTACGGGACACGGCTCTTCATGATTATGGACACCACCGATGAGTTCGATTTCGAACGGGACTATACCCGGCTGGGTACCCTGCCCCGCCAGGCGGAATGGGAAGCCCACATGGCCAAATTCCAGAAGGCCCGACCGGAAGATTCTCCGCACGAAAAATGGAAACTGATGAGACGGATATTTAAGCTGTAAGACAATTAATAATTAATAATTAAAAATGAATAATTAAAAACGGGTATATACTATTGTTCCGTTATTCATTGATCATTGTTCATTATTCATTATTCATTTTTCATTGACCATTATTCATTGTTCATTGTTCATTAATCATTGATCATTAAACCAAGATGAAAAAGCTATTATCGCTTCCACCGAACCTGGTGGAATGTTTTCATGATATAACACACGCAGACCGGAACGAATGGTTCTGCACCTCGGACCCCATCGGACACAAGCTGGGTTCGGGAGGAGGAACCACCTGGCTGCTGCAGGCCTGTATGGCCCACGAAGGGGCCACGGATGCTTCGGAATGGCTGTCCCGTGAAAAACGTATCCTGCTGCACGCAGGCGGACAGAGCCGGCGCCTGCCTGCCTACGCACCCTCGGGCAAAATCCTGACCCCGATACCGGTGTACCGTTGGGGACGCGGACAACGGCTCACCCAGAACCTGCTCTCGCTACAGCTGCCGCTTTACCAGCAGATGATGGAGAAGGCTCCCGACAGCCTGCACACGATGATTGTAAGCGGAGACATCCTGGTACGGGCGGGAAAACCGCTGCAACCCATCCCGGAAGCGGACGTGGTATGCTACGGACTCTGGGTGGACCCGAGCCTGGCCAAGAACCACGGCGTGTTCGTCATGAACCGGCAGACACCGGAGAAACTGGCCTACATGCTCCAGAAACCGAGCGTGGAGACCCTGGGTGAACTGATGCAGCACTCCTACTTCCTGATGGATATCGGGGTATGGCTGCTGAGTGACCGGGCGGTGGAACTGATCATGAAACGCTCCACCCAAAACGGCGAAACGGTCTTTTATGACATGTACTCGGAATTCGGTCCGGCCCTGGGAGCACATCCACAACGTACCGACGAAGAGGTGAACCGCCTGAGCGTAGCTATCTTACCTCTGCCTGAAGGCGAATTCTATCACTATGGTACGAGCCGGGAGATGATTTCCTCGACCCTGGCCGTACAGAACCGGGTGATGGACCAACGGGAAATTACCCTGCACAAGGTGAAACCGCATCCGGCCATGTTCACCCAAAACGCGGATATCAAGATTGAACTGAAGCCGGGAAACTCGGAACTGTGGGTGGAGAACAGCTTCATCGGCAACGGATGGAAGCTGAGCCACCGAAGCATCATTACGGGAGTGCCGGTGAATGACTGGAAATTAGAGGTTCCGGCCGGTGTCTGCATCGACGTGGTACCGTTAGGAGAAACGGACTATGTGGCCCGCCCCTACGGTTTCAACGATGCCTTCAAGGGCAGCCTGACCGACGATACAGTCAGCTATCTGGGGCGTCCCGTCACGGAATGGCTGGCTGAACGAAACCTGCAGGCAACTGACATAGAAGGGGCAAACGACCTGCAGGCAGCCCGTATCTTCCCGGTCTGCCACACGGTGGAGGAACTGGGCAAGGTGCTGCAATGGATGGTGAACGATGCCACAGATGCGGAAGGACGTGCCATCTGGCAATGGGCACGCAAACTCTCTGCCGATGAGATTTCGGCCTACGCCAACCTGCGCCGGCTGACCGCCCAACGGGAGAGTTTCCGTGACGGGAACTGGAAGGCGCTGGCCGCCAACTGGCAACGCAGCGTATTCTACCAACTGAACCTGCAGGAAGCGGCGGAACAGTTTGCCGATAGGAACCTGACCTTACCGGAAGAATTACCTCAGAATGCCCCTCTCCTGACACAGGTGAGCGATGCCATGTTCCGCGCCCGGACACTGGAACTGTCCGGGAAAGCAGACGAAGCCAAGGAACAGGAGGCAAGAGCATTTGGGCAGATGCGTGAAGGACTGTTGGAACAGGCCTATCACCGTCAGTCGCCCAAGCTTTCCGTCTATTCGGACCAAATAGTCTGGGGACGAAGCCCGGTACGCATCGACCTGGCCGGCGGATGGACGGACACCCCTCCCTACTGCCTGAACGAGGGCGGCAACGTCATCAACCTGGCCATCACCCTGAACGGACAACCGCCGCTTCAGGTATATATCAAACCGAACAAGGAACAATACCGTATCATCCTACGTTCCATCGATTTGGGAGCCATGGAAACGGTTACCACCTACGAAGAGTTGCGCCATTTCAACGTGGTAGGCTCGCCGTTCTCCATCCCGAAGGCGGCCCTTGCCCTGGCAGGTTTCCATCCGGATTTCTGCCGCGAACGGTACGCTTCGCTGGAGGAACAACTGAAAGCTTTCGGAGCGGGACTGGAAGTGACCCTGCTGTCGGCCATACCGGCCGGTTCGGGACTGGGCACCAGCTCCATCCTGGCGGCTACCATGCTGGGGGCTATCAACGACTTCTGCGGACTGGGCTGGGACAAGCAGGAGATAGGCAACCGCACCTTGGTGCTGGAACAGTTGCTCACCACCGGTGGCGGCTGGCAGGACCAGTATGGAGGTATCCTGCCGGGCATCAAGCTGCTGCAGACAGAGAGCGGCTGGAAACAGACACCGCTGGTACGCTGGCTGCCGGAACACCTGTTCACGGACAGCGAATACCGCAAGTGCCACCTGCTGTACTACACGGGGCTGACCCGTACGGCCAAGGGTATCCTGGCGGAAATCGTGAAGGGAATGTTCATGAACAGCACGGAGCACCTGACCCTGCTGCGACAGATGAAGCAGCATGCCCTGGACATGCACGACGCCATCCAGCGCAACCGCTACGAGGAGATGGCCCGACTGGTGGGTGTAAGCTGGAGACAGAACCAGGCACTGGACAGCGGAACGAATCCTCCTGCCGTGCAAGCCATCATAGACCGCATAGCGGACCTGTGTTACGGCTACAAGTTGCCGGGAGCCGGCGGCGGAGGATACCTGTACATGGCGGCCAAGGATGAAGAAGCGGCTGCACGCATCCGTAGAATCCTGAACGAGAACCGGCCGAACGACAAGGCCCGTTTCGTGGAGATGGCTCTTTCGGGAAGAGGACTGGAAGTGAGCAGAAGCTGAAGTTCAATGAATAATTAAAAATTAAAAATTAAAAACGAGTTTTGGGACGAGGAGACAGATGGTTTCGGACGGCAAGCCCCGCCCCTACGGTATTCAATTAAAAGTTAATAGTTAAAAATTAAAAACGAGTTTAGTACGAGGCGAATGCTGTTTCCGGGCAGGCAGACCTCCTACAGGGAACATCAACAAACTAAAAAAACTTAAAAACTCACAAACTAAAAATATGAGAAAAGTAGCACTGATTACCGGTATTACCGGACAGGACGGCTCCTACCTGGCCGAATTCCTGATAGAAAAAGGTTATGAGGTACACGGTATCCTGCGCCGTTCCTCTTCGTTCAACACCGGACGCATCGAACACCTGTACCTGGATGAATGGGTGCGCGACATGAAGAAGACCCGTCTAGTGAACCTGCACTGGGGCGACATGACTGACTCCAGCTCACTGATACGCATCATCAGCGACATCCACCCGACGGAAATCTATAACCTGGCCGCACAGAGCCACGTGAAGGTATCGTTCGACGTGCCGGAATATACGGCCGAAGCGGATGCCATCGGTACATTGAGATTGTTGGAAGCGGTACGTATCTGCGGACTGGACAAGACCTGCCGCATCTACCAGGCCTCCACTTCGGAACTCTTCGGAAAAGTACAGGAAGTGCCGCAGAAGGAGACCACCCCGTTCTATCCGCGTTCGCCGTACGGGGTAGCCAAGCAGTACGGCTTCTGGATTACCAAGAACTACCGCGAAAGCTACGGCATGTTCGCCGTGAACGGCATCCTCTTCAACCACGAGAGCGAACGCCGGGGCGAGAACTTCGTGACCCGCAAGATTACGCTGGCCGCCGCCCGCATCAAGCAGGGCTACCAGGACAAGCTGTACCTGGGTAACCTGGACGCCCGCCGTGACTGTGGGTACGCGAAGGACTACGTGGAATGCATGTGGCTGATTCTGCAACACGACACCCCCGAGGATTTCGTCATCGCTACGGGAGAAATGCATACGGTCCGTGAGTTCTGTACACTGGCCTTCCACTACCTGGACATCGAGCTGGAATGGCAGGGAAGCGGTGTGGATGAGAAGGGTGTCGACAAGGCTACCGGACAGGTACTGGTGGAAGTGGACCCGAAATACTTTCGTCCGTGCGAAGTGGAACAGCTGCTGGGTGACCCGACCAAAGCCCGTACCGAGCTGGGCTGGAACCCGACCAAAACCCCGTTTGCCGAACTGGTAAGAATCATGGTGGAACACGACATGAAGTTCGTGAAGAAACTCCACCTGAAAGCGGAACTGGACAAATAAAACCTGGTCAACGGGCTCAGGAACTACCTTGGGCGGGCAAACCCCGCCCCTACAACACCCGTTCTTCATTATTCATTATTAATTATTAATTACCAACGTGTTAAACAAATCATCCAAAATATACGTAGCCGGCCACCACGGACTGGTGGGTTCGGCCATCTGGAACAACCTGCTGCAACGGGGATACACCAACCTGGTGGGACGATCACACCGGGAACTGGACCTGCTGGACGCAGCAGCCGTAAAGGCCTTCTTCGACGAAGAACAGCCGGAAGCCGTGGTACTGGCAGCCGCCCACGTAGGCGGCATCATGGCCAACCTGCAGTACCGTGCGGACTTCATCTACCAGAACCTGCAGATTCAGCAGAACGTCATCGGCGAGAGCTTCCGCCACGGCGTGAAGAAGCTGCTTTTCTTAGGCAGTACCTGCATCTACCCGCGGGAGGCTCCGCAGCCCATGAAGGAGGAGGTACTCCTCACCTCCCCGCTGGAATATACCAACGAGCCCTACGCCATCGCCAAGATAGCGGGACTGAAGATGTGCGAAAGCTTCAACCTGCAGTACGGCACCAACTACATCGCCGTGATGCCGACCAACCTCTACGGGCCGAACGACAACTTCCACCTGGAGAACAGCCACGTACTGCCGGCCATGATACGGAAAATCCACCTGGCCAAGTGCCTGAACGAAGGAGACTGGGAAGCGGTGCGCAAGGATATCGATCTACGCCCGGTAGAAGGCGTGAACGGCAGCAACAGCCAGGAAGAGATTCTGGAAAAACTGGCGAAGTTCGGCATCACTCCTCATGCCGTGACCCTCTGGGGAACCGGGAAACCGTTGCGTGAGTTTCTGTGGAGCGAGGAAATGGCGGACGCCAGTGTACACGTGCTGCTGAACGTGGACTTCAAGGACACCTACCGGGAAGGCGACAAGGAAATCCGCAACTGCCACATCAACGTAGGTACGGGCAAGGAACTGAGCATCCGCGAAGTGGCTGAGAAGATTATCCGGGAAATCGGCTTCAAGGGAGAATTACGTTGGGATGCCTCGAAACCGGACGGTACATTGCGGAAGCTGACAGATGTAAGCAAGCTGCACAGCCTGGGGTGGCATCATCAGGTGGAGATAGACGAAGGTATCCACCGCCTGTATGCATGGTACCTGAAAGGTATCTGCATCAATCATCAGACCGTGTAAGAGTGTCCGATACATTGGTCAAAAGTCTTCCAGGCCTCATCTGTCTTGCATGACAGTTAAGAAATGTCCTCCTACCCTTTTCAATGAAAGGATAGGAGGACACGTTTTATAAAATCATTCTCGTCACGGACAAACTATCCGGACGGCATCAACCAAAGCATGATTCGTATTCAGGTTCATGTTTTCATTTTCAGGACGGAACTCAATCGTCAGGGTATGATTACCCTTCGTCAGAGTGACTGGAATGGAATTGCTCAATCCCCAGTCATACCAGTTGCCTTGGCCCCGGTGCGGCATCACCACCGTACCCACCTTCTGTCCGTCTACCAGCAAAGTACGGATAGCTGCCTTGTTTTCTGTATTCACCGGGCCGTTTCCGTTGGCGTAATGCAGAGCCAAGTAATACGTTCCGTCGGCAGGGAGCTCCAAAGGTATGGAAACCGGTCCGGTCTGACGGTCCAATTCAACGAATCCTTCTCCCCAGAAGCCTGAGACCGGCTCGGTAGGCTGGTATGAAACCTGTGCAGACCCCAACTGGGTAGCCTTTCCTCCCAGGCTTTGAATCAGGATGGAATGATACTGCACCGGTTCCGATGCAAAGGACTCTATGCCGTTTTCATCGAATCCCAATACCTGATATTCGCCCGGAGTCTCCAGCCGATAACTGGTATTCCGTGTAGTCGCTATCACCTCGCCGTTACGGATTACCTTGTAGCCGGCAATGTATTCTATCGGATTCCAGGCCAGATAACTTTCACCGTTCATTTCAACCAGGCGGGAAATCGGAGTGAGCGGTGCTTTCCGGTTCGGAGCATAAGTCACCTTCATCGGAGCAATATCCTGGTTTGCCATCACAATCCTGATGTCCAGCTTACCTTTCGCCTTGGCTCCGATGAAAGGTTCCGAAGCCTTGCCGTTGACAGTAAACGACTGGATACGGTCGCCATATCCTTCTACGGTAATATCGAGCACAGCATTCCGGTAACGGAAATTGGTCAGGGTACGTGTATCGGACAGAGCTTTCGGGACGAAAGGTTCAAATCGCAATCCGTCTGTTTCGAAATGGATACCGAACAGCATGCGGTATGTCAACGCCAGATTACCGGCCAGCGACCAGAGCATGTTCGAGGAATTGAGTTCCGTAGCGATATCACCGTTGTCCAGGTTGAAATTCTCCTTATTGGTGGCGAACAGGGCAGCCGGACGGAACACGGAACCGATAGCCTGCAGGGCACCCACCTCGTTCTTAACCTGGGCATTCGCCAAAGCCCAGTAGGAAGCCACAAACGGCCACAACGCATTGTTGTGGTAAGAAGGCATATCCTTAATCTGCGGATAAAAGATGGCTACTCCGTAAGGCGTGTTGGGATTGTTCTGCGTAATCCGTTCCGCCCTGTCTTGCGGAGCTACTCCGAAGAGAATGGAAAGCGATTCCCCCAATGTCTCCACCCGTGGATTCAAAATCAGATGGTTTCGTCCATAGCGGTACATGGCATAGAAGCCCTTATCATCCAGCCACAATTCCCGGTTAATGACTTCCTTCAGTTTATCGGCCAGACCTGCATATTTTGCTGCTTCCTGCTTTTTCCCCAATTCCTGAGCAATGTCAGCCAATACCCGCAGAGCCTGATAGTGTACCACTGATGTACTCAGCGACTCACTCTGATAGATATCCACTGTCTGCATCCACTTGGGATAACTCTGTTCCCGCCAGTCGATGAACGATGTTTCACCCCGTACCAGTCCGCTCGTACCGTACAAGGTCTGCAGGTCGTCTTCCATGGAGTTCGAAATAACCGGATAAATATATTCCAGCCAATCGCGGTCACCCGTCACCTTGTAGAGTTCATAAGCGGCTACCGCCCAAATCATACGGTCGGAACTGACGGGCCAGGCTCCTCCCGACCCGGTATCCTGAATGATACGTCCGTTGGCATTCACCTTCTTCATCAGCGATACCTTCGATGCCAAAGGCTGCAGGTAACCCATGGAGAGGATGATGGAATAGCTCACGTCGCGGGTCCATACCCCACTCCACTCCTTGCCGGTACGTAAGGTAGAATCGGGTTCTACATTATTAATCATTTCATCCAGCCCCATGTTGTAAATGGCATTGTGCAGGCGGTTGGAAGACGACAGACGTGGATACGGACTCAGGTCGTTCTTCACCTTCCACTCCTTGTCGACGGGCATGAAATATCCCGGTTGGGCACTGTAGGTCGAAAGAATGCAATCGTCACTCGGAGCCCACGCACGGAATTCCCCCTGAAAAATAGTGTCTCCCCGCCAAGAATAGGCACTTGTCTCTACGATGTTCTGTGCCCCGCCATTGACCGTCAATGCCAGGGCCGAAAGTAGCAATGGAATTGTTTTCATTTTGTGTATCAGTTTTAAACGGTTGTTCATCTGCTTCTCCATAGGCCCTGTCTCCCTCCCCCGATACCGGACTGCCTGTGTCTTCACTTGTCCAGGTCCCTGATTCAGAAGAAAAGGTTCCGGAACATACGGATGCTTCCAAAGGTAACGATTTCCCGCTGATTATCAAATCCAGCCACAAGTTATTTTCAGGTTTGCAAAACAAACGGACGTTTCACTTGAAACGAACGGACATGTTGAACAAAACAAACGTTCGTCTGAAGGAAAACGTCCAGACGTTTTCAGTTCCTCCTGTTTCCATCAAACTGAACAGAATTCAGGAAAAAACGGAGACCGGACACATCCGGGAAAAGCGTAACTTTGTCCACTGATAACCCCAAAGATTTTTCAGATGAAACAAACCCTTTTAGGCGGTATCTGCGTGGCCTGCCTGCTTCTGTCCGGCTGTGAAATGATAGACTACCACCCGTACGATGTCAGAATAGATGGAGAAACCGACATAAATGCCCACCACATCGAACAGATAGAACGCGATTGTCTGGGGAAAGACACCATCCGCTTTGTCACGATGGGCGACTCTCAGCGCTGGTATGACGAGACCGTAGATTTCGTGAATCACCTGAACCAACGGGATGACATCGATTTTGTCATTCACGGCGGAGACCTGAGCGATTTCGGAGTGACCGACGAATTCCTCTGGCAACGGGACATTCTGAACGGTCTGAAAGTACCTTACGTAGCCCTTATCGGTAACCACGATTGTCTGGGTACAGGCGAAGAGACCTTCCGTGCAGTCTTCGGCGACCCGAACTTCTCCTTCATTGCCGGACGTATCAAGTTCGTCTGCCTGAACACCAACGCCATCGAATACGATTACTCGCGCCCTATTCCTGACTTCAAATTCATGGCCGATGAAGCGCAAAGCCGCCGGGAAGAATTCGACCGGACTGTATGCTGCATGCACATCCGCCCGCTAATAGACGAATTCAACAACAACGTGGCCGAAGTATTCGAGTATGTCATCACCCAGTTTCCCGGACTCCAGTTCTGTACAGCTGCCCATGAACATCAGGTGTTCCAGCTCGATATTTTCGACGACGGGGTCATCTATTACATGAGCGACTGCATGAAAAACCGGAACTATAACGTATTCACCATCACCCCCAACGGATATCAGCATGAAGTGGTCTATTATTAAGTACAGAAACTATTTTGCTATCGCCTTGTTTCTGATCGCAATCTGCCATACCGGCACCACAACAGCCTTCACACCGGCCTTGCAGGACACAACGGTAATTACGATTCACGACACCCTCTACCTGCCCAGTCCTGAAACAGAAAGCATAGCGGTAAGCCCAGTCAAGCCCAGCCGATACGACCGTCGTGTACACCGTTACCGCCGGCACTGGGAAGCCTTGATACCGACACACACCAAACTCCAGTTCGCCGGAAACATGGGCCTGCTTTCCATCGGTACGGGGTGGGATTATGGCCGACGGAACCAATGGGAAACGGACCTGTTGTTCGGCTTCCTGCCCAAGTATGATTCCGACAAGGCCAAGCTGACATTCACCATCAAACAAAACTACATTCCCTGGAGCCTGCAGATTCGCCAGAGCGACTTTTCCTTTGAGCCGCTATCCTGCGGACTCTACCTGAACACGGTGTTCGGTGACGAGTTCTGGGTACACGAACCCGACCGTTATCCGCAAGGCTACTACGGATTTTCATCGAAGGTGCGCTTCCACATATTTGCTGGTCAGCGCCTTACCTACAACATTCCCAGCCGCTTTCGGGTAACCGCACGGGCCATTACCCTTTTCTACGAGTTGAGTACAAGCGATCTGTATGTAGTCAGCGCTTTTACCAACCGCTACCTCAAGCCGAAGGATTACCTGAGTCTGTCTTTCGGTATCAAGTTGCAGTTGCTGTAAAACCGGACTGGCTTTACAGACTCATCCTGTACCCTAAAACACACCGAAATAAGACAAAACCCCTTCTTCACCAACCCATATCTACACGGCTATGAGAGCTTTCTATTTAAAAACAGTCTAAATAGCTTGCATAGCCGTGATGAAACCTCTATCTTTGTACAAAAATTTAGAGAGCATCATGAGACTATCAGAATTAAAGACCGGAGAGAAAGGAGTCATCATTAAAGTATTGGGACATGGAGGCTTCCGCCGACGCATCATCGAGATGGGGTTCATCAAGGGGAAATCGGTAGAAGTCATTCTGAATGCCCCGTTGAAGGACCCTATCAAATATCAGATTATGGGATATGAAATCTCCCTGCGCCGGAAAGAGGCAGAGATGATTGAAGTGGTTAGTGAAGACGAAGCGCGTAACATCATTCATGAAAAAGACTATCAGACTCCCATTACAGAAACCATTCCGGTTTCGGACGAACAACTGAAAATCATCGCACAAGGGAAACGACGGACCATCAATGTAGCGCTGGTGGGAAATCCGAACTGCGGAAAGACGTCATTGTTCAATGTCGCCTCGGGTTCTCACGAACATGTGGGCAACTATAGCGGAGTGACCGTAGACGCCAAAGAAGGCTTCTTCGACTATCAGGGCTATCATTTCCGGCTGGTAGACCTGCCGGGCACGTACTCGCTTTCCGCCTACAGCCCGGAAGAACTGTACGTCCGGAAACACATCATCGAACAGACACCGGATGTCATCATCAACGTCGTAGACGCCGGCAATCTGGAACGCAACCTGTACCTGACGACCCAGCTGATTGACATGAACGTGCGGATGGTCATCGCCCTGAACATGTACGACGCGCTGGAACACAGCGGGAACAAGCTGGACATCAAGGGACTGAGCAGCCTGCTGGGTACTCCGATTGTACCGACCATAAGCCGGACAGGAAAAGGCATCGAAGAACTGTTCCACGTCATCATCGGTCTGTATGAAGGAGCCGACTTCATGGGACAGAAAGAAGAAATCCAGAACGAAGCGTTGCGGCAACTACGGGAATGGCACGATGCCTACGTAGAAGACCACAGCTACGGTAGCCACGGAGAAGAAGCCGGTGATATCGCTTCGCAAGCGTTCATCCGCCACATCCACATCAATCACGGACCGGAACTGGAACGCAGCATCGACCTGGTGAAGAAAGAAATCAGCAAGAACAGCAGCATCCGTCAGACCTACTCTACCCGTTTCCTGGCCATCAAACTGCTGGAGAATGACAAGGACATCGAACAGCGGGTCATCGCTTCCCTGCCCAATGCCCGCGATATTCTGGAGCTGCGCGACAAGGAGGCCCAACGCCTGAAAGAATCCATCAACGAAGACAGCGAGCAGGCCATCACCAACGCCAAATACGGCTTTATCTCCGGTGCGTTACAGGAAACTTATACCGACAATCATCAGGACACGGAAATGTTCACCCGCATCGTAGACAGCATCGTCACCCATCGTTTCTGGGGATTCCCCATCTTCTTCATCTTCCTGTACATCATGTTCGAAGGAACCTTCGTCATAGGTGACTACCCGATGCAGGGAATCGAATGGCTGGTGGAGAAACTGGGCGTATTGGCAGAAGCCGCCCTGCCCGACGGACCGGTGAAGGACCTGGTAGTAGACGGCATCATCGGTGGTGTAGGAGGCGTCATCGTCTTCCTGCCGAACATTCTGCTGCTGTATCTGTTTATATCTATCATGGAGGACTCCGGATACATGGCCCGTGCCGCTTTCATCATGGACAAGATTATGCACAAGATGGGACTCCACGGAAAATCCTTCATTCCGCTGATTATGGGCTTCGGTTGCAACGTACCGGCCATCATGGCCTCACGTATCATCGAAAGCCGGAAATCACGGCTGGTCACCATGCTGGTAAACCCGTTGATGTCATGCAGCGCCCGTCTACCCATCTATCTGGTCATGATTGGAGCCTTTTTCCCGGGCAAAGCCAGTCTGATACTGCTGTCCATCTATGCCATCGGTATCCTGCTGGCAGTACTGATGGCCCGTATCTTCGCCCGGTTCATCGTAAAAGGTGATGATACCCCTTTTGTCATGGAACTTCCCCCCTATCGCATGCCGACAGCCAAATCTGTTCTGCGGCACACCTGGGAGAAAGGAGCCCAATACCTGAAGAAAATGGGAGGAATCATCATGATAGCTTCCATCATCATCTGGTTTCTGGGCTACTATCCGAACCACGGAAACTATGAGACCAAGGCCGAACAACAGGAGAACTCCTACATCGGACAGATAGGAAAAGCCATTGAACCGGCCATCGAACCGCTTGGCTTCGACTGGAAGATGGGTATCGGTATCCTTTCAGGCATCGGCGCCAAGGAACTGGTGGTAAGTACATTGGGAGTACTCTATACGAATGAGGAAGAAGTAGAGAGTGTCAATCTGGCCGACCGCATTCCGATTACCCCGCTGGTGGCCTACGGATACATGCTGTTCGTACTGATATATTTCCCCTGCATCGCGACCCTGGCCGCTATCAGACAGGAATCGGGTAGCTGGAAATGGGCAGCCTTTGCGGCCGGCTATACCACATTGCTGGCTTGGATAGTAGCACTGATAGTACATCAGGTAGGAAGTTTGTTTATTCATTAAAACCATCGATAACCATGAACGTAGGAATACAAGATATCATCGTGGCATTGATTACGACGGGTTGCCTGCTGTATGCAGGCAGAAACCTGCTCCAGTTCTTCCGGAAAGGCGATAAGCCCCGTTCCGGTTGCGGATGCGGTTGTTCCGGATGTCCCAAAGCCGCAGGAGCAAAAAAAGTTTGTTCCACTCAAGGTAAATGAGTCCCATGGATAACCTATTCAGAATCAGCAAAAACTGTTAAAACAGGCTTTGCTGATTCTTTTTTATCCTCCACTTTTGTTTAAAAAAGCTGCATTTTTTTCGTCTGAAGACTTGCAGAATCAAAAAAAAGCTGTACCTTTGCATCGCAATTGAGAAAAACAGTTGTTAAAAGGAAAAAGGTTCCTTGGATGAGTGGCTTAGTCAGCGGTCTGCAAAACCGTGTACGGC
>OHPB01001073.1_pt1 | contig 15457 bp, 10 predicted proteins | sample 1577621 | NCBI WGS metagenome assembly OHPB01 (sample SAMEA3879577, study PRJEB24766) | human gut metagenome | biome: human-associated habitat; feature: feces | place: USA | collected 1985/1987 | reverse complement strand
TTGGCGCTGCCATTACGGCCGACAACGCCATGGTAATGGGCGTAAACAGCCGCCGCCAGCTGGCGGAAGCAGAAGCCGAACTGCGCAGCCGCGTGCTCGGCGCGCTGATGGACAGCGGCGTAACCGTTATGGACCCCGCCAGCACCTTTATCGGCGAAGATGTTAAAGTTGGCAACGATACCGTTATTTACCCGTACACCTGGCTGGAGGGCAATACGGAAGTCGGCACTGACTGCGTAATCGGGCCTTCCGTACGCCTTACCAATGTTAAAGTTGGCAGCGAAGTGGAAATGCAGTTTACCTACGGGCACGACTGCACCGTTAAAAATAAAGTTGTAATGGGGCCTTATGTACATCTGCGCCCGGATACCGTGCTTGAAGACAAGGTTAAAATCGGCAACTTTATTGAAGTTAAAAATTCTCATGTCGGCTACGGCACCAAATTGCCGCATCTTTCCTACATTGGCGATACCGATATCGGCAGCGGCGTAAATATTGGCTGCGGCTGCATTATGGTTAACTATGACGGCAAGAAAAAACACCGCACAACTATTGGCGACAACGCCTTTATCGGCTGCAACAGCAACCTTGTTGCGCCTGTTACCATCGGCGAAGGCGCTTATGTAGGCGCAGGCTCCACCATTACCAAAGAGGTGCCTGAGGACGCACTTGGCATTGCCCGCGCCAAACAGAAGAACATTGAAGGCTGGGCAGCCAAACAACGCGAAGACTGATAAATTTTGCTATACTACTTGTTAAACCTGTGTAAAAAGTTGTATACTATATTTATAAGGTTACGGAAATTTAATACCTATACAACTCAATCATACTTGGAGGGATATGACCATGTTGTCAGATGAGAGCAGAATGAGGATTTTTACCGGTAACGCAAACCCTGATTTGGCACGCGAGATTGCTGAGAATCTCGGTACAACCGTTGGTGATGCCGTTATCAACCGTTTTAACAATGGCGAAGTACAGGTTATGATTAACGAAAGCGTACGCGGCAAGGACATTTTTATTGTACAGCCTACCTGCGGCCCTATCGTTAACGATAACGTAATGGAACTTTTAATTATGGCTGATGCGTTTAAACGCGCTTCCGCTTCCCACATTACCGCAGTTATTCCGTATTACGGTTATGCCCGTCAGGACCGCAAAGCACGCGGCCGCGAACCTATTACCGCAAAACTGATGGCAGACCTTCTGGAATGTGCAGGCATTACCCGCGTTGTAACAATCGACCTGCATGCAGCCCAGATTCAGGGCTTCTTTAACGTACCGTTTGACCATATGCCCGGCCAGCCGATTTTGGCAGAGTATATTAAAAGCAAAAATCTTGAGGACCTCATCGTTGTATCACCTGACCTTGGCGGCGTAAGCCGTGCCCGCACCATGGCAGAACGACTCGGCTGCGGCATGGCCATTATCGACAAACGCCGTCCGGAACCCGGCGTAGCCGAAGTTATGAACCTTATCGGCAACGTTGAAGGCAAAACCGCAATTCTTGTCGACGACATGATTGATACCGCCGGTTCTTTGGTAGAAGCAGCCAAAGCTGTTAAAAAATTTGGCGCAAAAGAAATTTACGCATGCTGCACGCATCCGATTTTGACGGACCCGGCTGTAAGCCGCATTGCACAGTCGGATATTACGGAAGTTGTTGTTACCAACACCATTCCGCTGCCGCCGTCCAAAAAGCACCCCAAAATTAAAGTGCTTTCCATTGCGCCGATTCTGGCAGAAACCATTCTGCGCATTTACAACAACTGGTCTGTAAGCCAGCTGTTTGAAAAACACAAATAATAAACATTAAGGGCCTGCCGCAGGCGCGGCGGGCCTTATTTTTGCATTAAGGAGTAAACATGAAACTGATAGTTGGGCTTGGCAACATTGGCAAAGAATACGAAGGCACGCGCCATAATATCGGCTTTATGGTGGCAGATGAACTTGCAAAGCGCTGGGGCATTACCACATGGAAAAATGACCGCAATGCCTTGTGCGCCGAACACCGCATACCCGAAAAAGTTTTTTTAATTAAACCTACAACCTATATGAATTTAAGCGGCGAAGCCGTAGGCGCTTACGCAAACTTTTACAATATTGACCCGGAAGATATTGCCGTTATTCAGGATGACCTTGATTTGCCATGCGGCAAACTGCGTATCCGCCGCAAAGGCAGTGCGGGCGGGCACAACGGCATTAAATCCATTCAGCAGCATCTTGGCACGGGCGATTTTCCGCGCTTTAAAATCGGCATCGGCCACCCGGAGCGCAATGCGTCGGCAGTTATCGGGCATGTGCTGCACCGTTTCGGCAAAGAAGAACAGCCATTAATTGAAGAAGCTGTTAAGCAGATGGCTGACGCCGTTGAGTTATGGCTGAAAGGCGATATGGACGCCGTAATGCAGGAATACAATACCAAAAAGGAAAAGAAAAAAGACGAACCTACCAAAGAAAATAATTAATTTTGTGTACATTGCCCAAAAACTAAAGCACATTAAGATTTTAGTTTGTAACGCATGTTACAATTTTGCATTAAAAACTAACCTATAAAATAAAAATGTAAAAAAATCAGCGCAAAAGTGTTGACAAGGTGTTGTGTGCCTATTATAATAACATCATCAAATAACAAATTGCGTTGATTGGGAAAAGTAGTAAAGCCGCCCAGATTCCAGAGAACTTATCATTTAGCTGAGAGATAAGATCAAAGCACTTTATGAAAATCCCCCATGAGCTGCCAGCTGAAGGGCAAAAGCCTGTGTAAGTGTGGCCGGAGGACGACCGTTACAGCGTCAGGCATTGAACGTCAGTTGTGAAACTTTCGGTGATGCCGGTAAAGTGGCCGTATTATTACGGCAATAAGAGTGGTACCGCAGAGCTATTCGGCTTTGTCTCTTACAAAAGAGGTAAAGCCTTTTTTGTTGGTAAAAAAGCTTTACAATCGCCGGTTTGTTATTAAACAAATTATTTTATTCAAAGGAGAAATGAAAAATGAGTGTATTGAACAAATTGGCAGAATTCGTAGGCAAATATCTTACTTACATCGTGTTTGCAGTTGTTGTGGCAGCGTTCTTCTTCCCGCAGGGCTTTACCTGGGCGGCTTCGCAGACTGTACTGCTTCTTTCCGTTATCATGTTCGGCATGGGCATGACGCTGCGTGCCAGTGACTTTGCACTGGTGCTCAGCCGTCCTAAAGAAGTGTTCTTCGGCTGCGTAGGGCAGTTTACCATCATGCCGTTCCTCGCATACGTTTTAACCGTTGGGGTTGAGCTTCCTCCCGAACTTGCAATCGGCATGATCCTCCTCGGCACCACCCCGGGCGGTACGGCTTCCAACGTAATGACGTACCTTGCCAAAGGCGACGTTACCTTGTCCGTTTGCCTTACAACCGCAACTACTCTGCTTGCACCGCTGCTTACCCCGTTTTTAACCTGGATGCTGGCAGGCCAGTGGGTTGAAGTTTCCTTCCTCGCAATGCTTAAATCCGTATCTCAGGTAATCCTTTTGCCAATCGTGCTTGGCATCCTCGTTCATAAAGCAGTCGGCGACAAACTCGTCGTTAAATACTCCAAACTTTTGGTTCTCGTATCCGCCTTCAGCGTACTTTCAATCATGGGTGCTATGGTTGCCTTAAACGGCGAAACCATCTTAAGGCTCGGCTGGGTTATGGTTCTGGTTGTAGTGCTGCAAAACTTCGGCGGTTATGCCCTTGGCTGGATGCTCGCCAGAAAAGCCGGCATGGGCAGAGCGCAGTGCACCACCGTTATGCTGGAAGTTGGCATGCAGAACGCAGCGCTTGCCTGCTCGCTCGGCACTCTGCACTTCACCCCGATGGCAGCAGTTCCCGGTGCAATCGGCGGCGTAGTACACCAAATCACCGGTTCGCTTCTGGCTTCCATTTTTGCCGCACGCAACGGCAAACAGGAATCCGCACAGGCTGTTATGCCTGAAGCAGAACCTGCCAAATAATTAACCACGCAGCGCGGAAGGCTGAACGGAAATAAACCGCACCGCGCCGTATAAAACAAATTTGCAGTCTAAAATAAGGGATTTTGTTCGGAACAATAAAACATATAAAGCTGCATTAAAGCAGCTACTTTCCCCCGGCCCCGGTGCTCCGCCGCCGGGGTTTTAATTTGTACTGTTGACAGCGCTGCGGGTGTATGTTATATTTTTATACAGCTGAATACTAAAATTTGCTGTGGATTTTTCTGGCACGGCCATTTTTCGCCACACAGTTGCCTTAACGGGCGCTGTGTGGTTTTTGTTTGAAAGGAGTAAATATGAACGAAAATTTTATGAAGGAAGAACCAGTCCTGCCGCTGATAACTTCAATGGCGCTGCCTATGGTTATCTCCATGATGGTAAACTCTTTATATAATATAGTAGACAGTTTTTTTGTGGCGCAAATAAGCGAAGAAGCCATGACCGCATTATCGCTTGTTTTTCCGGTGCAGAATTTTATTAACGCCGTCAGCATCGGCTTTGGCGTTGGTATTAATGCGCTTATTGCCTATTACCTTGGCGCGGGCAATGCCGAAACTGCTAACCGTGCGGCGGTACACGGCATGGCGCTTTCCGCCTTGCACGGAATTGTGCTTATGGCTGCCTGCATTGCCGTTATGCCGCAGTTTTTAAGCGCTTTTACAAATAATGCACAGGTTATAGATATGGGCGTGCGTTATTCCAACATCGCTTTCAGCTTTTCGCTGATAATCATGCTGGGGCTGGCGTTTGAAAAAATCTTTCAGGCAGTCGGCAACATGAAAGTTACCATGATTGCGCTAATGGCAGGCTGCATAACCAACATTATTTTAGACCCGCTTTTGATTTTCGGCATCGGGCCGTTTCCCGAATGGGGGATAGAAGGGGCGGCTGTGGCAACCGGCATAGGGCAGATAGTAACGCTTTTAATATACTTGTTTGTTTATAAAAATTATCCGCTGCGCATCAGGTTAAGCCGCAGGTATTTAACACGTGATTTTGCGCTTGATTTTAAACTTTACGCCATTGGCATACCGGCAACACTGAATCTGGCGCTGCCTTCGCTGCTTGTGTCTTCGCTTAACACCATCCTGGCGGCTTTTTCGCAAAGCTATATTGTGGTGCTTGGCATTTATTACAAGCTGCAAACTTTTTTGTACCTGCCTGCCAACGGCATTATTCAGGGCATGCGCCCGCTGATTGGCTTTAATTACGGCGCGGGTGAGCACGAGCGCGTGAAAAAGATTTACAACACAACACTGGTGCTTAACGCAGGCATTATGCTGGGCGGAACAATAATTTGCCTGACGGTGCCGGATGTTTTAATGGCCTTTTTTACGGATAATGCCGTAACGGTAGAAGCCGGGGCGCAGGCGCTGCGCATAATCTGTGCCGGGTTTATCGTATCGGCAGTTAGTGTAACTGCCTGCGGCGCTCTGGAAGGGCTTGGCAAGGGTGTACCGTCGCTTGTAATTTCGCTTTTGCGCTATGTGGTAATAATTATACCGGCGGCATGGCTGTTAAGCCGCAGCTTTGGCGCACAAGGCGTTTGGCACGCCTTTTGGCTGGCAGAACTTGTAACCGCCGCCGCGGCGCAGCTTGTGTATAAACGGTTTAGTAAATGAAAAGCAAAATACCGTTAAAAAACGTTAGTATAAAAATATTGCCGGTGTTTTTTCTGTTGGTATGAAAGCAGGAAAACCCTTGTCAGTTTTTTATTCTACTTCTGTAAATCTGTAAAATAACACGCCGGACGTGGTAGCGGCGCTGAAGTAACAAAAAAGAATATGGTACGATAGCTTAAAAAAAGCATGGCACATCAGCTGCCATGCTTTTTTGCGTAAATGCGAAGGGCTGACGCAAAATATTTTTATAAATAAATTCGTAACGTCTTGTGGGGGGGTAAAGGTATGATAAAATAATAATATCCATTAATGCTGTTTAATTCAATCTAAAGCATATACATATGCTTTAGATAAAACAGTAAAAATTTGATGAGGTGGTTTTTATGGCAAGGAAGAAAAATTTAGAAAGGGCAATTGTACTTGGGTTAATTTTAAGTACCAGTATTTATGGCAGTGTATCTGCCGCAACAATTGATGTTGCTGACTTTATAAATGGTAAAACAGGTACAATAACTGTAAAGGAAGATACTACTGTTACTGGTGATGGCAGACAAAGTGGTGATAGTGATACTATTGGTAACAGCCTTTTTTCGTATGTTGATGGAGTAAGATATAATAATACTGTTACTGTAAGTAATGGAGCTGCTTTGCAGTTTGATAATGTAGCACTAAATAATACAGTTATTACAAGCAATGGTAAGTTAACTATTAATGCTAACATTGATGGAATGAGAGCGGGTTTATATTTAGACGCTAATGTAAAAGCAGATGAATTAATTATTGATGCAAGTGCAAATGGTGCAAAAGGCATATATGCCTATAATGGTAATAGGAATAATGTTAATAATGGTGATATTTTAATTGACGTAGAAAAGAATGTTCAAGTTACATCCAATGCGGATGGTATTTTTACTCAAGCTTATTTTGATAATGACATTGATATTAAGGCAGCTGGCTTAACAGTTGTTACGGATTCTCGTGGCGGTATTTATAATAATGTAGGTACAGATAACCACATAAGGGTTGATGTTGGTGATGGTATAGTTTCCGTTACAAGTGGTGATGATACAGGAAATTATGGTAGCATTATCAATAAAAACAGCGGTGATACAACTATTGATGCAGGTACGATCATTGTAAAAGCTGATACTAGTAATGGTGTTTATGCTACTGATGGTACGATTAATTTAAATGCTAAAAAAGATAATCAAATTGATGGTAATATTGGCATTAAAGCTGAAGGCGGTACTATTAATGTAAATGCTGGCAACACAAATACTATTACTGCAAGCAACATAGGCATTAGTGCTACTGGCGGTTCAGTTTTTGTAGGTGGTAATGCAGCGGATAAATCACCTAATGCTTCTACAACAATTACTGTTACTTCTGATAAAGATGCATATGGTGTTTATGCATTTAAACAAGATATAAATGAAGGTCAAACAGGAGGTTATCCTATCAATATTAATGCTAATGTTGATATTGTATCAGACAAAGTTGATATTTCTGTTACAGGCAAAAACAGTAGCGGCACTCCAACAGTAGCAGGTGTTTATTTTGTTAATAATGAAGGAGAAACTAATATTAAGGCTGGTAATGGGGGATTAACTATTACTGCTACATCTTCTTTATTAGATGGAGGTAGTGGCAGTGTTTATGGTATACATACGGAAAATACTTCTAATAGTACTTTGACGAGTTCCGGCAATATAACAATTACGAGTACATCCAATGAAAAAGGAAATGCAACAGGTATTTTATCAGGGACAAATTTATATTCTGCAAATGGTGCTTATAATAATTCTGTTATAGTAAGTGGTAAAAATATAAATGTTAATGCATCTACCGCTAAAGGTATAGCTACTGGTATCGCAACATCTTATCATGAGCGTGCTTCAGAGGGATTAGATGTTAATGCAATTATAACAGCAACAGATAATATCAACATTAATGCTAATAATAATAGTGAAACAGGTACAGGAAATAGTATTGGTATAAATGTTGCTGGTGGAAAGGTAGAAGTAACAGCAGAACAAGGCTCCACTACTATCAATGCTTTAAGAAATGAAAAAGCAGATGATATCGGTGCTGCAGGTATAAATGTTGGCAGTTTTGCAAGTGCTCCATATAGTTCTTTAGCAACAGTAAATAGTTATAAAGATAATATAATTAATGCAGGTAATGCTATATATGCACTTGGAGAAAAATCAACTGCAAAAGTTACTTCGCAAACAGCAAATAATGAATTTACTACGAGTGCAGCAGGTGTAGTGGCTTATCAAGGATCAAATGTAGAGTTATATGCTAAACAAGGGGAAAATATAATTGATGCTGATGCTACCGGTATTATTGCTGCTGATTATTATGGTATTGGTGAAAACAGTAAAGTTAACCTCGTAGCTAAAAAAAATCAAATAACTTCAGTTGGTTATGGTATTCGTGCAGCAGCTAAAGGCGATGTTGATTTGAATGCAACTGTTGCAGATAACGTTATTAGTGTAAAAGATGCTCCTAAAGATGATTCTAATGAAATTATTACAAGTGCAATCTTTGCTGATACTGTTTCTGATGTTGATTTAGTTGCTGATGCAAGCAATAGTATTTATGCAAATCAAACTACTATTACTAATGAAGAAACAGGCGAAACCGGAGATTACGGTACAGCGTATGCTGTTAACGCATTAAGTGGCAGTAGTGTTGATTTAGCAGCCGGTGAACAAAACTCTCTGCTTGGTGCTGTATATGCTAACGGTACCGGTACTAATGTTGATGTAAAAGGTAAAGATGGGAACACTGCAACTAATGTTGTTCGTTCTTATACTGAAATTGCTGGCGCAGGTGACATTGATACTATAAGTGCAGTTATTGATGGAGAAACAAATAAATTTAAAGATAAAAGATTTATTTCCGCACTATATGCCGAAGACGGTGCAAATATTGAATTGACTGGTGAAAATGAAATCGGTACTTGGGCAAATAGTGAAGATTCTAGTACATTGGAACGTACTGTGTGGGCATATAGCAGTGATAAAACAATTGGCAGCAGTATAAGCTTTGATGGTGCAGTACAAATTGGTACTGACAGTTACAGCAGCAGTCCGAACAGTGCCGATGTAGCAATTGCCGCTGGTACAGCTACGGACTTGACAAAAGAAGATGTTGTTGGATTTAATGGAAAAAGATCAACTGTAACTATTGAATACGATGATTTCAAAGATGCAGAAGGTAATTACGCAGGCAGTTCCTATATCAGCGGTGATATCCTTTCAGCTTACGCAGGACAAGTAGACATAAATGCTAAAGAGAATACTAATGCAGGTATCGCTATCGAAGGCAACTTGCTTGCAGGTAACAATGGTATCTTAAACGTTGGACTTGGCAATGAAGGTTATTTGGTAGGCCGTATTGACGATTATCAGGACGCAGGAACTAACAATACAGAGGCTGCAAATGGACATCTTAACTTTTATAACCCTGAATTCAGCAGCACAATTTATGGCACCGGTACAGTTAAACTTGACATGGGTAAAAATTCCTATTGGAGAGTAACAGGGCAAAGCTGGGTAACCAGTATCAGCGGTGATAATGCTACTATTGACATGCGTAACAGCAATAATGCGGATACAACTTCCCACGCCGTACACGTTGGTACTCTTACCGGCAACCATACCTTTGTTATGGATTTGAATGACGCTAACCATAACATCAGTGATATGCTTTATATTAAAGACGAAGCAAATTCCAGCGGTATACAGACTGTTTATTTAAATACCGTTGAAGGTCTTGAAAATATGCAGGATGGAGACAAGCTGCGTTTTGCAACTGTTAATGCAGGAACTAAACAATTAAGCTTTATTGGCGAATATAATGGCGAAAATGGCTATTCGCCTGCAAGAAGCCGTGTAATGCTTTATGATACCGGCTTTAACAATGCAGCCTTTGAAATTGGCAATGAAACATACAGTGAAGCTGATACAGAAAACAGCGGTTATAATGGCGCATCGTTCAATGAAACGAAACCGGGTGATGCTTATGTAGATGCTGAATATGGTGACGGTGCAACCAACTGGTATATTACTCGTAACAGCAGCGGTGATGAAATTAGTGACGCCGGTAAAACCATGCTTAATATGAGCCGTGCCAACTACAGCAATGCTATTTATATGGACCGTTTGAACAAACGCCTTGGTGAAGCACGCTATATTAACAGTGAAGAAGATGAAGGCATGTGGGTACGTATCCGCCATGACCGTATTGGCAAAGATGATGCTTACCGCAGCCAGAACACCATGTATGAACTCGGCTATGACCAGAAACAGGAATGCGATAACGGCGAACGCCGCGTAGGCATGGCAATTGACTACATGCATGGCGATACCGGTTATGACCAGATTGCAGGCAAAGGCGAAATTGACCGCTATGGTTTGTGGCTGTATGATACATGGATGGGCGATAAAGGCCACTATGCCGACTATGTAGCTAAATGGGGACATCTCTCCAACGATTTTGAAATTTACAACAGCAGCAGAGAGGTAACAGGCGATTACAGCAACAATGTATTCAGCGTAAGTGCAGAATACGGACGTAAAAAAGATATTGGCAACGACTGGTACTTTGAACCTCAGGTACAGGCACAGCTGGCACGTGTAACCGGTGCAGATTACACAACAAGTCAGGGTACAAAAGTAAGTGTTGATGGTATTAACAGCTTAATCGGGCGTGCAGGCTTCCGCCTTGGTAAAGACTTTGGCGAAGAAAAACAAAGCACTGTTTACATTAAAGCAGACGTACTGCATGAATTCCTTGGCGACCAGGATATCCGCGCATTTGATGGCACGACCAGCGGCTGGCAGACAGTAAGCTATGAAAACGAAGGAACCTGGTATGACGTAGGTCTTGGTTTTGCAGCAATGATGAGCAAGAGCAGCTATGCATTCTTAGACCTTGAACGTTCCTTCGGACATGACAACGACGAAACTTACCAGATTAACGTTGGCATGCAGTGGAGCTTTTAATTGAACTTGTAATAAATTAAGTTAATGGAAAAGTAAGCTAAACAGTAAAAGGGGGCGTTAGCTCCCTTTTGCTGTTAAAAAACAAACAATAAAAACGAGGTAAAAATGAATCAGGAAAATACAGGACTTGATGAAATAGTGCTGGAAAAGTTTGCGGCAGGCGGTACGGTAGAGTTTGAAAATTATCTGCCGCGCAGCAGAAGCGGCATGCGCACGTGGGAATTAAAAATAAGGGATGCAGACGGCAGCCGCAGAATTGTGGTAATCCGCGACAGCGGTTTAAACGTTACCGGCACGGAGGTGGCGGTGCAGCCTTTTACAAACCGTGCTGAGCGCAACGAAGAAATTTGCAGGCTTTATGGTGAATGCCATTTGTCGCAGGTGTTCTTAGCCAATTTATTTAACATCAGCCAATCTGCTGTTTCGGTAATTATTAAAAATTGCAAATTGTGAGCAGTAAAACAAAACGGCATCACGTTTTACGTGATGCCGTTTTTATTTATTATGTTCAGCAGGTTCTGCCGGGGTAAGCTTTTAAGGCTTCGCCTAAAATGTAAATGGCGCGTTTTAAATCTTCGCAGTTCAGCACGTAAGCAAGGCGGGCTTCGTTAATGCCAAGGCCGGGGGTGCTGTAAAAACCGTTGCCGGGGGCAAACATTACGGTTTCGCCGTCAACGTCAAAGTTTTCCAGCAGCCAGATGGCAAATTTTTCTGCATCGTCTACCGGGAATTTAACCATTACGTAAAAAGCGCCTTTCGGGTCGCTGGCTGCAACGCCGGGCAGTGATTTCAGTCCTGCGGCAATGGTGTCGCGGCGTTTCTGGTATTCTTTGTTTACTTCTTCCAGATAGCTTACCGGGGTTGTGTAAAGTGCTGCTGCGCCAACTTCTTCCAAAATCGGGCTGCACAGCCTGCCCTGGCAGCATTTGTTAATCTGCTGGCAGAAGTCTTTATTTTTGCTGATAATGCAGCCGATACGTGCGCCGCAGGCACTGTAACGTTTGGAAACGCTGTCGATAATAATCAGGTTGTTGTCAAGCTCAGGCATAGTGCCGAAGCTCTTATATTCGCCGCCGTAAACAAATTCGCGGTAAACTTCGTCGGCAATTACGGCAAGGTCATGCTTAACGGCAAGTGCGGCAATGGTCTGCATTTCTGCTTCGGTGTAAACAACGCCTGTCGGGTTGCCCGGATTGGTTAAGAGAATTGCTTTGGTTTTGGGCGTAATATGTTTTTCAATTTCGGCAGCGTCCGGCAGGTGATAGCCGTTTTCCACGCTGGTGGTTACGGCATTGATTTTAGCACCGAACTCGCTGGCAAAAGTTGTATAGTTGGCGTAAAACGGTTCAAAAACCATAATTTCGTCATCGGGGTCGCACAAAGCCATAACGGCAAAGGTCAGGGCTTCGCTGCCGCCGTTGGTGATGAAAATATCGCCTGCTTCATAGTTCATGCCTTTTTCGGCATAGTATTTTTGAATTGCTTCAATTAAAAAAGGTTCGCCTTTGCTGGCGCCGTAGGCAATAACTTTTTCGTCAAAATTTTTAATGGCGTCCATAAACTGGGGCGGAGTTTCAATATCCGGCTGGCCTATGTTAAGATGATAAACTTTTTTGCCTGCTTTTTTTGCGGCATCTGCATAGGGCGCCAGCTTTCTGATAGGTGATAATTTTAAATTTTGTACACGCTGGGAAATTTTCATATCGGTTGCTCCTCACTTAATAAATTTACAAAACAAAAAATTGTATGCCGCTATTATACCATAAAAAACGCGGCAAGTTCAGCCCTGCCGCGTAAAAATAATGTATACAATTTTAAATTATCTGTTCCATGGTATGGCGCGGTTTTCTGCCCATTGCAAAAGCAGGTTAAACACCAGCCCCAAAAGCGAAAGCACAATTACGCCTGCCATTAAGCGGTCGGTAATCATTAAATCGCCGTAATGCAGTATCAGCGCGCCGATGCCTTCCTGTGCGGCAATCATTTCAGCGGCAACAAGAAGCAGAAGCGAGGTTCCTGCCGCAAGGCGCAGCCCGGCAAAAATCATGGGCAGGGCTGCCGGAAGCACAACTTTTTTTAAGGTCATCCAACGGGTGGCGTTAAAGCTTACGGCTACCTTAATTAAAAGCGGGTCTACATTTTTTACGCCGGAATATGTATTCATGGCTACCGGAAAGAACACGCCCAGCGCGATAATGGTTACTTTGCTGAGTTCGCCGATGCCGAGCCATAAAATAAACAGCGGCAGCAGCGCAATTTTAGGTATTGGGTACAGCGCGTTTACAATGGGCGAGCCAATACGGTCAATCAGCGCGGAAGTGCCGGTAAAAAGCCCTACGGCAAGGCCGATAACGCTGCCGAGCACAAAGCCCAGAATAATGCGGTACATACTTGCAGCAAGGCTTGCAGCTATTTCTCCGCCAGCAACCATAGCGGCAAGCGCGCTTAAAATACCTGTCGGTGAAGGCAGAAACAGCGGCGAAACAATGCCTGCGCGGCAGATGAGTTCCCAGATTATCAGCAGTACAATGACGGAAAGAGCAGAAACCCATACCGGGTAAGTTTTTTGCCAGCTGTGCATTTTATCGGTAATTTTATATTCATTCATTGCCTTCCACCTCCATTAAGGCTGCGCGCGCGTCTTTACTGATGTGTTCCCAGATAATGCGGATATATTCGGCAATTTCTTCGGTGTGCTGCGGCAGTTCGCGTTCTGCGCGCGGTATGCCGATATTTAAAATGCGGCTTATTTTGCCCGGGCGGCGCGAAAGCAGCACAACACGGTCGGCAAGCATAACGGCTTCCTGAATGTTATGGGTTACATATAAAGTGCTGAGGCGCGTTTTATCCCACAGAGTAACAAGTTCTTCCTGCATAATGGTGCGCGTCTGCGCGTCCAGCGCACTGAAAGGCTCGTCCATCAAAAGCAGGTCGGGGTTAATTACAAGGGCGCGGGCAATGCCTACGCGCTGGCGCATGCCGCCGCTTAAATGGTGCGGCAGTGCTTTTTCAAAGCCGGTTAAACCAACAAGGTTTATGTAGTGGCTTATGCGGTCTTTTTGTTCCTGCCTGGGCACGCCCATTGCTTCCAGCCCAAAGGCGATATTATCGTAAACGCTGCGCCAGGGAAAAAGCCCCGTTTCCTGAAAAACAATGCCGGTGCGCGGCACATGCCCCTGCGGCAGGTGCGTGAAGCTGGCGCTGCCGCTTGTCGGCGCAAGCAGCCCGGCTGTGATGTTTAAAAGCGTGGATTTGCCGCAGCCTGACGGGCCAACCAGGGCGACAAATTCTTCTTCGTTTACGGTAAGGTTAATATCCAGCAAAACAGGCAGGGTATGCCCCGTGCGCGAAACGAAACTTTTACTTACGTTGTCTATAACGAGTTTCATAAGTGCCTCCAAATAAAAAGGGCGGAAGCTATTCCGCCCTTAAATTGTTACTGTGCCAGTGCTTTTTCCAGCAGAGTGGTATTTGCCACTTTGGCAGGGTCAAGGGTGCCCTGCATCATACCGTGTGAAGAATACCAGTCAATCTGTGTTTTAATATCGTCCGCCATAAGTTTGCCGTTGCGGTCAATGTACGGCAGGCCAAGTTTAATATCACCGGCAGGGGCTTTTACGTATTTGGCAATAATGCCTACAACTTCATCAAGCTTTTTGGGGTCTTTCTTTTCAACGGCTGCTTCGTAATAATAATGGCAGGCCTTGTTATAGGCTTTTAAAAAGCGGATGTTGGCATCTTCGTTTTTCATAAATTCAGGCGAGAAGAACAGTGCGGAAGTTTGATAAGGAATGATGTCGCCAACCTGCACAATGGTTTGCGCCGTGCCTGCGGTCTGCATTTTTGTGATGTTGGGCTCGTTTAAAATTGCGCCGTCAATCTGGTTGCTTTCAAGCGCTGCCATTACGGCGCTTACTTTGCCGAGCGGCACAAGTTCCACGTCGTCGAGGCTCATGCCTTTCTGTTCAAGCATTCTGCCCAGCATATAATGGAAGGTAGAACCTTTCTGCGTAATGCCGATACGTTTGCCTTTAATGCTTTCCAGGCTGGTAAAGCCGTTATTATAAGCGTTTGCTGCCGCAACAAGTGCGGAAGAAGGGAAGCCTTTTTCTTCGCGGCCTTTATCGGCTACAATTGCCAGCTGCTGGCCGCTTGCCGCCATGTTAAAGAGGCTTGCAGTAATGCCGGTTGCGCCTACGTCAACCTGAGAAGAAGCAGTTGCAACGGCAATGGGGTGTGCCGCGTCAAACCATTCCGGCTGTATTTCTATATTCTGTTCGGCAAAAAAGCCTTTGTCCATGGCAATAAACAGCGGCGCGCTGCTGGTAAGGCGCAGCATGCCGAGCTTAACCTGTGCTTTGGCCGCTGCGGGTGCCTGCTTTTCGCTGCCGCCGCAGCCTGTAAGGGCAAATGCCAGGCAAAGTGCTGCCAGTAAAAACAGTAATTTTTTCATCGTCATCATCCTTTGCGTAGTTAGTGGTTGTCAGCATAACACTGTGTAAGCGTCTTATCAGTTATTTTACATCAAAAAACCGATAAATGCACTACTTTTATAAAAAAATACACTGTAAAACTTATTTTTGTTTACTGAGCAGGTTTTACTTTTGTTATCAGCGCGATGTTGGTATAATATAATTTGTAATGCTGTAAATAACGGAGGCTATATTTATGAAATGGAATAGATTTTTTGCTTTGGCGGCAGGTTTTATTTTGGCGGCGGGGCATAGTGCGGCATTGGCCGCAGAAGCTGTGTGCCTTGCCAGCATTGAAGCGGATACCGACGGCAACGGAACGCAGGAAACCGCCGAGCTGTGGGGCAATAAACTTACT
>OHPB01001051.1_pt1 | contig 15735 bp, 7 predicted proteins | sample 1577621 | NCBI WGS metagenome assembly OHPB01 (sample SAMEA3879577, study PRJEB24766) | human gut metagenome | biome: human-associated habitat; feature: feces | place: USA | collected 1985/1987 | reverse complement strand
ATTTCGTGTTCGGACGGAAAGCGGCTTCGATACGTTTGTCGTCCCATTCCGGATCTACAAACGTGCATTCGATGCCTAACTTTTTCATGGTGACTCCGAACAGGTTGTATGTGCCTCCATAAATAGTGTTAGAGGTGACGAAGTGGTCGCCTGCCTGACAGATATTGAAAACGGCATAGAAATTGGCCGCTTGTCCTGAAGACGTCAGCATGGCGCCTACGCCTCCTTCCAGTTCGGCAATCTTGGCTGCTACGGCATCGTTTGTGGGGTTTTGCAATCGGGTATAGAAATATCCCGTGTCTTCCAAGTCGAACAAACGAGCCATTTGTTCGCTGTTGTCGTATTTAAAAGTAGTACTTTGATAAATAGGTAAAACGCGCGGTTCGCCTTTCTTGGGCGTCCATCCGGCCTGTACGCAAACAGACTCTCTTCTGAGTTTCTTTTCCATTTTGTGTCTACAAATTGAATTCTATTTCTTGTCGATTTTAAGTTTCTTGATTCTTGTCGGTTGCGGCTTCTTATCCTGTAGCGTATCCTGTTGCCATATCGGTACAGGGTAAGTCACTATATCCTGATATTCTAAGTGTAGCTCCGGAATTTCCTCGGCATCTTCCGGTCTGAATGGGATACGGTTGGGATGTATCCGCGTGATTTCCACTTGGCAAAAACCTTTCCGGATGAATCCTAACTCACGTGCCGCCGCCTTGGACAGGTCGATGACATAACGTTTTGAAAAAGGGCCACGGTCGGTTACTCTCACCACCACTTCTTTTCCATTTAGCGGGTTGCGTACTTTCAGCAGGGTACCGAAAGGGTACTTCTTGTGTGCACAAGTCATACTGTCACGGTGGTATCTCTCGCCGTTGCTCATTTTTCTTCCATGTAACTTGTCGGAATAATAAGTGGCTTTTCCGGTGAGTTGCTTTTGAGCCGGAACAGTCGTTACTCCACATACCAAGCAAAAACAGCACGCAAAGATATTTTTTAATGCCATACGCTTCCTTGTTTTCGTGAGTCTGCCCATTTTCCCAATAGGCTACAGACTGAAAATTTCTGCAAAATAAGGCTTTTTGTCCGTTTTCCCAAATAAATCTTTGTTTTATTGTGTTTTATGAACGGTTTTTTGCTTTTAATAGATTTGAATACGGAGGTGTATTGAACTATAGTGTGAAGAAAGTATAAATGGATGTGTTCTTTGTGCTTTTAGGGAGGCTTGTTCGTAATCCTATATAAATGAAAAATGTGATATTAACCTAAATGTAAATCATTAAAAAACAAAAAATGAAAAGTAAATTACTATTTACGGCGGCACTGATGAGTGCCATGACTGGTACCGCACAGGTAACATGGGTTGATGTGCGGGGTGTCAATGGAGTAGAGGATTCTTGGGCTATGCCTATGGACGAAGGGACTGAACTACCCGAACCTTTGGTCTTTTATGATTTTCAGTCTGGAACGGAAGACAGTTATGAACTGAAAAGCTTTGGCAACGGGACAAAGCCGGAATTCTCAATGGCCAGTGCAACGGAACAATGTTTGGACTTTAGGGCATCCGATATGTGCAAATCGCAAATCCTTTTAAAGGTAAGGCACTTGACAACGGCGCCACAATTTCTTTGTGGGTGTATCGTACCGGAACCGCAGGCAATTCCATTTGGGGATTTGGATTGGGAACAGACGGTTATGAGGATCAAAATACGAGTGGAATGTTAGGCTTTCAGGCCAATACTTATATGGTGTATAACATGGCTAAGATAGGTGGTCCGTGGATTGACTTTAATGGTGGTCCTGGTGGTTCTTTGTCCAATGCCATTCCCGCTGGTAGGTTTGCCATGATCACGATGGTGTTTGCAAAGGACGGTTGTACGTTCTATGTGGATGGGAAGAAGGTGGAATATGGTCCTTCTGGATGGAGTGCTGACCCTTCTACTTTATATCAGGGCATATTGGAGAACATTTCCAACCATTTTACCCATTTTTATGTGGGAAAAGGTACGTTTACGGGAACGTTTGAGGGCAAGGCTGATAAGCTTGGGCTGTATGACAAGGCGTTGACGGCAGAAGAAGTTGAAAACATCTATAATAGCCAAAAAGCTGGTTTGGTATCCGAAATAGAAGATTTGACTTCAAAAATGGTAAATCCGGATTTCAACGATACTGACGATGCGTTGAAAGGATGGGAGAGAAATGCTGAACCGAATCGTATAGATAAGGGAATGCCATATTGGGAAGCTAATGGTTCTGTAGTGGATTTTTGGCAAGAAGTAGAATTGCCTAATGGGGTGTATAATGTTTCCGTTCAAGGACAAGCCGGAATTGGTGGCCGGGTGAATTGCTATGTCGACGGTGCAACAGGAAGAAAAGAGGCTGGATTGCGTGAGGTCATGGGATGGACAGACAATGGAAATGCAAAGTACGAAGAGGTTGCTAAAATTTGGGATGGGGACAAAGAGATTGGGCGTACTTATATTAACAATGTTTTGGTTCTTGATGGAAAATTAAAAATCGGAGTGAATCTTTTTTCTCCTTATAAAAATTGCTATTTGTTCTTTGATAATTTCCGGTTGGAAAAAGTCGGGAGCGGAATGATTGAAGTGAAGGAGTTGTACGATGATATGAAAGAAAAAGCTCAGGCTATGGATGTGTCCGGTTTGCCAGAAACGTTTAAAAAACGTATGGCAGAGGCTTTGGCGAAAGAGCCGGAACAGACTGTGGACGGTTGGGCAGAAGCATATCTGGCTTTGAAGCTGGTTTATGAGGTATGTCATTGTTATATGACGGACTGTCCTATTGCTGCATTGATTGAGACTTGTAAGGAGTATAAACAGAATTCAGAGGCTTCGGATGAAATCAAGAGTGCATTTGCATCCGCTATTGCGGACGCAGAGAAAGCGTCATGTGACACGGAGGAGGAACTAAGGACGGCTTATGATGCTTTGGAGAATGTCCGGCGGGCTTTTGTGCAATCGGCTACCCCTATGGGGGAACAGCAGTTCGATATGACGTTTATGTTGAAGAATCCGGATGTTTCAGGTTTCAATAGTTGGAGCGCAGTAGAAGGATGGAGTGGTGATGATGCGCATGTAGCAGGTTGGGGGATTCGTGCACAGCATAATATAGCTCAAACCGGTGAAACGAGTAGTGATGCTTTCTTTGAGTGTTATGCCGATGGCGTATTACCGGATGGCTTATGGGCTATATATCAAACGGTAAACTTGTCTTCAGGATTTTATACCATGCGTCTGGCTACCTTTGCGGGGCCGGTGAATAATGTGCCGGGTACGGGTGAAGCCAAGGCGGCTTTATATGCTGGGGAGAAACGAGGAGATGAGGTGAAGTCTACAACATTGGCTTATCGTGAGGTCTCTTTCTGTCAGAGTACGGAAGGGGAAGTGCGTTTGGGCGTGAAGACGGAAGAGGGCAATCTGGCCAACTGGATAGGCTGTAACGACATGAAACTCTATAAAGTGGCTCCCAAGGCCGAGGCTTTGGCTCTGGATGAGACTAGGGCTTATGACGTGAAAGCTGACATGTATGCTGATGTGACCCTTCAGCGCAAGTTGGTGGCCGGGAAGTGGAATACTTTCTGTGTGCCTTTTGCCCTGACAGCCGAACAGGTTGAGGCCAATAAACTGGGCGAGGTAAGGCAGTTGAGTGGAATGCAAGCCTCGGGAGAGGGCATTACGTTGGATTTCGACAAAGTGGATGCCGTGGAAGCCGGTGTGCCTTACTTGGTGAAGCCGGAAGAAGTCGTGACGGAAATCAAAGCTGATGGTGTGATGGTCAGTGCAAAACAGCCGGAAGCTTTTCCGATGAATTTGGTTTCGATGACCGGAAACTACGATGCCACCACAGTACCGCAAGGAGCATACTTTATCAAGGATGATATGTTCTATCTGGCCGACCAAGCAGATAAGGTAAGCCTGAAAGGCTTCCGCGCCTATATCAATGTGGATTCGGAATCTCCGGTTGCCGGTGTCAACCGCTTGCTCATCGATATAGACGGATCGGTGACTAGTGTCGGTGAAGTGTTGGACAATACGGCGGAAGATGGTGGAAAGATGGTTGATGTGTTTACTCAGAGTGGTGTGAAGGTGAAGGCCGGTGTGAAGAAGGCTGAAGCTCTCAGTGGCTTGGAGCGCGGCATCTACATCGTAGGCGGAAAGAAAGTAATCAAATAAAAGGTATAAACTTATAAAAACAATAAACAATGGAAAAGAAAATGTATGAGTCTCCCCGTATGGAGATGGTAAAGATGGAAGTCTCGGATATGATGGCTTGCAGTGTGAATGCAGGTGGTGATGTGAATATCAGTTATGGCGGTAACGCTTCTGATCATGATATCATCGAGGCGTATTCGAATAAAAACGGAGGATGGGATATTTGGTAAGTCCTTTATGAAATAGAGGGGATGCCGTATCCTTTTTGGGGAAAGGGCGGCATTCTTTTTTTTAATATATGGATAGAAAAGTTTTATTGTCATGAAACGAAGATTATTATTGTGTTTATTTAGTGTAGCTCTTGTGGCAGGCACGTTATATGCCCAAGAGGCAGCTTTCTGCCACCCTGGCCTGCTACACTCGGAGGAGGACTTTGAGGCCGTGCGTGCCCGCTTGGCCGCAGGAGATGAGCATGCTTTGGAGGCTTTGGAAGCCTTGCGTACGGCTCCTCCCGTAAATGGGGATCACGGGCATAACTGGGGCGTGAACGAGTATATTTCACGTGGAATATCCGGTCAGGAGAATTATATGAATGCTTACCGTAATGCGGCTCGGGCTTATCAATGTGCATTGTTATGGAAGATTACGGGAGATGAGGGCTATGGCGACGTGGCCATAGACGTATTGAATGCTTACCGCATCTATAACAAAGGACTTGCCGGCAATACGAATGTTTCGTTGATTCCCGGATTTATCGGTTACCAGTTTATCAATGCTGCCGAAATCATGCGCGATTATAAGAAATGGCCGGAAGAAGATTTTGAATTGTTTAAGCAATACATGATAGATGTATGGTTTACTACGGCACAAGATTTTTTGGAACGTCGGCATGATACGGTAGAGCGCGAACAAAACTGGTATCATTATCATAGTAACTGGGGATTGGGAAATGCGCTTTTCTGTGTTTCTTTGGGGGTATTATGCGACTTACCGGACATATATAATTACGGTATGTATTGGTTGAAAGAAGGACCGGGTAATGAGTCGCTTTGCGTGACGGCCCTTCATCCCGATGCGTTCGGACAGGGTTTGTGCGGCTATGGTTGGGGACTGATACCTTGGTTCCATAAAGACGAGCGTGGACCGTTAGGTTATTTGAACCAAATGCAAGAGAGCGGGCGCGATCAAGGGCATGCCATGGCGGCGTTGGGCTTGTTGTCGTACGCTTTTGAGTCGGCTTACAATCAGGGAGACAATGCTTTTTGCAATTTGACGAATACGCTGATACCAGGCCAGGCCGGTGCGGCGATGGTAGCCGGTGCGGCGGAATATGTGGCAGCATACAATAGTGGCACGGACGACCTGCCTTATAAACAGAATTGGTGGATGGGGGGATTGAATGCTACCGGACGCGGGCAATGGCGCCCTATTTGGCAGTTGTTTATCAATCATTACGAGAACCGGATGGGAATCCCGATGAACTTTTGCCGGACGATGAAAGGGATTATCGGAATGGAGCGTGGCGGCGGTTCGTATGGGAACAATAGCGGAGGGTATGACCATACGGGATTTGGCGACTTGATGTACAGTGACCGGCCGGTTACTGCGGAACAAACGCCTACAATTCTTTTTCCTGTGATAGCCGGAAAGACGGAAACCCGAAAATATGCGGAAATCCGAGATGTGGAACCGGGGGCTGTATTGACCTTGTCGGCTACCTTACCCGAGGGGGAGAGCAATACGGGAAAATGGACATGGGATGACGGGGCGGCCGGACAGCAACGGCAGGTCACGGCTGAACATTCCGGAATATATCGTCTTACGTACACGAATACCCATGGAATAGAGAGTACACAAATGTTTTCCGTGTCCGTACGCGGTGAGGGGATTAAAGGAACGTTGTCCTCAACGGCCGTATATAACGGTCAGGTGGTGGAAGGCAGTGAAGTCTTGATGGGAAAAGGGCGTTCGCTGACCGTGAGCACTTCTTATGCGAACTGGAACTACATAGAAAGTGAAATATGGTATGATGAGAACGGCAGGCAGTTGGCCACGGGAGGTTCCTATACATATACTTTAGAGGACGACCAGGAACATGAGTTGATATTCCGTTTGACCAACCAGTCGGGAGTCGTGATAGAGAAATCCTTCCATATTATTCCCAATGAGAATGAGTTGACTCATTCTTTGCCGGACCCTGATTGTGAGAAATCTGAACTGTGGATGACGGACGTGGAAGGTTTTCAAAAGGGTGTGTCGTCAGTTTCGGGGTTAAGCCAGCCTTATATCGAACGTAAACGTACGGCTTCGGAGGATGGTCGGACTTGTTGGGGACAGGAACGTTTTAACATATTTCAGACCCTTGAAGGTTTGAAGCCGGGTAAATATGAATTGGGGGCATCTGTCATTGCCACGCAACAAGGCAAGAGCGGAGAGGCTGCCCGTAATTATGTAAAAGACGTGTATTTGTATGCCGACGGGGTAAATACGCCGGTGGCTTCACTGGATGGGGAGGCCGGACGTTTTACGGTAGAGTTCTATGTCGGCGAAGAGGGCAAGGTGACTTTCGGAGCCAAGAATATGACCGATCAGAATTATGCTTATTCGGCGAATGGTATGAATTGGTTTGCCATGGATAACTTTAGTTTGCTTTACCTTGGGGAGACGGATTTGTCAGTTGATTTGTATGCCATGCGAAAAGAGGCGGATGCCATTCGGGAGGATGAGGTGACATCTGAGCTTTGGCAGCAGTTGGTCGGATTGAAAGAATCGGCTTCGGATGGGATAGAGACGGCCGTGCGTTATCAACGCGTGTTGGGAGAGATACACCTGTTACAGGTACATTATGAGGACTACAAGGATGCGTACGAGAGGTATAAGAAGTTTGTGGAGACGGAGGGAGTGGACGATGCCTCGTTGAAAGAAGCATTGGAGCTTTTTGCCGCAGCGGGTTCGGCCGATGAGGTTTTCAGGGCTTATGAGAATTTGGATAAGGCTTGGAAGGCCTATTTACCCCATGCGGGCAAAGCTATGGATGTCAGTTCGGTTTTGCCGGACGGAGGGCGTCTGTTGCCTTCGGGAACCGACGTGATGTTTGATAACCGTACGCATTGGATGACCGATGTTGAAGGTGGTAATTATCGTGTGTTTGCCATAGACGGGTCGGATGCGCAGCGTGGGGATGCTACGGGAGAGAACATGATAGAACGTTATTGTACGGGCAATTTCTTGGCCGGACAGCGTTTGATTTATGCGTCTGCATCCGGGTTACCTGTTGGGCGCTATATCTTCAAGGCGGTTGCACAGAAAGGAGCCGACGGAGGGGTAATAGAATTGTTTGCCAATGACGACAGGTCTCCGGTGACGTCGGTTAAGGTTTTGCGTGAGACGGAAGTGGCGACGGATGTACTCGACCAAGATTTGACGGTGGGAGTGGAGTCCGGTTTGAATAATGCATGTCAGTGGGTGTCGTTTGCCGACGTGGCTTTGGAGTATCAAAGTCCGTACATGTTGCTTGAAGAAGCGGTGGCGGCTTCAGATACGTTGACGTATGGTGAAGACAAGGGCGGTGCTCTGAAAAAGGCGGCCGATGAGGCGCGTGTATTATTGGTGTCCGGTGAGGCACGTGAACGTATGGCGGCTTATCATACCTTGCTGGATGCGATGGAGCAATACCGTTTGGATAATGCGTCTGTTGCACATCCGGTCGATTTGACGGTGCGGATACAAAATGCTGGTTTTGACATTGGAAATACGACGGGGTGGACGCTTACGGTATCGGATGCGAACTATCCTAAGTTCAGTCAGGGAGTGATGGAGTTCTGGCATACTACTTTTGATTGTCATCAATTGTTGACAGGGCTCCCGTTAGGAAACTACCGGGTGAGTATGCAGGCGCGAAGCGATTTGGGCACATCCAATAAGCACTTCCGGTTGTATGTGAAGACTACCGGTGGTTTACCGGTTTCGGTGTATTGTGTGGATAAGACGCGGGCCGATGGGGCGAATACGGCGTTGCATCTGGGGCAGAATGCAGAGGACTTGAATGCCGGTGCAACCGTTTCGCGTATTTACACAGATGTTTTTGTGGGAGATGGGCAGTTGACTGTGGGCGCAGTATGCGATAATGCCGGAATGTGGTGTGTGATGAATGATTTCGTATTGGAGTATCTGGGCGTAGGAGATGATGACTTGCGACAGACGTGGGAGGCACAGGTGGCTGTGGCTCGCTCGACCGCGAACTTTTGCCGCAAGCTGTAGAAACGTTACTGGATGAGGCTGTGGTGGTAGACGTGTCTTCCATTACAGTGGATTCTCTGGGGCGGGCGTTGTCTGGCTTGATGAAGGAAATAGAGAATGCCCGCAGTGTCATGGTGGCTTATGAAGTATATCGGAACCGGAAGATGGTGGCAGAGGAGATTGCCGGGAATTCTGTCCCTAAATTGAGTTCTTCGCTTATGATTTTCAAGAACAATATTGTGTCTGCCGCAACGGAGGCTGAGAAAGCCGTAGATGTGTCGGCTGTGCAGAAAGCGTGCGAGAATTTAGAGTCCGCACGCCAGAGGTACGTGATAGATGCGGAACCGCTGAACGGCATCGCTTTTGACATGACGTTCAAGGTGAATAATGCCGCTTGCAATGCGGACGGCGGCTGGTTGAACGACGGGACGGTGAACTTCCGTTCCTTGGTCAATACTGCACAGAACGGGGAATACGGAGGTGGTGTGTTCTATGAAAACTGGATTGGTCCGGGTAATGAACTGAAGGATGGGAAACGCCCCATTTACCAGACGGTGGGTTCGCTCCCGAATGGAAACTATGAATTGATGGCTGCGGCATTCCGAAAGGTGGAATTGAGCAGTGCCGATGTGGCAGACATGAATGTGGCTCTGTATTTGAACGGGCAGCAGACTGACGTGACATCTACGGTGCTGGATTATTTCTCGGTGAAAGGTGCGGTCTCTTCTCGTACGGCTGAAATAGGCCTGGTGGGCGGTGTCGGCAATACGGCAAATTGGGTTGGTTTGGCAGATGTGAAGTTGATGTATTATGGCAGTGACGTATCGGAGTTGAGTGAGGATGATAGCCGTTTTGACGTGCGGGATGGGACGTATGGCACGGTGACAGTACGGCAGAACTTATTGTCGGGGCTGTGGAATATGGTTTGCTTGCCGTTCGATTTGTCTTCGGCTCAGGTTCGAAAGTATTTTGAAGAGGTGAAGGCGTTGGAAAGCGTGGAATTGGCTGGAGAGGATTGTAACTTGAATTTTGGGAATGTGCGCGACATGGTAGCGGGAGTACCTTATCTGGTAAAGGTGGCTCAGACGGTCTCTGTGCAAACTTATGAGAAAGTGACAATAGATGCAGATGCCGTTTCGTCTGGTGCAACAGTTGTTTCAGATGGAGCTGTTACGGCTCGTTTGCAGGGAACTTTCCAAAAGGTGGTACCCTATGGAGATAATGTATATGCTTATGAACCGAACGTATTCTCAAAAGCCGAAACGGGAACGGAAATTAAAGCTTTCCGGGGCTATTTGGAGCTGGAGGGAGTTTTCCCGAAGCGTTTGAATCTTTATATAGATGGTGAACAGACGGGGATACGGCTGGTGAAAGGAGCAGATGAGGATGCAAAGGTCAATGTCTACACTACAGACGGAAAGCTTGTCAGGTCTGCGGTGAAGCAGAATGCTGCCTTACAGGGGTTGCCTTCCGGAGTGTATGTCGTGGACGGGAAGAAGTGTGTGAAGTGAAAGTTTTTCGTTTTTTGGGGGGACTCTTTCTTGATTTGAATAAGAATTGGTTATGTCCAAACTGAAATGAAAACCGAAGAAGGTTATATGTTATAACTGAAGATGTAGAAGAGTCATGTTAACCTCGGTTTTGAGGAACCATGACTCTTTTTTATTTTTTCTTCGTATTTTTCCACTATCTGGGCTGTTGGCCCGTTGTTTGACGGGATAGAGTGCGTATTACGGGGAGTGGAGAATATCGTTCAGGAGTATACTTGCAGTCTGGCCGAAAGATGGCTGAAGGCTTGCTGGAAGATGAACTTTCTCCATCCTTCAGGGTAATATTTTGTATATGAGGACGTTCTCGGGATAGATGAAAGAGGAAACATGATTCGGGGAATTTACTGAGTGGAGGAAGATGATAAGTATTTACTATCTCTGTTGAAAAGGGATGGTATCTATAATGTTCTGAGTGAATACTGTATTATTTTAGATAGTTGAGAGCATTGTAAGCATTGGTCTTTTTTTAGTATAATCTGATTTTGTTTTTGAATTTGTAACCTGATGTTACATTCCTTCCTTTTTTCCAGAGCTACCGATATATCCTGTTCTTGTCTTATATTCAGATATTTATTCTATTATCCGGTTCTATGTAAGTGAAGAATGTATATTCATTGTAACCTTAATATATGGAACTTGTTTTTTGAAGGAAAAAGTGATGGATGTTACATACGCTAAAATATTCGCAATAGTTATTTTATGAGGTTTCTGTTTTTTGTTTGTTTCTTTGCAATGAATTTTTTGCGGGAAAGATTGCAATATGATTGAAAACAAATAAGATTTTATGGTTATGCGGAAAAGAAGAATGTTAATGGTATTATTGGCGGTGAGCGGGCTGATAGGTTCAACCTGGGCTATCGACAACAAGGGGATTACTTTTGAGCAGCCCGCCGCTGATTGTTTTACGTTGATTGAGGACGGCAAGGCTACTCCAATATTGTTGGATGAAAAAGATGACGTCGGGATTATCATTGCTGTGAAAAACTTACAAGATGATTTCCGTAAAGTGACGGGAAGGCAAGCCGAACTTCTACACTCCGTGAGGGGACCGCGCTTGATTGTGGCCGGTTCTTTGGAGAGCCGGTTTGTCAAGGAACTCGTTAAGGCAAAGAAAATAGATATAACCTCGTTGAAAGGCAAACGTGAGAAATACTTGATGAAAGCTGTTTCCCGTCCTTTTGATGGAGTAGACGAGGCATGGGTCATTGTCGGTAGTGATAAGCGGGGAACGATTTATGGCATATATGAACTTTCAGAACAGATAGGGGTATCCCCTTGGTATGATTGGGCGGATGTGCCTGTGGTACAACGTAAGAATTTGTATATTCAGCGTGGCGAATATACGGCCGGTGAACCAGCCGTAAAATATCGGGGTATATTTCTGAACGATGAAGCTCCTTGTCTTACGGGATGGGTAAAGCATACCTATGGAACCAATTATGGAGACCACCGTTTTTATGCCCGCGTTTTCGAGTTGATTCTCCGCTTGCGAGGAAACTTTATGTGGCCGGCCATGTGGGCGTGGAGCTTTTATGCGGATGATCCCGAAAACAGCAAGACGGCTCATGATATGGGAATTATAATGGGAACTTCCCATCATGAACCGATGGCGCGTAACCATCAGGAGTGGGCACGCAAACGAAAACAGTACGGAGTATGGGATTATGCGACCAATCAAAAAGTGCTCGATCGTTTTTTCCGTGAAGGAATAGAACGAGTGAAAAATACCGAAGACTTGATTACAATCGGCATGCGTGGCGACGGTGATGCACCGATGGGCGGAAAAGAAGGTGCAGACCATGAGTATGTCAACCGTGACGAATACAATATGAATTTGCTCAAGAAAGTAATCAAGAACCAGCGTAAAATCATAAAGGACGTGACTGGCAGGCCCGCCGATGAGCGGCCTCAGGTGTGGGCCATATATAAAGAGGTACAACGTTTTTATGACATGGGGCTGCGCGTACCGGATGATGTAATCATGTTGCTTTGCGATGATAATTGGGGAAATGTACGTCGTCTGCCCAATGCGGAAGAACGCAAACGTCCCGGAGGATGGGGCATGTATTATCATGTGGATTATGTCGGTGCGCCGAGAAATTCAAAATGGTTGAATGTGACTCCCATACAGAACATGTGGGAGCAGTTGCAGTTGACGTATGATTACGGTGTGGATAAATTATGGATTCTTAATGTGGGTGATTTGAAACCCATGGAGTATCCCATTACTTTGTTTTTGGATATGGCTTGGAATCCGAAACGGTATACGGCAGATAACCTGCTGGAGCATCCGCGTGGTTTTTGTGCCCGACAGTTTGGAGAAGAACAGGCAGATGAAGCTGCGCGTATTCTCAACCTTTATAGCAAATACAATGGGCGTGTGACTCCGGAAATGTTGGACTGCCATACTTATAATATAGAAACCGGCGAGTGGAAACAGGTGGCTGATGAATACCGTAAGTTGGAGGCCGATGCGCTTCGCCAATATCTGTCTTTGCCGCAGGAGTATCATGATGCTTACAAGCAGTTGATTCTTTTCCCGGTGCAAGCCATGGCCAATCTTTATGAGATGTATTATGCGCAAGCCATGAACCATAAGTTATATAAGGAGAACAATCCGCAAGCCAACTTTTGGGCGGATAAGGTGGTGCAGACATTTAAGTTTGACTCTTTGTTATGCGATGACTACAATAATGTGATGTCCGGGGGAAAATGGAAAAACATGATGGCGCAGAAACATATCGGATATACCTCATGGAATGATAACTTCCGTGCCAATATCATGCCGGAAGTATTCCGGATAGAGAATCCCGAACGACAAAAGGGAGGCTATGTCTTTACGGGCAAGTATGGCGTGGTGTCTATGGAGGCCGAGCATTATTTCGAGGCAAATCCTTCGGCATCAGCCGATTGGCAGGTCATTCCTTATTTGGGACGTACGTTGAGCGGTGTGGCATTGATGCCTTACACCGAGGGCGTGGAAGGCGCGTCGCTGATTTACAAGATGGCTCTTCCGGAAAATGTGTCGGAAGTCAACGTACATGTAGTAGTCAAGTCCACGCTGGCTTTTCATGATGTGAAAGGCCACGAATATACCGTCGGTTTTGATGGGGGAAAAGAGACGGTGGTCAATTTCAATGCCGATTTGAACGAAGAGTCGGAGAACGTATACAGCGTGTTTTATCCGACGGTGGCCCGCCGCGTGGTAGAGAAGACCGTGAAGCTTACCGTGCCTCCATCTACGGACGGGACGCAGTTGCTTACCCTGAAACCTTTAGATCCGGGAATCGTGTTTGAAAAGATCGTAGTGGATTGCGGCGGATATCAGAAGAGTTATCTCTTTATGGATGAATCGCCGTGCAAGAGGGTTTTACACCGGTAAAGGCGTGTCATATACGGAAGGATTACCGTTTGGGGGTATCCTTCCGTATATATTATTAAGCCTGTTTGAAGTTTCCTTTTTTTAAGGACGTTCGTTTTAGGTATTCTTTTGGGGCAAAAATGTATTTTTTGCAAAATAAACCGGAACAAGTCCGGTAATATTGATAGGTTATGGGTGAAGACTATTGGTTTTAGCTCCTTGTGAAATGATAATGTCGTATTTTAATGTCGATTTTTCTTTTAATTTATTTGTCTGGGTCGATAAATCCTTTTATCTTTGCAGTCGAATAATAAAAAAGGAAGAAGCAATGAGCACGACGATTACATTATTGGCCATGTTGGATATTCGACTGCGTTTTGTAGTGGGAAGTGTGGTCTGTGCGTAGTTGTAGTGTGCAAAATATACAAGGCCTTTCCCACTTCCCGGTGAGAAAGGCTTCTTTTTTAGTAGATTATAAAACGAAAAGATATGAGCGACAGATTATTTATTTTTGATACGACCTTACGCGACGGGGAACAAGTTCCCGGCTGCCAGTTGAACACGGTGGAGAAAATTCAGGTGGCACGCCAGTTGGAGGCACTTGGAGTGGACGTGATAGAGGCCGGTTTCCCGGTATCCAGTCCCGGTGATTTCAATTCGGTGATAGAAATTTCAAAGGCAGTGACATGGCCTACGATTTGTGCGTTGACCCGTGCGGTGCAGAAAGATATCGATGTGGCAGCCGAGGCTCTGCAGGCTGCCAAACACAAGCGGATACATACCGGCATAGGGACTTCGGATTCCCATATTAAATATAAGTTCAATTCCAACCGTGAGGAAATCATCGAGCGTGCCGTGGCTGCCGTGAAGTATGCCAAACGTTATGTGGAGGACGTGGAGTTCTATGCAGAGGATGCGGGGCGTACGGACAATGAATATCTGGCCCGTGTGGTGGATGCCGTGGTAAAGGCCGGTGCGACGGTGGTGAACATTCCCGACACGACGGGATATTGCTTGCCTCAGGAGTTCGGGGCCAAAATCAAATATCTGATGGAACATGTGGACGGTCTTTCGGCCGGCAAGGCTATCTTGTCCACACATTGCCATAATGACCTGGGCATGGCTACTGCCAATACGATTGCGGGAATCATGAACGGTGCCCGCCAGGCGGAAGTCACCATTAACGGTATCGGTGAGCGTGCGGGGAATACCTCTCTCGAAGAAGTGGCCATGATTCTTAAATGCCATAAAGGAATCGGCATCGATACCAATATCAATACGCAAAAGATATATCCTACGAGCCGTTTGGTGTCCAGCTTGATGAACATGCCGGTACAGCCCAACAAGGCCATCGTGGGACGTAATGCCTTCGCCCATTCCAGCGGAATCCATCAAGACGGTGTACTGAAGAATGTGCAGACCTACGAAATCATGGATCCCAAGGATGTGGGTATTGATGACAATGCCATCGTTTTGACCGCACGTAGCGGACGGGCGGCTTTGAAACACCGTTTGAGCGTGTTGGGCGTGGAAATGGAGGGCGAACGTCTCGACGTGACTTATCAGGAATTCCTGAAGTTGGCCGACAAGAAGAAAGAAGTGAACGACGACGATATCCTGATGTTGGCCGGTGCCGACCGTGCTGCCGCCCATGCCGTGAAACTCGACTATTTGCAAGTCACTACGGGAATGGGTGTCAAGTCTGTGGCTTGTATCGGATTGGACATCGCCGGTGAGAAGTTCGAAGCCTCGGCCAGCGGAAATGGTCCTGTGGATGCCGCCATATCGGCATTGAAGAACATCATCAAACGTCAGATGGTGCTGAAAGAATTCACCATACAGGCCATCAGCAAGGGGTCGGACGATGTGGGCAAGGTGCACATGCAAGTGGAATACGACGGGCATGTGTATTACGGTTTTGGAGCCAATACCGATATCGTGACGGCTTCCGTGGAAGCTTATATTGATTGTATCAACAAATTTAAAAAATAAATATCCAAGACGACAATGGCAAATACTCTGTATGACAAAATTTGGGATAAACACGTCGTACAGTACGTGGAAGACGGGCCGCAACAACTGTACATCGACAGGCTTTACTGTCATGAGGTGACCAGTCCGCAGGCTTTCGCCGGCATGCGTGCCCGAGGCTTGAAATGTTTCCGTCCCGACCACATTTATTGTATGCCGGACCACAATACTCCGACACACGACCAGGACAAGCCGATTGAGGATCCGGTATCGAAGGCACAGGTGGATACCTTGGCACGGAATGCAGAAGAGTTTGGTCTGACGCATTTCGGAATGATGAACAAGAAGAACGGTATCATCCATGTGGTGGGGCCGGAAAGAGGACTGACGCTTCCGGGAATGACGATTGTGTGCGGCGACTCGCATACTTCTACTCACGGAGCGATGGGGGCCA
>OHPB01001033.1_pt1 | contig 15930 bp, 10 predicted proteins | sample 1577621 | NCBI WGS metagenome assembly OHPB01 (sample SAMEA3879577, study PRJEB24766) | human gut metagenome | biome: human-associated habitat; feature: feces | place: USA | collected 1985/1987 | reverse complement strand
GGTGCACATTATCCGGCTTGAACTCGTGCAGGATGGGCACGATGACGGCGCCGTAGGTAATGGTGGCCAGAAACGCCACGCACCAGTTTCCGCTGTTGCGTCCGCACAAGGCGATTTTGTCGCCGGGCCGGATATCGGCCGCTTCGAAGAGCAGGTGCATTTTGGCTATTTTACGCGCCACGTCCTTGTATTGCAAGCTCTCTCCGTTGAAATCCGTGAACGCTTTCCGGTCCCAGTTCTTTTTTATGCTGTTTTCGATAAGTTCTATCAGTTTGTCTTCCATATCGTTTGGACGTATATCTTGGTATCGGAGACAAAAGTACAAAAAACAAGGCATATCCGTTTCTTTGTGGGAGACGATTTTGAATTTCGGGCGTAAGTTTTTCTGTAATTTTAAGAGTCTTTCCTCTCCTGTAAGTTTCGCAAATCATCCTTCATGTTTCAGTGAATATCATAAATTGTTCAAAACGAAAAGGTTACAACCTGAAGGATGTTTCATTCATCTTTCAGCCATGTTTCAATCCGCTCCAATGAGGGCTGAAAAAACGTTTGGGGTATGAAATATTTTTTTCTCAGCCGAACGATTTTCCAATCTCAGCCGAACGATTTTCCAATCTCAGCCGAATGATTTTTCAATCTCAGCCAAACGATTTTTCGTTCTGCGCCGAATGAAATGACGTGTGGCTGAAGGATGCCTGAAACATCCTTCAGTTTATAACGGTCATATTATGAGTGACTTATCGTATTGCCTGAAGGATGAAAGATGTTTTTGCAAAATCCCTTGTGTGTAGGGGATGGGATAATTATGACTTTTGCCGGATATTCCAATTAAAATCCGTAATTTTGTCCGTTGAATTATAAAAACGGCGAAAGAAAATGATGGAATTAAGTAAAGGCCAAGAGGTGGCGGCTTTGTTTGATTTGGACGGAGTGGTGTTCGACACCGAGTCTCAGTATTCACTCTTTTGGGGTATGAAAGGGAAGACGTACCATCCCGAAGTGGAGCATTTTGAGAACGTGATAAAGGGACAGACGCTTGTGCAGATTTTCGACCGATGGTTTGCCGGATGCGATGACGTGCAGCGCAAGATAGCCGACGAGTTGGAGGACTTTGAACGGAACATGGCCTACGACTATGTGCCCGGAGTGGAAGATTTCCTTCGCGACCTGCGGCGGGCCGGTATCCGTACGGCTGTCGTAACCAGTTCGAACGATGATAAGATGCAGAACGTGTACCGGGCGCATCCGGATTTCAAGTCATATTTCGACCGTATCCTGACGGCGGAATTTTTCTCCCGTTCCAAACCGGAACCGGACTGTTATCTGTTGGGAGCCGAAGTGTTCGGTCTTCCGGTGACGCGCTGCGTCGTGTTTGAAGATTCTTTCAACGGACTGAAGGCCGGGCGGGCGGCAGGAATGAAGGTGGTCGGTCTTTCCACGACGAATGCGCCGGAGCAGATTCAGGATTTGTGCGACAGGGTGATTCCGGATTTTCGGGACTTCGATGTGGAAAAACTGCTTGAAATGCTCGCCTGAACGGATAATAATGATTAATTTTGCGGCCGATTTTATTAAAAAACAGTATTATGGCAGGATATTTAGTGGAGGATACGCGTAAAGTGACGACGCATCGTCTGATTGAAATGAAACAGCAAGGAAAGAAAATAGCCATGCTGACTTCATACGACTATACGATGGCTCGTATTGTAGACGGTGCCGGAGTGGATGTGATTCTGATTGGCGATTCTGCGTCGAACGTGATGGCGGGCAATACGACCACGCTTCCGATTACATTGAATCAGATGATATACCATGCGACTTCGGTGATGCACGGTGTGGAACGGGCATTGGTCGTATGCGACATGCCTTTCGGTTCTTATCAGGTCAATCCCACGGAAGGAGTGACCAATGCCATCCGTATTATGAAGGAAAGCGGCTGCGACGCTCTGAAACTGGAAGGCGGGGCGGAAATTATCGATACGGTGAAGGCTATATTGGCGGCCGGTATTCCCGTTATGGGGCATTTGGGGCTGACACCGCAGAGTATCAATAAGTTCGGTACATACGCCGTGCGTGCCAAAGACGAGGCCGAGGCGGAGAAACTGGTGGCCGATGCGCATTTACTGGAAGAAGCCGGCTGTTTTGCCATCGTATTGGAAAAGATACCGGCTGCATTGGCCGGTCGGGTAGCCTCTGAATTACATATCCCCATCATCGGTATCGGGGCGGGTTCGCAAGTAGATGGACAGGTCTTGGTGGTCAACGACATGTTGGGGATGAATAAGGGTTTTTCTCCGAAATTCCTCCGACGTTATGCCGATTTGCATACGGTGATGACAGATGCCATCGGGCAATATGTGAGCGACGTAAAAGCCCGGACGTTTCCGGATGAGAACGAGCAGTATTAAGGCGTGGCACAAACCAGTATCGGGCATAAGACCTTGTGGCATGCTGATTTCCTGAAAATCATCTTAGCCAACTTTTGTGTATGCACTTCTTTATATATGTTTTTGCCTGTCGCTCCTGTGTGTATGGGACGAATACCGGGGGAAGACGTGGGAGGAATGTGTGTATCCGTGTTGCTCTTTTGGGTGGGCGTATGTTTACCTGCACCTTTCTGCAATTACTGGTTGGATGCTTACCGGCGGAAAAATGTGGCCTTGTGGGCATTAGCCGTCATCGTATGCGCTACGGGGGCGTTTCTTTTCGATGGTCCGCAGTGGGGGAAGTGGCTGGCGAGGATGATGCAGGGGGCTTCATATAGTGTGTTCCAAATCGCTTTGGGGAGTACTTTGTTGCTGGATTTGTCCGATACGAAAAAGCGGACGGAAGCCGCACATGTCTACTATTGGTTCACTCGTTTGGCTTTGGTTTTCGGTCCCTTGTCGGGTATTGTCGTACCGATGCATTACGGTGTACGCCTTTTTGCCGGAGTATCCGTGGCTTTTCTGCTTTGCGCCGGCCTGTTGGTTATGATGATGCGTGTTCCTTTCAGGGCTCCTTTGGAACCGTCGTGGTGTACATTCGACCGTTTTTGGCTGCCTCGGGGATTCCGGCTCTTTATTCCTCTGACAGGAGTGACCTTTTCCGCCGGATTGATGTTGGGGCAATACCGGGATGCCGGATTTTACTTGTTTTTGGCTGTCGGTTTTTGGTTGGCCTTATGGGGGCATCATCTGTTTTTTAAGGAAAAGTTGCAAACGGAGTTTGCAGTAGGATTCGTTGCTCTCGTGACAAGTGCGTCGTTATGGGGATTGGGGGGCGATATGGAAGGGATGAAATGGTGTATCGCCTTATGCCTGGGAAGCGGCCTCGGTTTTGTGACCAGCCGGTATTTGCTTTCTTATATTCGTATCTGCGAGCATTGCGAGAGAGGAACGGCACAGACTTCTTATCTTTTAGGATGGGATGCCGGACTTTTGGCCGGGTATTCCGTAGCTTTCGGGTTAGGAACGGAAGTCGGACAAACGATATATACTTATATAATAGGGGCTATATTCGTAGGAACGGGAATGTTTCATTTGTTTTTGGTCAGGCCGTGGTATATGCGAAGCAAACGGAAATAGTGTGAAAAGAACTGTGCTAATTTTCTTTAATACGTGGAGAAAACAGATTTGTGTCAGCTCAGAAATATGTTTTTAAACATGTTTTCGATATTAGTTTAGATTTTATTATGTGTTTTTACAGAAATGTCATATCTTTGATACCCAAAAGGGGGAGCTTTGTGCACCCGATTTAAAAAATATTGAATAATTAACCTAATGGAATGTAAAGTAGGCTATATTAGAGGACACGGATTCAGCGCTTTAGAGGAGTTAGGACTCCCAAAAAGAAAGTGGCAAAAATGTTGTGTGGGCACACTGCTGGTCAACTCTCGGCCGAGAGCCGGTGACGGGAGGGGCGTGGTGTATCAAAACGATATTTATATATTGAGTGAATAATAAATCTATTAAAATATTAACCTAATGGAAATATGAAAGGCAGTAACATTAAAAGTAAAATGGGTCGTTTTACCTATTCTGCATGTGCGCTGTTCTTTGCCGGTGGTTTGTTAGTCTCTTGTGAGGACGAGCTTTTGACCGGGATGCCTTCGTGGTTGGGTAGCAGCATCTACGAAGAGTTGGAGAAGCGTGGGAATTATAAAACGATGTTGGAACTTATCAATGACAAGGATGTTTCGACCGTGGATGGAAACGGCGAGACAGAGTATGCCAGAACCTTACGTTTGACGGGTAGTAAGACGTTGTTCGTTGCGAATGACGACGCTTTCACCCGATTCTTTCAGAACAATGTGTGGGGAGCCAAGTCTTATAGCGATTTGACGCCTTCTCAGAAAAAGTTATTGTTTAATTCTTCGATGATAAACAGTGCTTATCTGATAGAACTGATGTCAAGTACGCCTGGCGATAATCCGGCACCCGGGACTGTGATGCGCCGTTCTTCTTCGTTGAATCTGTATGATACGATTCCGCAGTTGCGTGCTTCGGATATGCCGGACAACGAATATTGGCAGTATTACCGTTCTAAATATTCGGATGCGGCAACGGGAGGAATGACGGTGTTTCGGGACAATACGACAGCACCGATGGTGCATTTCCTTTCCGCTTATATGTCGAATAAGTCGATTACGAATGACGATTTGAAGTTTTTGACCAATGGAGCTTGCGACAACACTTCGGAGTCATATATCAACGGGCAACGTTTGGTGGAAAGGGATATTACGTGTCAGAACGGTTACATTCAGGTTTTGGAAAACGTTATGAATCCTTTGACCAATATGGCTGAGGCTATTCATAACGACGGAGAGCTTTCGACATTCAGCAAGATGTTGGATCGTTTTGCCGTACCGGTATATAACGAAGGATTGTCGAATACGGTCGGGGTGGACTCTGCGTTCGTATGGCGTTATTTGAATAACGGTTTCGATTTGGGAACCGAGGGAGGCAAAAATGCATTGTTGACCTATAAGAATGTGGATTACGATCCAGCGAATGTCTTGTCCTACGATCCAGGGTGGAACCAGTATGAGAACGGTTCTTCCAATACCCCCATGAGCGAAGACATGGCAGTCATTGTAGCTCCTACGGATGCTGCTTTCGAGCGTTACTTCCAGTCCGGTGGCGGTGCCGCTTTGATTGACCGTTATAAATATATAGACAGTATTCCGAACCATATTATCGTGAATATGCTGGACAACTTCATGAAGTATTCTTTGGTGGCTACTGTGCCCAGCAAGTTCAGTTCGGTGATGAACACGGCCCAATTGGAAATGGGACTTTCTGTGGGTGAACCGGGCGGACAGACGGGTATCGGTTCTTGCCTTATGGCCAACAATGGTGTGGTATACAAGTCTAACGAAGTTTATAATATTCCGGAATACCAGTCTGTGGCTTTCCCCGCATCTTTGAACGACAACGACCGTAATACCAAGACAGATATCATGCGCTATATCATCAATGAATTGGACTATCAGGCTTATCTGAATTCCATGGAAAGTATGTTCTTGTTCATTCTTCCTACTGATGAAGCTTTGAAAAACTATGTGGATCCGGTAGATTATCACAAGAACCAGCCTACCATTACGGAGTTTTATTATGATTATAGTCCTTCGCTGACCGGTAGCCGTATCAAATGTAAACGTTATAATGCAACGAAGAATGCAGACGGTACGTTGACACGCGGCTCAGAAATCACAAACCCTTGGAAAAACGGTAGTACAGAATCTGATTACGTAACGAACCGTCTGAAAGATATTCTGGAGAATTCCATCATCGTACAGGATAAGTCTGCCACTACTTCAACGGGTAAGAGTGTATGGGTCACAAAGGGCGGTTGTCCGGTCATACTCGAAGGTACGGGGGCAAACATCCGTATTACCACTCCTTATCGTAAAGAACTTGCCGACCAGAATAGTAGCAATAGCCCCTATGAACTGAAAGTTCGTGAGGTGGAAGGTTATTATAACATGGGGCAGAATCCTGACGGTAATGGTGAAACCTTTATCGTAGATATGGAACCGGTGATGTCTGCTTCAAAATCCGTTCCTACTTTATTAAAGGAGTTGGCTACAAAGGATAATCGTTATAGCGAGTTCTCTAGTATGGTGGAGAATAGTACGTTAGTATCTCAATTCTATAACATTACTACAAGCGGGTCTTCTTCTACAGGTACTGCCAAGACCATTTCCAATGGTTTGACCCTCTCGGTCATGGAGAACTATAATTATACAGTGTATGCTCCGCCTACAGCCGAGATAGAGAAAATGTATGAGAATAACTTGCTTCCGGATTGGAGAGATGTGATTGAGCTGGAAGACAAGCTGGATGAAATAGAGGACAGCAATCCGGAAGAGGCTGCTCGATTGGAGGTTCAGATAGATAGTATGAACACATTGATTAACAACTTTATACGTTATCATATCCAGAACAGTGCGGTTTATCAGACAGCTCCTGCCTCATCGGGTACTTACGAAACTTCTTACATGGGAGGAAGCCGTTTTGCCACACTTACCGTATCGAACAGCGGTCAGGCCGGTTCGGGAAGTATAGTCATCACTTGTAATGATGCCAATAAAATGGAAATTGAAGGGGAAACTCCCCGTAAGGTTTTGGATGGCAATTACTTTGCACGTGAATATCGCTTCCGTTCCGGTGTAAGTTCAAGCGACGGTTCTGCGAGTGGGCCTATTGCATGTACGGATATTGATTCGGCAACGCGTATCTTCAACTCTTCTACAGCAGTCGTACATCTGATAGACAAACCATTGCTCTATACAAAAGAGTTGTCTGATGCCTACAATGAGATTTCAGGTAATTAACCTTAATGATAAAGACAATGAAACAATTAAAATATTATTTCTTAATTTGCTGCTTGACTATTGCCATGGTAGTGAATGCTCAGGGAATAACGAGTGTGAGTGGAACGATTTCCGACTCTTTCGGGCCTGTTGTGGGGGCTGCTATTGTTGAAATGGACGCTTCTAACCGTAACATATCTGCCACAGTGACAGATTTTAACGGTAATTTCACCTTGAAAATCAAGAATCCTAAAAACCGTTTGAAGATTAGCTATGTGGGTATGAAGACCCAGATTCTTCCTATTAATAAAAAGGTGTATCATGTGACGTTGGAGGATGCTATGGTATTGAAGCAGGTGGAAGTAAAAGCTAAGACGTGTGGAAACATCCGGTTTGGCTATTCCGGAACGCGAGGTCTCTTTCGCTTCACAGACTATTAATGCCAAGGAATTTGAAGGCTTGGGTCTTACGTCCGTAGATGAAGCTTTGCAAGGTCGTATCGCCGGTTTGGATATCGTGATGAATTCCGGTAACTTGGGTGCCGGTACGACGATGCGTTTGCGTGGTGCGTCTACAATCAGTACGTTGACGAGTTCCGAACCTTTGATTGTGGTGAACGGTGACGTTTGGAATGTAGATCAGAGTAACTTTGATGTACAAAATGCCAATGATGAACAGTTCGCGCAATTATTGAATATCAACCCGGAGGATATCGAGAGTATCAGCGTTTTAAAAGGTGCGAATGGTGTGATTGAAATTAAAACAAAGCGTGGTAAACGTGGAAAACCGAGATTGACTTATTCTCTTCGTTTGACAGGTACCTACCAGCCGGATGGAGTGGATTTGTTGACGGGCGATCAATATACGATGTTGATGAAGGAAGCGTATTTCAATCCTCGTTTGAGTGATGCGGCAGCTAATATTCCTGAATTCAATTATATTACAGATAAGCGCGTGTTCTCGGAATGGCAGATGTTCAACAACAATACGGATTGGGTGAAAGAAGTGAAACAAGTTGGTTTACGCCAGAATCATTTCGTTTCTATTACTGGTGGTGGAGAGAAAGCAACTTTTCGTATATCAGGTGGTTATGACCATGAAACCGGTTCTATCATCGAACAGAAGTTAGATCGTTTTACAACTCGTACGATGTTGGATTATTATGTAAGTGACCGCATCAAGATTATGAGTGACTTCTCTTTGACTTATACGGACAATCAAAGGAACTCTGACAACTTGTTGGCTATTGCTTATAAGAAGATGCCGAACTTGGCTATTTTCGAAGAGGATGAGCAAGGTAATTCTTTGGGACGGTATTACGAGATGTTGAAAGCTGACGATGCGTTGAAAGACCAGCGAGGGTTGGTGAATCCGATTGCGAGTGCCAAGTATGCCAAGAACTCTTATACGACATACGCCATCGACCCGAAATTGGAGTTGCAGTATGACTTCTTGGGAATTGATGATACCAAACACCGTTTGACTTATAATGGAGAGGTCATCATGAATGTGTTCAATGCATACGAAGATACTTATTATCCGCGTGAATTGTCGACAGACAATTGGAATGCTGGTGGAGTGAGCAAGGCTACGAGTTATAGTTCTAAGAGTTTGGCGTTTACGACTACACACACGTTGACTTTTGTACCTCATTTCTTGAATGAAGATCATTCATTTATGACGATGGGACGTTTCCAATTGGTTTCAGGTACGTCAAGTAACCAGAAAACCGAAGTAGCAGGTTTGCCGAACGGTGTGGAAGCTCCGAGTGCCGGTGGTATTACTCCGGGGATGTTCAGCAACTTCAATCGTTGGAGAAGTCTTTATTATACGTTCTCTGCTCACTATGCTTATAAAGAAAGATACATTTTTGACGTATCGGCCCGTGTAGATGGTACGACCAAGTTTGGTCCGGGTAAGCGTTGGGGTGTCTTTCCTGCATTTTCCGGCCGTTGGAATATTATAGATGAGCCATGGATGGAGAGTACTCGTAAGTGGTTGTCTATGCTTTCAATTCGTCCGGGATGGGGTATGACGGGTAACCAACCTAATCAGGACTATTTGTATGTCAACCAGTACAGTGCGGCAGGCAACTATTTCGGTGCTACCGGTATGGCTCCGAACAACTTGAAATTAAACACTTTGAAGTGGGAAATGAAGTATACTTGGAACGTGGGCTTCGATTTGGGCTTTTGGGATGACCGTATTAAGGCTGATATCAACTTGTATACACAGACCACGAAAGACATGTTGATGGCGAATGTGAGGATATCTAGTATTTCCGGTTTCACAACTTATCCTTATCAGAATGTGGGTGACATGAACAATAAAGGTTGGGAAATCAACTTGAACACCAACAAACTGATTCAAAAAGGTAAGTTCTGGATGGATTTGAATTTCACGTTTGCCAATAACAAGAATGTGATTACCCGAATGGATCCCCGTGTATTGGAGACTTTGAACAACGATTGGGAACCCAAAAATGCAAAGCTCTTGCAACGCGTACAGGTAGACAATCCTTTCGGTGCCATTTACGGTTATCGTTTCAAGGGTATTTATATGTATAATTATGATACTTATCTGCAAAAAGAGCGCTTGGCTGCCGACGGCGATGCGGAGGCACGGGCTTTCATTGCCAACTTCAATAACAACGGTGGTTGGACAGCTCCTCTTGTATACAATGCGAATGGAGAAATCGTACGTGACATGAAGGGTGATCCGTTGCAGATGATGTTCAATTACATATCAGGTGGTACCGGATATGAGTTTAAAGGTGGTGATGCGATTTATGAAGATGTGAATCACGACGGTAATATCAACCAACTCGATGTGGTTTATTTGGGTAACTCATTGCCAAAGTTGACCGGTGGTTTCGGATTAAAGTTCAATTATGGCGACTGGGCTTTGAATGCACAATTCAATTACCGTGTGGATTACGACATTGTAAATCTTGCCCGTTTGAATATGGAGAACATGAAGTCTAACAATAATCAGAGTCAGGCCGTGAACTACCGTTGGCGTAAAGAAGGTGATTTTACATCTATTCCGCGTGCATTGAGTTCGAATGGGAACTTTGCGAATTATAATACAATGATTAGTGACCGCTTCATAGAGGACGGAACCTTCTTACGTTTGAATTATTTGCAGATTTCTTATAATATGCCACAGAAGATGGTGAAGAAAATCGGCTTGAGCGGTTTACGTTTCTATGCGAGTGCTAATAACCTTTTCTGCTTGACGAAGTATTCCGGCGTGGATCCGGAGTTGGGTTACGGGGGATATAGCGTGACGCAAGATAATGCACAGACTCCGCGTGCCAAGTCATATACTTTTGGTGTCACAGTAGATTTCTAATTGATAATGCTATGAATAAGATGAAGAAAATATGGTTTAGATCAGCTTTTCTGGCCATGGTCGGGATGTCTATGACATCTTGTGGAGACTTTTTGGATATTTATCCGTTGACCATGGTATATGAAGATAATTACTGGAATGAAAAGAACGACGTGGACCAGATAGTGACAGGTTGCTACACACGTATGCAGGATGACGACTTTGTTCGTCGCCTGTTCATCTGGGGAGAGAGCCGTTCAGACAATACACGTCGTGGTTTCAAATCCGATTTCAGCGCGACTTCGGCAGAGGGGTATATTTTGAGTGAGAATATTCTTTCCACTAATACTTATACCGATTGGTCGAGTTTCTATTCTGTTATCGATCGTTGTAATCTGGTAATCAAGAAAGCACCGGAGGTGGCAGAGAAAGACCCTAACTATTTGCCGAGTGATGTGCAGGCTACGATAGCTGAGGTTACGGCCTTGCGTGCCCTTTGTTATTTCTATTTGGTGCGTACGTTTAAGGATGTACCTTATTATACAGAGGCTATTACAAATGACGAGCAAGAATTGAATCTTCCGGCTACAGACGGGGATGTCATCGTTCGGAATCTGATTAATGATTTATTGAATGTATGGCCGAATGCATTGAAAGTATGGCCGAAACAGTCCGGTAAGGATATTAGTTACGGACGTATCACGCAAAATGCAATTTTTGCGATGTTAGCTGATATGTATTTGTGGATAGATGATTATTCCAATGCAGAGAAATATGCTCAAATGGTCATTGATTCTAAGAAAGAATATTTCACGAATAACTATTCTTCTTATTATCAAGTAAACGGTTATCCTTTGGTTCCGGATAATGACAACACCATTTTATTGGCAGGTGCTGCCTATGATTTTAATTTCGGTGAGGGCGGAGGTCCTGAAAGTATTTTTGAATTGGACTTTTCAGAGAGTACGACCGATGGTTCTAAATCGAATGATGTACCGGCCGAGTTTTTTTATCGTGCTTTCAAATCTAATGATAAGGATCCCGGTTATGGGTTGTTTGCGCCAGCAGAGGCTCTTTGGAAGGAGTTAGCATCCCCTCAAATATTTCTTTCGAATAAAGATACGCGTATTAAAGAGTCCATACATGTCGATAATGAGTCTAATCCGGAAATCGTGAATATTGCCAAATATACCTATATGAGCATTAATCCGAGTCTTTCTACGGGGAGCGGTTTGGCCTATGTCAGTCGTATGACAAAGAATGATGCCAATTGGGTTTTTTACCGGGTTAGCGATATGATGTTGATTAAAGCGGAAGCTTTGATTTGCATGATGGGAGAAGAATCTACTCAGCGTAATGATAGTTTGGGGCAAGCTGCTTTTGAGTTAATCAAGGCTATTGCCGACCGTTCGGCACCGAACACTTCTTCTTCTCTGAGTTACAGTAATTATTCTACGAAATCGCAATTGATGGATTTGGTGTTCGACGAACGTAGACGTGAGTTCTTGTTCGAGGGCAAGCGTTGGTTTGATTTGGTACGTCATACCCGTCGTGACGGCAATACGGAATACTTGGTAGACGCCGTGCAAAGTAAGTTTACGGAAAATGCAGCGACTGCTACGGGTAAGCTTAAGAACATGATGGCGGTTTATTGGCCTTATAATTACGACGAATTGCAGGTTAACTCTAATTTGAAGCAGAATCCTGCCTATCCGGAGGCCGGTGACTCTTATGAATCAACAGGTAAATAATTGTTATGAAGTGTTTGTTTAAAATATTAATATCTATGTGTACCGTTTTATTGTTAACGGTACAGATGAGTCTGTTCACCAGTTGTAATGATGACTTGGCGGCTGATAGTTACTATACTTTTACGGGAGAGATGATGAGTGATTTTTTGAAGAATCGTGAGGATTTCAGCCTGTTTAAGCGTATTGTCGAGCGTGCCGGTGAGATGGATTTTCTGTCAAGTCGTGGTTCCCGAACTTTCTATCCGGCCATCAATTCCGGAGTGGAATCATTTTTGAAAGAACGTGGTTACACTTCGGTCGAGGAACTTCCGGTTGAATTGTGCGATACGTTGGTGAAAGCCTGTTTGGTGGATAATAGCATCAAGTACACTTATAATTTCTCCGAAACGGAGCAAATAAATAATGAACTTGACTTGCCTTTGATTATCGTGACGAACGGGGATACGGTAGATGCGAACGGGATGACGTTAAGTGTAATCAACCGTCGTTCCGCCATTATCAACGAGCTGAAGAATGACTCTGTGGACAACGGAGTAGTTCATCCGGTAGATCGAGTATTAATACCGAATACCAGTTTGGGTTCCAGTCTGTTGGATGATAATCATGATGAGTTTACAATTTATTATGAGGCTCTTAGTCGTACAGGGTTGTTGGACTCGTTGATTCATTATCGTGATGACAGCTATGAAATCTGGAAAGAAAATTATCCGGAGTTCAAGACCGGAATTCATTCCGGAGGTGTCTTCAACGAGAGTGATCAAGGCCAGGAGTATTATGCCAAACGTCCGGATCACCGCTATCAGGGTTTTACATTACTTATCGTTCCCGATGAGGTGTTGTATGAGAAGTACAGCGATCGTTTTAACGCCAATATGACTTTAGATCAGAAAGTCGATGCGTTGTACGATTTGGCCGTTGAGAAATATAAAGATAATGCGGCTGCCAATATTTTCGGTTTGAATGAAGTAGATCCTGACGATTCTGAGGGAAGGACGTACAAAGAGAAGTATTGGAATAAAGAATCTTTGACCAGCCGTTACAATCCGTTGAATATGTTCCTGTCCTATCATATTCTGGATCGTTTGTTTGCAAGTACGGCTAAGTTGATTAACTGTTGGGGTACCAATACGGCCTATGCCAATCCTACGGAGTGGATTTCTACGTTGTTGGATTATTCCACGATAAAGTTGGAGAGAGTGTATGCTACTGTGGACAAGCAGGTAGAACATCCGGCTGGTTACTATATCAACCATAGTACAGCTACGGAGTACAATTCTTATGACAGAGTGCGTGGTGCTTATTTGACTCAGCCAGGCGCGGAGAACTTCTCATTGAACGTGTCTTACTTCTATTTGGACGATGTCGTGGCTTATGACCAGGCGATGCGTAACAAAGTGATGAATACGAGAGTGCGTGTGGATTTTTACACATTATGGCCAGAGTTGACCAATAATGATATCCGTTTGTGTGGGAATCCGACACAGGCTTACGGTGGCCACGACAATGACGAGAACGGTGGCGAAAACGGTGGGTTCAATTATTATATACCACCCGGCTATATGAAAAATTGTACATTTAGCGAGAATACCATTTTCTTCGTGCAGCGTCCTAAAACACCTTGGTGGAACTGGGGGGGAGATGAGATTAATATTTTGGGAACGAGTTACGACGTAATTTTCCCGTTGCCTAATGTTCCTCCCGGCACGTATGAACTTCGTTTAGGTTATCCGGGTATGTTGGATCGTGGTATTGCCCAGGTTTATGTGGACGGCATACCGCAAGGAATTCCTATCGATATGCGCTATCGTGCGGATGATGCACGCGTCGGAGGGCTTTATAATGGGACTACGGGTTTTCGAAATGCAGAAGAAAGTTCTTCCGGTATTTACACCAGTGAACAGTTGGAGGAGAATGCACGTACGATGAAGAACAACGGTTATTATAGCGGGCCGAAGAGTATCTTTACGGGGAATGACGGAACGGATGCTCCGAGATATAGTCCCAATAATTGTACGTTGATGTATAATAATGCCTATACTTTCCGTCGTAAAATCTGCGATGTAGAGGTAAAACCCCATACGGAACATAAAATTCGTATCCGTTCCGTATTCACACAAGGGAACAGAGGATGTTTCATTCTTGATTATATGGAATTGGTACCTATAAGTATTTGTGGTGCCGGAGGTATCGGTGAAGATCTTTACTAATATTCACATTAAAACACTAAAGAAAAAATGAAATTGAAATATTATATGCAGACAGGAGTTGTGGCGTTAATCGCCGCAACCACCGGTGTGTCCTGTACGGATACATGGGACGACCATTACAGTGTGAATGGCTCGGTGCCCGGTGCTACGCTGTGGGAAAATATGCAACTCGACGAGAGCATACGTCCTTTCGTGAAGGTTCTTGATTCTTGTGGCTACAAAGACATTTTGAATGCCAATCAGGTGTTTACCGTTTGGGCTCCGGAAATTACGGAGGAAGAAGCCCAGGAGTGGATTGACACCTATAAGAGAGAGAAAAGCCAGGGGATCATTGATGACGATAATTCTACCTTGAACCAGTTTATCAAGAATCATATCGCCATGTACAATCAGCAAGTTTCGTCGTTGACAAAGGACGAGACTGTCAAGATGATGAACGGCAAACGTTTGAGTTTGACCGGCTCCATGCTCAATGGGGAAGTGAATATGGTGGGTAACGGTGTCCCGTCTTCCAATGGCATGCTTTATAAAGTGGACGGACCCGCTACTTTCTTTCCTAATATTTGGGAACGTGTCCGTATGGATTTGGAAGGAGACAACGGTCTGGACAGCGTGGCTAACTTCTTCCTTTCATGGAATCGTATAGAGCTTGACGAAGAGGCCAGTGTGCCGGGTGGTATTGTGGATGGCGAAACTGTTTATTTGGATTCCGTGATGTACAATTACAATCCTATTTTCAATCAGTTGGGCCGGATTGATTCTGAAGACAGTTTATACTGGTTTGTGGCTCCTACCAACAAGATTTGGAGAGAAAATATAGATCAGTATCGTTCTTATTTCGACTATCATAAAAGTTTAGGAGAAGACGGTGACTCTTTGCAGAACCTCTATTCTAAATTTATGTTAGTGTATGCTTCGTTCTTCAATGTGAGGTCACAGGAATTACCTTTCAACGCAGCTAACCCGGATTCTATCATTGCTACGACGTATCAATCTTTTTATCCGGATTTCTCCAAGTTCGAATGGCCAATGCAGGCAGGTGGGTTGCTTTACGGACTGACACCTCAAGATTGCAGTAACGGTCGTTTGTACAAAGCTACGGATTGGCGTATACCTCCTACCAAGTTGATTTACATGAGTCCGATAAAGGTAGAAGCAGAATACGCTAATAATTATTCAACGGTGACGCTTTCAGGAGATTTGACTTCGATTCAGGTAAACTATGTAGATGCAACTAATGAGAATTTTATAGTATCTGCGAATGGATATCTGGTGGTAAAGGATGCACGTTCGGGACGTACCAACCAGCCGGAAATTACTTTTAAGATTCCTAACACGCTTTCCAATTGTCCTTACGACATCAAAGTGGTGTTTGCCTCTCCTTTGGCCGGAGACTCGTTGGCTAAGGAAGACGCACAGTTGAAGCGCCAGTTTACTGCGAAAATCAGATATTATTCGTCGAGAACCGGTGACATGATTGAAGGGAGCAATGCAGTGACTTTGTGTACGGATGTAGATGTCGATGCCACGAAGATGGATACCGTCACGGTAACGACAGGATTTAAATTTCCGGTTTGTAACTTCGAAGAAGAAGATCCCAGAGTGTTGCTGACCATACAATCTATCAAGGGGCGTACGGTACCGGACGGTTACAGCAAGGATTTGGCGATAGACTGTGTGATTTTTGAACCACGTCCTACATCCAGTTCCGGAAGCGATGAAAATTGATTGTAGAACAATATTAGAGCATGAGTAATGAAAAGATATAGATTCTATTGTTTAGCATTGTTGATGGCAGGAACTCTGGGGGGCTATGCTCAGGAAGAGGCTGCTGCCGACACCG
>OHPB01001026.1_pt1 | contig 16023 bp, 16 predicted proteins | sample 1577621 | NCBI WGS metagenome assembly OHPB01 (sample SAMEA3879577, study PRJEB24766) | human gut metagenome | biome: human-associated habitat; feature: feces | place: USA | collected 1985/1987 | reverse complement strand
CCACCTTCTCGTCCTTCATCTGGCGGAGTATGCGCTGGAGGTCAACGCTCTCCGGCGTGGTGCGCTCGGTGTCGATGATTATGTCGCCAATCATGTTGCGTATGGTGCCTATCAGGCCAACCTTCTTGCCCATGCGCTCTGCAATGGCTTTAAGCATGTATGTGGTGCTGGTCTTGCCATTTGTACCGGTAACGCCTATCATCTGCATTTCCCTTGAAGGATAGCCATAATACGCCGCCGCCATTTCAGCCATTGCGATGCGGGTGTCTTCCACCAGTATCTGCGGAACGTCTATGTCCAGCTTCCGCTCTACCACCAGCGCAGCGGCGCCTGCATCCACAGCCTGCTGAGCGTATTTATGCCCGTCCGCGAAGGTACCCACTATACAGCAGAACACGTCGCCATTTTTCACCTTGCGTGAATTGTATATGAGTTCCTTTACCTCTACGTCACGGCCTATAAGTTCATGTCGCGTAGGTCTGGCTAATTCACTCAAAAGCATCGCATTTCCTCCACTGGCCTTGCGGCCTCAGTTCAAAATTTCTATCTTGGAAAACTCCACAAGCACTTCTGCTCCCACGGGGACTTCTTCCCCCGCAGCCGGAAACTGCCTTATTGCTGTACCGGTCTGATCCTCAGGCTCTATCCTGATCGCCAGTCCCTTGGCAGCAAGGGCGTCGTTTGCCGCGAGCCTGCCCATTCCTATTACATTTGGCACTATTGCGGTATCGAGGCCGGTATCCTCCTGATCCACGTCCGTCGCCGCCGTATACAGCAATACGTCCGTACCGCGCTGCACCACCTCGTTGGTAGCCGGCACCTGCGCCGTTACCATATCCTCTTCATTATCCTGAAATTCAGCGTACAGCCCTGCTTCCTTGAGCAACGCCTTTGCTTCCAGTATGGTCATGCCCGTAAGGTCGGGCACGCTCACGGTATCCGCGTTTTCGGTTGGCAGATAGCCGTAGTGACGAAGCGTCTCCTCCATTACCTGCTTTACATAAGGCGCCGCCACAGTGCTGCCGAATATGGTTCCTACCTTTGGCTCATCCACCAGTATCAGGCAGACGTATTCGGGGTCGTCGGCTGGGGCGAAGCCTATGAACGAGGCTATGAGCTTGCCGCTTGCGATCTTCCCGTCCTCATACTTCTGCGCGGTGCCGGTCTTTCCTCCCACCCGGTAACCGGGTATGGAGGCGTTTTTACCGCTGCCCTCGGATACTACGCTTTCCAGTATCTCCCTCACCTGGGCGCTGGTGCTTTCACCTATCACCCTGCGCACCATGGTGGGCTCATTTTTAAGTATCACCCTGCCGTCCTTGTTTACTATGCTGTCCACGACGTAAGGCTGCATCAGCTCGCCGCCGTTTACCGCCGCACATACCGCTGTGCAGAGCTGTATGGGCGTTACCGCAATGCTCTGGCCGAAGCCTATGCGGGCAAGGTTGTTCTCAGTGATGTATTTTTCATGGGTAACTATACCCGAGGTCTCGCCGCTGATCCCGCTTCCGGTAGAAGAACCGAACCCGAAAGCGTAGATGTAATCGTAAAAGGTGGACTTGCCCATGGATAGGGCCATCTGCATAAAAGCCGGGTTGCAGGAATTCTGCACCGCCTTTTTGAGCGTCTCATGGCCGTGGCCGCCGCTCTTCCAGCACTTTATCCTCTCGCCGTTCACCGTGTAGCTGCCGCCGCAATCGTATTCGTTGGCAGAGGTCACCTTGCCGCTGTCCAGCGCCGCCGAAAGGGTAATTATCTTGAACGTGGAGCCCGGCTCATAGGCGTCCGCAACTATGCGGTTCCGGGAAAGTGCGTTCAGCGCCGCCACGTCGCTTCTGGGCGGGTCGTTGGGGTCGAAGTCCGGCTGAGTTGACATGGCTATTATCCTGCCCGTCTTGCAGCTCATTATTATGCCCTGCGCCGTCTCGGCCTTGTTGACCTCAAGGGCTTCTTTCTTCTCAAGGAAGGATTCCACCACGCTGTCCGTAGTGAGTTTTATATCGTAACCGTCCTCCGGATCCAATATCTCCTGAGAGCCGTAAGCTATCGCCTTATGGTTGGCGTCCGTCTCGGTTATCATTCTGCCGTTTTCGCCGGCAAGGTATTTATTGTATTTCTGCTCGAGGCCCGCCTGACCTGTGCCGTCCACCGTGGTAAATCCCAGCAGCTGGGAAAACAGGCTTCCCTCAGGGTAATATCTCTTTGAGTCTATAGCGGTGTAAACGCCGCTGCCCAGCATTCTGGACTTTATCTCGTCCACCACCTCGCGCTCCACCTGACGTTTCAGTATAACTTCCTTATAATACACGTCGTTGGAGTTCTTTTTGGTTGCCTGCTTCATCACGTATTCGCTGTCCAGATCCAATATATCCGAAAGCTCACGCACTATTCGCGGCAGGTCTTCCTGCTTGCGGCTAAGCTGATAAGGGTTGAGCAGCACCTTGTATGCCGTTCCGCTCTGGGCAAGCACTACTCCGTTAGTATCGGTTATGGTACCGCGCGCAGCGCTCAGCGAAGTATCCTGCGTCTGCTGCTCCTGAGCCATTTCAGACAGCCTCTTGCCGTCAATTATCTGTATCCAGAACAGCCTTATTATCAAAAGTATGAAAATGAACGCTATTCCGCCCAAGGCAACGAACAGTCTTTTTTTGCCGGATACCGTAGGTCCTGCCATCAGCCGCCTCCAATTGTTATTGCGGCGAGCTCACACTCCCCGCGTCCGTTCCATCTATTTTAACTATCTGGGACGCGGCGGGATAGCCGAGTCCTGCAGCAAGGGCAGCTTCCCGGGCTTCATCGAGGTTCACGGCAGAATTGAGCCTTACCTCAAGTCTGTCCAGCGTCCTTTTGTTCTCCTCGATTGTGTTCTTATATTGATTTACCACCGCGTACTGTTCCGTTATAGTGGCATAGCGCACCATTATGGCCAGTATCGCTATGGCGGACATCAGTATTCCGCAAGTCACAGCCAGTCTTTGCAGCGGGCTGTATCTGGGCTTTACCGCAGGCTGGGCCACGGCTTCAGCCTGTGGGGTATCTGCCTCCGCAGGCATCCTGTGAGTATAAACCCGCATAGTGGACGATCTCGCGTACACGTAGTCGTTATCCAGTTTTCTCGCCGCTACTGCCATGTTATTCAGTACTCCGTCAGGTTATTCTAAAGCTTTTTTATCGCCCTGAGCTTGCTGCTCCGTGACCTCGGGTTGTATTCCAGCTCGTCCGCTCCGGGCACAATGGGTTTTTTCGTCAGTATTTCCGCCGTAGGCTTCTTGCCGCAGGTGCATATGGGCGCTTTAGGGTCGCATGTACATGGATGCTCAAATATCTTAAAGGCCTGCTTGACTATCCTGTCCTCCAGTGAATGGAAGGTTATTACTGCCATGACCCCGCCGGGGTTCAGCAGATCATGGGCTCCCCGTATGGCCTTGTCCAATTCTGCAAGCTCGCCGTTTACTTCTATTCTTATGGCCTGAAAGGTCCTTCGCGCCGGGTGAGGGCCCTCTCTGCGGTTCGCCGCGGGTATGGCGTATTTGATTATGTCCGCAAGCTTAGTGGTGCTGTTAATGGGCTCCCTTTCCCGCTCGCGCACTATGGCCGACGCCACCTTGGCAGCGTAACGTTCCTCGCCATAGTCTCTTATTATCCTTGTCAGCTCCCCATGACTGTATCCGTTTACCACATCATATGCGGAAAGGCTCGCCCTGTCGTCCATTCGCATATCCAGCGGCGCTTCCTCATGGTAGGAAAAGCCCCGTTCCGGGGTATCCAGCTGATAAGACGAAACCCCAAGATCCAGAAGTATGCCTTCCACGCCGGTGACGCCCTCATTTGCCAGCAGGCTCTTCATATCGAAGAAGTTGCCGCGTATGGCCTTGAATTTATCTCCGAAGGGCTTCAGCCTTTCGCTTGCTGCGGCTATAGCCTCGCCATCGCGGTCTATTCCGTACAGCCTTCCGTCAGTTAGCCGCTTGAGTATTCCCTCGGAATGTCCTCCGCCGCCCAGCGTTCCGTCCACGAATATCCCGCCGCGCTCTGGCACTAAAAGCTCCAGCACCTCTTTGAGCATTATTGGTATATGATGGAATTCCGTCATATACCAAGCCCCGCAAGATAGCTGAGAGATTCCGCCATGGACTCTTCCCCGGCGTTATCCATCCTTTCCAGCTGCTCTTCCCATTTCTCGGCGCCCCATATTTCTATGCGGCTGCCCATGCCCACCAGCATGGCGTCGGAATTTATACCGGCGTACTCCCGGAGGGAGTTTGGGATAAGTATGCGTCCCTGCTTGTCCAGCTCACATTCGCATGCATTGGCGAACAGCCTTCGCATAGCGTTCTGCGCCTTCACATCGGACACGGCGACCTTTTTGAAGCGCTCCAGTATATCGTTCCAGAGTTCTACAGGCATACCATAAAGACACCTGCTGTCAGCATTGCCCATCATGTCACGGGTAATGATGACGGTGTCTCCGAGATCGTCGCGCCATTTGGCGGGAATAAAAACCCTGCCCTTGGCGTCCACGCTATGTCCGAAAGAACTTATCAACAACGCGGAAGCCTCCTCCTCAATATATTCTCACAGATATTGAGTTAAGCTTATTATAGCAACTTCCCCACCACTTTGCAACACTTTAAACCACTTTTATGTTTTTTTAATGGCTATTTACCTTTATTTTTCGCCACGTTTTGTTGCTTGAGCAGCTTTGCAAATAGTCAAAATATATGAAAACCTCCAAAAAACAAAAAAGCGGCAAAAACCGCTCTTTTATGCTTTTACGCGTTTATTAGGCTTATATCTCCGTTATCAGCTTCGGTACAAAATCCAGATGGTCGGCAGAACACAGCGTGTATTCTATGCCGTTGCGGATGCCCTCGAACGCATTGCGGCAGGCTTTGCCATGAAGATGGCCGTATATCACCCGCTCCACGCCGTACTTCTCGAACATCTCCGTAAAGCCGCTTGGCGCCCGTTTCTCGTTGAATGGGGGGTAATGCAGCATGACGATGATGCGGCTGCCCTGTTTTGCTCCAGATAGCGACAGTTGGAGGCGAATAACCTCCCGGTCGTATATCTTCTGGTCTGTTTCCGGATCAAAGCCAGAGCTGCCAGGACATATCCAGCCGCGGGAGCCTGCTATTGTAACAGAACCGAGCTCTACGGTGTCGTTTTGCAGCGCGTACATGCAGCAGGGCAGCATATCCCTCACCTTCGAAATAGAGCCCCACCAATAATCATGGTTGCCTCGCATTATCACCTTTTTGCCCGGTAACGCGGCAATATACTCTATATCCAGCCTGGCCTCATCGAGCTGCATGGCCCAGCTTATATCGCCCGGTATCAGCACTGCGTCCTCATCGGACACGCGCTCACGCCAAGCAGCTGCTATGCGCTCGGCATGATTATCCCAGTTGGGCCCGAATATGCTCATAGGCTTATTCGAGCTGTGGGACAAATGCAGATCACCTATTGCGAAAAGCTTCATTCATCGCTCCATTGCCCTTGCAGTAAGAGACGGAAGGTTTCAGTTTTCCCCGTCCTCTTCTTTATTTTCCTCGTCCATATCGTCCATATCGTCTGAGCCGAGGTTGGAATCGCCTCCCAGCTCCTTATCTATCTCTTCAAGCTCTATTTCGGGGATATCATCGTCTATGGGTACTTCCAGCTCATCAATGCCGTCCATATCGTCCACAACGGAGGATCCGGTAAGATCGTCCGCCCTCTTTTCAAGATTTTCCTGCCGGCGGGCTTCCCTCAGGCACATAGCACACAGCTCGCTGCCGCGGACGGCGGGGTTTTCGCCGCACTCTGTGCATATGGTTACTACGTCGTCAGTCTCCGCCTCGCCTTTCATATGGCGCTTGCAGACGTTGCAAAGCTGTTCATCGTCACGAATATAGTTCAGTTCGCATCTCGGACACTTTCTGAGACCCATATAACAATCCTCCAAAACGGCCTTTGATATGGTCGGTTTTATAACTTTATAAATAAGCCTTTGTCAGCTAATTTACTATTATGCTGTTACTGCTGCTCTATGTCAATACCGGCGCGCAGATTTTTTACATCTTTTACCACCTGATCCATGCGCTGGAGCACAAGCTCCCTGCCCCAGCCATCCTCCGAGGAAAAAGCTATTGCAGCGGGAGGCGCGCCGAGCTGTTTTGCCGCTGCGTTCGCCATCTGCGCCCGCTTGCTCTTTGCTATTTTATCCGCTTTTGTGGCGATGAGCGTGAATGGCAGGTTGTAATATATTATCCATTGCAGCATAAGTTTGTCGTCCTCAGTAGGAGCGTGGCGTATATCTATGAGCATGAATATATGATCGACCCGTCCGGAGGAAAGGTAATCCTCCATCAGCTTTCCCCATTTGTCCTTTTCGGTCTTCGGGGCTCTGGCAAAGCCGTAGCCCGGCAGGTCGACAAAGTAAAACTCCCTGTTTATCTTAAAGAAGTTTATGAGCCTCGTCTTTCCCGGGTTGGATGAGGTTTTGGCGAGCTTTTTGTTGTTGCAGAGGGAATTGATTAGGCTGGATTTGCCCACATTTGACTTGCCCACTATAGCTATCTCGGCGGCGGTCTTTTCGGGATAAGGGCTGCCAAGTCCCGCACTGGTAACGAACTCTGCCTGCTTTATGGCAAACTCCATTTTTCTCTCCTTTCCTTTTGCATAGAGAATTGTATCAGCACTACCACAGATACGCAACAACATTTTTTAGTTAATCCATATTTTCTGCAAAGGCGAAAGTTAAAGGGAGAGCAAGAGCCCTCCCTTCAGTCTGTCAAAAAACCCCAGGGTTGATAAGGGGCCGCAGCCCCTTATGGCTTTATTCGGATTTGGCGACATGTGCGGCAAATCCGCAAAAAGCGCTTGCGCAGCAAGGCTTTCCCTGCATTCGGTGCTGGCCGCGCCATAGGCGCAAGCACCGGATGAAAAAACTCAAAAAAGTGGCGTTCAGCCACTTTTTTGACACTCTAAAGGGAGAGCAAGAGCCCTCCCTTTATAAAACGCACCCTCATTGGACCGCGCTTACGCCGCTTTCCCTTTGCTCTACTCTTATACGGCCGCTGTGCTTCGGCATATAGGCCAGAGCCTTTTCCATGACCGTCATTGCATTGGAAGCAAAGTGCAGCTCCAACGCCTTCTTTATCTCCTCCGGTACATCCTCCAGATCCTTGCGGTTCTCCTCCGGGATGATGACCTTGGTCATGCCCGCGCGCGCCGCCGCGAGCAGCTTTTCACGCAGGCCCCCGATGGGCAGCACCCGGCCGCGCAGCGTGATCTCGCCCGTCATGGCCACGTCCGCCCGTGCGGGGATACCCGTGAGCGCGCTTGCGATGGCCGTCATGATCGTCACACCTGCGGAGGGGCCGTCCTTGGGCACCGCGCCCTCCGGCACATGTACATGGATGTCGCGCTTGTCAAGCGGCATCGGGATGCCGAGCACCTCCGCATGCGCTTTGAGGAACGTGAGCGCCGCACGCGCGCTTTCCTGCATCACGTCCCCGAGCTTGCCGGTCAGGATCACCTGCCCGCTTCCGGGTACGGCCTGCACCTCGACCTCCAGCAGCTCGCCGCCCACGCTCGTCCACGCAAGGCCGTTCACGACGCCGGCCATGTCCTCCTTGTGCGCCGCCACATCCAGATAGCGCACCGGCCCGAGATATTCCCTCATGCGCTGCGGTGTGAGCCGCACGCGCGTTTTCCCTTCGCCGATCTCACAGGCCGCCTTGCGGCATACCTTCGCAAGCGTCCGCTCCAGCGAGCGTACGCCCGCCTCCCGCGTGTAGCCGCGGATCAGCTCGCGCATCACCTCATCTGGGATGCTCAGCATGGATTTTTTCAGCCCATGCTTCTCCATCTGCTTGGGCAGCAGGTGGCGCTTTGCGATCTCCCGCTTCTCATTCTCAAGATAGCTCGGCACCTCAATGACCTCCATGCGGTCGAGGAGCGGCCGCGGGATGGTGTCCGTGCTGTTGGCGGTCGTGATGAACATGACCTTGGAAAGGTCGTACGGCACCTCGAGGAAATGATCCCGGAAGGCGTGGTTCTGCGCGCTGTCCAGCACTTCGAGCATGGCCGAGGCAGGGTCGCCCCGCATATCGCTCGTGAGCTTGTCGATCTCGTCGAACAGCAGCACGGGGTTGACGGAGCCCGCCTGCCGCATGGCCGCAATTATGCGGCCCGGCATGGCACCAATATAGGTGCGGCGGTGGCCGCGGATCTCGGCTTCGTCCCGCACGCCGCCCAGACTGATGCGCACATATTTGCGGCCAAGGCTTTCGGCGATGGAGCGCGCAATACTGGTCTTGCCAACGCCCGGAGGGCCTACCAGACAGATGATCTGTGCCTTCACGTCCGGTGCCAGCTTGCGCACGGCCAGCGTTTCCAGAATGCGGTCCTTGACCTTTTTCAGGCCGTAGTGGTCCCGATCCAAAATCTGCTGGGCGCGGTGGATATCCAGATCATCCACGGTCATGGTGTTCCACGGCAGATCCAGACAGGTATCCAGATAGGTACGGATGACTGTGGCTTCCTGATTGCTGCTCTGCATCCGGGACAGGCGGTCTACCTCCTTGAGCAGCTTTTTCTCGCTGTCCTCGGCAAGGTGCAGTTCCCGGAAATTTCGGCAACGCTTGCTCTGCCTAAAGTTGTTATGGCGCTTGACCCCATTGCCTCTGGCACAACGCTTGCGGCGCTGTGGGCAGCGGACGTATCTACCGCCTGCACAATTCTTTTGGGCGCAGGTACGCTGTTCAGCCAGGATATTTACAAACGCTTTATTAATCCGTCCGTAACGGACGACCGCTTTGTTAAAATTAACCGCCTGACTATTTTGGCGGTTGGCATTATAACCTTATGGTTTGCTTTTAACGCTGCTGGTATTTTAAAAACCATGGTGGCAGGGCTTTCGATGACGACGGCGCTGACCTGCGTATTTTTGTTTACGGTGTTTGCGCCCGGTTTGTGCCGCCGCAGCAGCGCGTTCTGGACCACTCTTGCAGGGCTTTTGGGCCTTGTGGTATGGGAATTTGTACCGGCACTGCATGTTTTGCAGCATGTAATTTATTTTGAATGGCTGCTGTGCATTATCGTGTTCCTTATTGTAGCCGTGTTTGACAAAACACCTATTAAAAAACCGGAAATGGTGGAGGAAGACTGACCATGGCAGAACAGAAACTGACGAGCATTGAAATAGGGTGTGCGGCGTTGCGCATTGCCGTTACCGAAAACCGTGCGGAGGAGCAGCGTATTAAAGAGCAGCTGGCGGCAAAGGGCATCCGCAGCACGGCGGTAGATTTTGGCGGCGAATTTATGCCGAGCGTTGTTAAAATTGTAGAGCGTGCCGTTGTTGCGGCGCAGCGGCAGGGCATTGTTACGGAAACCCACGTTGGCGCGGGCGCGGTTGCAGGCGCTGCCCACGCTGCTTTGGAGCAGCTTGTGACGAAGGCGGCCGGCTTTAACGTGGGCGGCAAAATAGGCATTGCCCGCAGCGGCGAGCATTTGTGCGTTGCCATATATATGGCGGTGGGCGTGCTGAACCTTGACGAATTGTGCGTGGCTTTGGGGCACCGCTCACTGGCAAGTGAAGAATAAAGGAGCAGTATGAATATTATAGATATTATCGGGCCTGTAATGATTGGCCCTTCAAGTTCGCATACGGCAGGCGCGGTAAGGCTGGGGCTTCTGGCTGCCGGTATTCTGGGCGCGCCGCCTGTTAAAGCACAGATTGATTTGCACGGCAGCTTTGCGCATACCTACCGCGGGCACGGCACGGATGTGGCGCTTTTGGCCGGGCTTATGGGCTGGCTGCCTGATGACGCGCGTATTCCGCAGGCGCGTAAATATGCCGCGGAAGCAGGGCTGGAATATAATTTTGCCAAAGTAAACCTTGGCGATTTAACCCATCCCAATACAGCGCGCTTTACGCTGACGGCAAAAGACGGCAAAAGCTGCGAGGTTATCGGTTCCTCCATTGGCGGCGGGCAGGTTAAGGTATCTGCCATTGACGGCGCGGAGGTTGAGCTGGACGGCAAGCTGCCTGCGCTGTTGGTATCGCATACCGACAAGCCCGGCGTGATTGCGCTTGTAAGCAGCACGCTGGCAAGTGCGTCCGTAAATATCGCAACCATGCGCGTGTTCCGCAAAAATAAAGGCGGGCTGGCAACCATGGTGCTTGAGTGCGACCAGAAAGTGCAGCCTGCAATAGTGCAGCTGCTGGCGGCGCTGCCGCCTATTGACACGGTGCGCTTTGTAGACAGCGTGCTTTGAGGTGAAAGATGGCAAACGACAAAATTTCATTAAACGCATTAATAGAAGAAGCAGAAGCGGCAAAACTGAGCCTGAACGCTTATTTGCTGCCGCAGAGCGCTGCTGAACTGGAAATTACGGAGGAAGAACTGCTTGCCAAGATGGCGCAGATGCTGAAAGTGATGGAAGAAGCCGCAGCCTATGGGCTGACGGGCGTGCGCTCTCACAGCGGCTTAACCGGCGGCAGTGCGCTTAAACTGCAAAATGCGGCAGCGCAGCCCGGTTTTAATAAACTTTTGGGCGCTCTTGCAACGGACGCCGTAACTTATGCCCTTGCCGTAAGCGAATGCAACGCTGCCATGGGCAGAATTGTGGCGGCTCCCACGGCAGGTGCGGCAGGCGTGCTCCCCGGCGTGCTGCTGGCTTTAAAAAAACACTGCAATTTAACGGAAGAACAGCTGGCACGCGCGCTTGTTGTGGCAGGGCAAATCGGGCTTGTAATTGCAGCCCGTGCCTCGCTTGCGGGTGCGGTTGGCGGCTGCCAGGCAGAATGCGGCAGTGCGGCGGCCATGGCGGCAGGCGCGGCTGTTGACGCTTTGGGCGGCACTCCTGCACAGGCAGGTACTGCCGTAAGCATTGTTTTTAAAAACATGCTGGGGCTTGTTTGCGACCCTGTGGCAGGGCTTGTGGAAGTGCCCTGCATAAAACGCAACGGCGGTGCGGCAGTGCAGGCGCTTTTGGCGGCAGAAATGGCGCTGGCAGGCATCGGCAGCTTTATTCCGGCGGACGAAGCCATTGACGCCATGAAATGGGTGGGCGATTCCATGCCCTGTGCGCTGCGCGAAACTGCGGGCGGGGGCCTGGCACAAACGCCTACGGCACTGGCGTGGGCCAAAGCGTGGTTTGAACGCGAATAGCCGTAAAAAAGCTGTTTTGTAAAATTAATGACATTTTATATTAAAAATTTTTACAAAAAATATTGACAGAACCTGTCTGCTATGATAGAATTACATTCGTCGCCAAGCGTATCTTGGTAAAATGGTGGCTGTGGTGAAGCGGTTAACACGGCGGATTGTGGCTCCGTTACGCGAGGGTTCGAATCCCTCCAGTCACCCCATATTTTTGGGGCGTAGCCAAGTCGGTAAGGCACGGGACTTTGACTCCCGCATGCGTTGGTTCGAGTCCAGCCGCCCCAGCCAAATAACGTGATCCACTAGCTCAGTCGGTAGAGCACCTGACTTTTAATCAGGGTGTCCCGCGTTCGAGTCGCGGGTGGATCACCATTTTTTTATCTATTAAACGCTGTGCCCATGCGGGTGCAGCGTTTTTTGTGTTTTCTGTGGGAGCAACTAATCAGCGTGTAATGGGAGCAACGCGGGGAGAATAACTGGTAAAAATAATAACGCCGCGGCTTGTGTCACGGCGTTTCTTTCTGCTGTATTTTATTTTAGCCTTCCGTCCGGCGCTTTGCTTCTCTTTCTTTTTGCAGGGCTTCCTGCTGCTGTTTTTCACGCTTGCGTATATCGCGCAGGCAGCCGAAAAAAACATAAAGGCAAAAGCAGTTTATGCCCAAACCAACAGTTGCCACATACATACGCCCCGAAGGGTCCATACCCTGTGAACAGCTATAAAAAATCCAATTCCAAAGGCCCATAAAAAGAGCGAAAAAAATATATAAAAACGGGCGTGTAACTTTAGGGTCGTCTGTTTCATAAGTCCACCAGACGCCGTGCCCTTTGCGGTATTCCAAGCCGCCCGGCCCGTCATGCTCCACAAAGCCGTCTTTGGGCGTCTGGCGTACAACGCCTTTTTTACTGTAACTGCCGTTGGCGTTCTTTTTAAAGGAAGTAGTTTTTTCTTCCATAATTGCCTCCGCGGGTTTACTGTCATAATAGGTAACATAGATTTTAAGTTAATTACTTTAATTTTATTATATAGAACAGATTCTATTTTATCTATCAGACTTATGTAAAATTTAAATGTTGAAAAATTGAGCCGCTTAATATATAATAATAAAGTCAATTTAAATGCGGATGTGGCGGAATTGGCAGACGCACCAGACTTAGGATCTGGCGCCTTCGGCGTGCAGGTTCGACTCCTGTCATCCGCACCAGCATTCAACGTCCTGCTTTGGCAGGATGTTTTTTTATGCCCGTTTTACATTTTTACGCGATAGTTTTATAATAAAAATATCCGTTATTTTTTATTGAGGGAGCAGATGGTTTATGTTAGGGACGATTGTAAATACCTGCACTATTTTAACAGGCAGCTTTGTGGGCAGCTTTTTAAGCCGCGGCATCAGCGAAAAATATAAAACAGCGCTGTTTGATGCTTTGGGGCTGGCAACGGTCGGGCTTGGTGCCAACGCCGTTGTACATAACCTGCCCAACAGCGAATACCCGGTGCTTTTTATTGCAAGCCTTGCCATTGGCACCATTATCGGCACAAGGCTTGATATCTGCGGGCGCTTCAACGCCCTGCTTGCGCACTGCAAGGGCGGCGGCAAGCTGGCGGAAGGGCTTTCTACGGCGATACTTCTGTTCTGCATCGGCACGCTTTCCATTTTAGGGCCTATTGAAAGCCGCCTTAACGGCAACAATACTTACCTTTTTACCAATGCAACGCTTGATTTGGTATCTTCCATGATTTTTGCCTCTACTTACGGCTTCGGCATTGCCATTGCGGCGGCGGTGCTGTTTTGCTGGCAGGGCAGTATTTATCTGTTTGCCGGTGTTATTGCGCCGTATTTAACGCAAAGCATGATGACGGAAATATCGCTTTTGGGCGGCATTTTCCTGCTGAGCAGCGGTGTTGGCATTTTGCAGCTGCGCGACTGCAAAACCTTAAATATGCTGCCTTCGCTTTTAGTGCCGCCGCTGTGGTTTACTATTGTAAGTTTTTTACAGTAATTTTAACAGAAAAATATATTATAATGTTACACTGTGTTGACGAATTAGCCGGAAATGTTTATAATTAGTATCATAATATTTGATAATTGATGAAAGGTGTTGTTTGAAGTGAGTACTACATACAGTGTTTATTTACCTAATTACAGCGTTGGGCCGGATTGCTACGAAGCAATTCCGTCCGTAACGGCAAGATATGGCAAAAAGGTTGTTATTATCGGCGGCAAAACCGCGCTGAGCAAAGCCCAGGATGCAATTCTTGCAGCTGTAAAAGGGCACCTTGATGTTACGGCTGTGCTTTGGTACGGCGGCAACTCTACTTATGAAAATGTTGATATGCTGATGAATACCAAAGAAGTTCAGGAAGCCGATATGGTATTTGCCGTTGGCGGCGGCCGTGCTGTTGACTGCTGCAAAACCATGGCGGACAAAATGGGCAAACCTGTTTTCACTTTCCCGACCATTGCTTCCAACTGCGCTGCCTGCACCGCTATCTGCGTTATGTATAAACAGGATGGCAGCCTCGCCGGTTACTATTATCCGAAACACTGCGCAGAACATACTTTTATCAATACCAAAATTATTGCCGAAGCACCGGAAAAACTTTTGTGGGCCGGCATTGGCGACGCACTCAGCAAAGAATGTGAAGTTTTGATTGCCACCGAAGGAAGAAAGCTTTTAAACACTCCGCTTTTGGGCCGCGCTTTGGCAGGTGCCTGCACAAAACCGCTGTTTGAATACGGCAAACAGGCTTTGGAAGACTGCAAAAACAATGTTGTTTCCGAAGCAATTCAGGAAGTTGCGCTGGATATCATCATGAGCACCGGTATTGTTTCCAACCTTACCACCACCGAAAACGATTACTACTATAATTCTTCGCTGGGCCACTGCTTCTACAACGCTTACACCGGCCTTGCCTGCGCCGAACGCCATATGCACGGCGAAGTGGTTTCCTTCGGTGTAATTGTGCTGTTAACCTGCGACAAGCAGTTTGAACTGCGCGACAAGATTGCAAAATTCAACAAGGAACTGGGCCTGCCTGTAACCTTAAAAGAACTGGAAGTTGACGAAGCCGGCCTTGAAAAAATCCTTGACCGCGCACCGGCAATTCTCGAATGGAAAAAGACTCCGTACGAAATGACCCGCGAAAAATTCAAACAGGCCATATTGGATGCCGACGCTTACGGCAAAACCCTATAATAACATACAAAACAAAAAATCTGCCTTTACGGGCGGATTTTTTTATGCCTTGGCAGACTTTGCTGCCTTGTATTTTGTTTTTAAAGTGCCAGCCAGTTTACTTTATGCCCCTGCTGTGTAAGCATGAGCGCCAAATCTGCGCCGTTAAGCCAGATGGTGGCGGTGTTTGTTAAAAGCGGCACGCCGATAAGGCTTTCTTTAAACGCTGCGTCAATAATAACCGGCACGCGCCCTTCAGCGTCGTTTAACGCGCCAAGCGGCGTAACGGAACCGGGCGGCAGGTTCAGCATGGCGTCCAGTTCTTTAGCGGCAGCGAAGGTTAAGCGGCGGCTGCCGAGTTGTACGCGCAGAGCCTTTAAATCCAGCTTTTTATCTTTCGGCAAAGTTATCAGCCAAAAGTTCTGGTGTTTGTCATCGCACAAAAACAGAGTACGGGCAATCGCTTCCGGGTGCGGCAGCTTTAAGGCTTCGCCTTCTTCAACGGTGTAAATGGGCTGGTGTTCAGTAACTTCATACTTAATGGCGGCGCTTTCCAAAAGGGCAAGCACGCCGTTTTTATCGTTCGCCATCAGATATGCCAGTTTTCAAAGTAGTTAATCTGCATGGCGGCGCGTACATCGTGCAGAGTTTCAGCTGCCGCCGCGCGCGCGGTTTCGCTGCCTTGTTTTAAAATCAGTTTTACTTCGTCAAGGCGCTGTTCCCACATATGGCGGCGTTCGCGGATGGGGGCAAGCTCGGCCTGCATTACGTTGTTGAGGAATTTTTTAACTTTTACATCGCCCAGTCCGCCGCGCTGGTAATGTGCTTTCAGTTCGTCAAGGTTTGCGTATTCCGGCAGAAATTCCTCAAAATGTTCGGGACGTGAGAAAGCGTCCAGATAGATAAATACCGGGTTGCCTTCAACCTTGCCGGGGTCTTCCACGCGCACGTGGTTCGGGTCGGTAAACATCGACATAATTTTCTTTTTAATAACGTCCGCTTCATCGCTGAGGTAAATGCAGTTGCCCAGCGATTTGCTCATTTTGGCCTTGCCGTCAATGCCGGGCAGGCGCAGGCAGGCTTTGTTGCTCGGCAGGATGATTTCCGGCTCGGTTAATGTTTCGCCGTAAACGCTGTTAAACTTGTTAACAATTTCCTTGCACTGTTCCAGCATCGGCAGCTGGTCTTCGCCAACGGGCACCGCTGTTGCGCGGAAGGCGGTAATATCGGCCGCCTGGCTGATGGGGTAGCAGAAGAAGCCCACCGGGATGCTGGTCTCGAAGTTGCGCATCTGGATCTCGCTCTTCACGGTGGGGTTGCGCTGCAAACGGCTGACGGTGACCAGATTCTGGTAGTAGAAGCTCAGCTCGGTCAGCTGGGGCACCATGGACTGGATGAAGATGTGCACCTTGTTGGGGTCCAGACCGCAGGCCAGATAGTCCAGCGCCACCTGCAGAATGTTCTGGCGCACCTTCTCCGGGTTGTCGGCGTTATCGGTCAGCGCCTGCGCGTCGGCGATCATGATAAAGATCTCGTCGAACTTGCCGGTGTTCTGCAGGCGCACGCGCTCCTTCAGGGAGCCGACGTAGTGGCCCACATGCAGACGTCCGGTCGGGCGGTCGCCCGTCAGAATCACTTTTTTCATGGTTTTCTCCTTTTGATTAGATTGTTTTTGATTCATATATTTCAAATC
>OHPB01001024.1_pt1 | contig 16032 bp, 14 predicted proteins | sample 1577621 | NCBI WGS metagenome assembly OHPB01 (sample SAMEA3879577, study PRJEB24766) | human gut metagenome | biome: human-associated habitat; feature: feces | place: USA | collected 1985/1987 | reverse complement strand
GACGACTTTGAAGATTGGAGACAATTCGGTCGTTGCTTATCAGTCTGATGATATTGCAGATAAGGATTTGTATCTTGTTTATGCGATCAATGTTGAGGGCGAGGAAGGCTTTTATGAGTACGATGCAAAGGAACAGGCATTTTTACGCTATGTACCGATGATCGTGTCAGAGGAAGTACTGGTTCCGGCAACCCCGACTGTGGCAACGCCAAGTGCACCGGTGGAAGTTCCGACAGAGAAGAGTCCGTTCACAAATCCACTTGTGATTGGAATTATGGTTGGAGCTGCTGTGATTATCGTAATTCTGGTCGTATGTCTTGTAATCTTTGCAGGACGGATCAATAAGCAGAACAAAGAGATGCTGGATGCGGAAGATATGATCGCCCAGCTTGCCAATGCAAATAAAGATGTGAATCCAGAGCTTTTGCAGAAACTTGGATTGGATAAGCCAGAGGTTTCCGAGGAGTTGGAAGCACCGCAGGCAGAAACGGCGGATGAGAAACTGGCAGATGCCGTAATCGATGGAAGTACAGGCAGTGAGATTCCAACGGTACAGGAAGCAGAGAAGCTGGCAGATCCATCCGATCTGGAGCAGACATCCGAGATTCCGAAGGTAGACAGCTCGATTCTTACACCAGAGGTAAATGCACTGGTAGAGGAAGTCAATCGTGATTTCCAGACAAGCATGGGTGGTGGCGAAGCCTATGTGGAGAAATCAGAAAAAGAACTCGCGCACGAGGATTATGAGAAGCGTTCCATGGAAATCAATAACAAGATCATGACAAATTATGATTCCCAGATGGACAGCGTATTTGCAGATGGTACACAAAACAGCGCGGCACCGGATGCGTCTGCACCGACAGACACGAAAGAGTAAATTGACGAAATGCATATACAATGCTATGATAGAGAAATACTAGAAAAAAAGGAGTACGTCCATGGAAGGTGAAGCAACAGTTTCAAAGAATTTTATTGAACAGGAGATAGATAAAGATCTGGCAGAAGGAAGATATACAGAGGTTGTAACCCGTTTTCCACCAGAACCAAACGGATATCTGCATATCGGACATGCCAAATCAATTCTGTTAAACTATGGTCTTGCCAAGGAGTATGGCGGAACATTCCATTTCCGGTTTGATGATACGAACCCGACAAAGGAAAAGACAGAATATGTGCAATCCATCATTGATGATATCAAGTGGCTGGGCGCTGATTATGGAGATAAGATTTATTTCGCATCGAATTATTTTGATGCAATGTACGAAGCAGCAATCAAGCTGATCAAGAAAGGAAAAGCCTATGTCTGCGATCTGTCTGCAGACGAGATCCGCGAGTATCGTGGAACACTGAAGGAACCGGGCAAGAACAGCCCATACCGTGACAGAAGCGTAGAGGAAAACCTGAAATTATTTGAGGGTATGAAGAACGGAGAATATCCGGATGGAAGCAAGGTATTGCGTGCGAAGATTGATATGGCAAGTCCGAATATCAATATGCGTGATCCGGTTATCTATCGTATTGCACGTATGACACATCACAATACCGGTGATAAGTGGTGCATCTATCCGATGTATGATTTTGCACATCCGATCGAGGATGCCGAGGAGGGAATTACCCATTCTATCTGTACATTGGAGTTTGAGGATCACAGACCACTCTATGACTGGGTTGTACGGGAACTGGAATACAAGAACCCACCGAGACAGATTGAGTTCTCCAAGCTGTATCTGACCAATGTTGTGACTGGAAAGCGTTATATCAAGAAGCTGGTAGAAGATGGCATCGTAGATGGCTGGGATGATCCAAGACTGGTTTCAATTGCTGCACTTCGGAGACGTGGATTTACAAGAGAATCCATCAAGATGTTTATGGAGCTGGTTGGTGTATCAAAGTCACAGAGCTCTGCGGATTATGCAATGCTTGAGTATTGTATCCGTGAGGACCTGCGTCTGAAGGCAAACCGTATGATGGCGGTATTAGATCCAATCAAGCTCATTATTGATAACTATCCGGAAGGTCAGGTCGAATATTTTGATATCGATAACAATCAGGAGGATGAATCTGCTGGCAAGCGTCAGGTTGCATTCTCAAGAGAGTTATATATTGAACGCGAAGACTTTATGGAGGAGCCGCCGAAGAAGTATTTTCGGTTGTTCCCTGGAAATGAAGTGCGCTTAAAGGGTGCTTATTTCGTAAAGTGCGTGGATTACAAGAAGGATGAAAATGGAGTTGTAACGGAGATCCACTGTACCTATGATCCGGAGACCAGAAGTGGTTCCGGTTTTGAGGGCAGAAAGGTCAAAGGAACGATCCACTGGGTATCTGCAGAAAGTGCAGTGGATGCAGAGGTTCGTCTGTACGAGAATATTGTGGATGAAGAAAAGGGAAAACTCAATGAAGATGGTACCCTGAACTACAATCCAAATTCTTTGACAGTTTTAAAGAATTGTAAGCTTGAGGCAGCATTGGGAGAGGCTGTCAAGGGTGATAAGTTCCAGTTCCTGCGTCATGGATATTTCTGTGTGGACGAGAAAGATACGACAGAAGATCATTTGGTATTTAACCGGATTGTCTCATTAAAGAGTTCATACAAGCCGGGCAAATAAGAGAAGTAACAGGGGTGTTAGGCAGAGGAGGATTGAGATGGGCATTTTTTCCACAATCGGAAATCTTGGCCTTGGTGATTTTGACGAATCAAAGATATTAGATAATGATTCCGGAGCAGCCGCACGCCGCGGGGCAGCGGAACAAAAGGAGACAAAGTCACCGGAGGAGCTGGAGAAAGAAGCACTGTTTGATAAGACTTATGAATGCCCGATTTGTAATCTGACATTTAAGACGAAATGCGTGCGAGCTGGAAAGGTCCGGCTGGAAAGCAAAGATACGGATCTTCGACCGATTTATAATCATATAGATCCAATCAAGTATGATGTGATTACCTGCGAGAAGTGTGGATATTCTGCGCTTGGCAGATATTTTGGCAAGCTGATGAACCGGCAGATCCGGGATATCAGCGAACAGATCGGTTCGAAGTTCAATGGTATAGAGCCAGCAATCCAGAAGGATATCTTTACATATGATGACGCGATCACGCGCTACCAGTTGGCGCTGATCACAGCAATGGTGAAAAAAGCGAAAAACAGTGAACGGGCATATACCTGTCTGAAATATGCATGGGTACTGCGTGGAAAACGGCAGTATCTGGCAGCGAGACCGGAAGGTATCACACTGGAGGAAAATCGCTCCCTGTATATGGATGAAAGAGAATGTTTAAAAAATGCGTATGAGGGATTTTTGAAAGCAATTTCATCAGAGACTTTCCCGATTGCGGGAATGGATGAAAATACACTGAATTATCTACTTGCAGATCTGGCACGCAGGCTTGGAAAGAACGAAGATGCACTTCGCCTGCTGTCAATGGTGATTACTTCGCGGTCGGCATCTTCCCGTATGAAGGATGAGGCGCTGAGGCTGAAGGATATGATTCGAGAGAGTATTAAGAACAATAAATGAGATGGAGCATAATCTGTAATAACAGATTGATTTAGTATGGATGCAAATAATATTATGACAGGCATTCCTTTGCACGTGTATGAACCAGAAGAGGAAGATTACAGTGTTTATATTGTGTTGTCCAAGACACAGACACTTCCGTCACGTGTGATCAAGCTATGGACGCGGGAGCCATATGCGCATACATCACTGGCGATGGATGTGGAACTAAAGGAAATGTATAGCTTCGCAAGAAAGCACTTACATAATCCGTTTGACTGCGGATTTATCAATGAGGATATCACGACGGGGGTATTTGGGCGTGATGTCCAGACAACATGCAGAATCGGGAGACTGCGTGTGACCAAACAACAGTATGAAAAGATCATGGAAATACTGGAACAATTTAAGAGTGAAAAAGCATTTTATCGATATAATTATCTTGGAATTTTAGGTGTGATGTGCCAGAGATCGGTGGAACGGCGATACAATTATTTCTGTTCACAGTTTGTGTCGTATGTTCTGCGTAAGGCGGGAATTTCACTGATTATGAAGAAACCGGGATTGACCTGCCCGCGTGATTTTCGGATGTGTGATGATCTGGAAATCATCTATGAAGGGAAATTACGTAATTACAGGAATTATCTGAAACTGTATTTCCTGCGGGATGCAGAGACAGGAGATTATATTGTAAACTAAGTAAAGAGAGCACAACGGGATCGCTGTGCTCTCTTTTGCGCAATAAGATGGGAAATTTCCGTCTGAATGAGATACAAGAAAAGGGAGGAACAAAAAATGGAAGAACAGTTGTATACGATTCCGGTGAATGACGCATTTACGACGGACTGTGAATGTCCAATCTGCGAGATGAACCGGCAATTGGAGCGGAATGCAATCGATTACACGATGGGACCAAGCTATATGGAGGATGATAACCGTGCGATGACAGACGAGCAGGGCTTTTGTGCGCACCATGTACGGATGCTTTATGCAGAGAAGAACCGGCTGGGGCTTGCCTTGATGTTAAAGACACATACGGATAAGACAATCCGGGATCTGAAAGCGCTCAGTACAGGGAAACCAGTTGTATCGGGAGGACTTTTTAAGAAGCAGGCAAGCTCTTCGGTCAGTGATTATATCAAACGGCTGGAGGATTCGTGTTTCATCTGTAACCGGATGAAAGAGACGTCCATGCGGTATATTGATACGATCTTTCATCTGTGGAAGAAGGAGCCGGAGTTCCGTAAGAAGTTTGCAAACTGCAAGGGCTTTTGTACCTATCATTATGGAATCCTGTATGATGAGGGCAGTGTGAAGCTTCCGAAGGATGCCTATGCGGAGTTTCAGGAGATTTTGAACAAGACATATTTTGCGGGTATGGAGCGTGTAAATGGTGATATCGGCTGGTTTATTGATAAGTTTGATTACCGGTTTAAGGACGAGCCGTGGAAGAATGCGAAGGATTCGCTGCCACGGGGCATCATCAAGACGAACCATACGATCATAGAATCCTAACGGAATAGCATAAAAACAGGATAGGAATCATACATTATATACAGGCTGTCCGGCAAATTGTGTCCATTTGGTTAAATTTACAAATTAGGGGTTGATTTTTTCAGAAAAATGAGTACAATAAGAATTATGTTAGCACTCAATCAATATGAGTGCTAAAAGTAAAAATTAGGAGGTCGGGTATATTATGAAGTTAACACCGTTAGGAGACAGAGTTGTATTAAAGCAGTCCGTTGCAGAAGAGACGACAAAATCAGGTATCGTTCTTCCAACACAGTCACAGGAAAAACCACAGTATGCAGAGGTCGTTGAAGTTGGCCCTGGCGCTGTCGTAGATGGCGAGAAGGTTCCAATGGAAGTCAAGGCTGGCGATAAAGTAATCTATTCAAGATATGCAGGAACAGAAGTAAAGCTTGGAGATGATGAGTACATCATTGTAAAGCAGGCAGATATTCTTGCAATCGTTCAGTAGCAGGTAAGGCAGTATGGGTACAAAGAAAGTATTGCCGTTATCATTAGAAGATGCGAAAAAAACTAGGAGGCGTAATACAATGGCAAAGGAAATTAAGTATGGAGCAGAAGCCAGAAAGGCTTTGGAAGCAGGCGTAAACCAGCTTGCAGATACAGTTAGCGTAACACTTGGACCAAAAGGAAGAAATGTAGTTCTTGCAAAGTCATTTGGTTCACCACTCATCACAAATGATGGTGTGACAATTGCAAAGGAGATTTCTCTGGAAGATCCATTTGAGGATATGGGTGCACAGATCGTAAAGGAAGTTGCAACCAAGACAAATGATGTTGCCGGTGATGGTACAACAACAGCAACCGTTCTGGCGCAGGCAATGATCAACGAAGGTATGAAGAACTTAGCAGCAGGAGCAAACCCAATCGTACTTCGTAAAGGTATGAAGAAGGCTTGTGATGCAGCCGTTGATGCAATCTCAGAGATGAGCGAGTCTATCAATGGTAAGGAGCAGATCGCAAGAGTAGCTTCGATCTCTGCTGGTGATGATGGTGTCGGCGAACTCGTTGCAGATGCAATGGAGAAGGTTTCCAAGGACGGCGTTATCACAATCGAAGAGTCTAAGACAATGAAGACTGAGCTTGACTTAGTAGAAGGTATGCAGTTTGACCGTGGTTATGTAAGTGCTTACATGGCAACGGATATGGAGAAGATGGTTGCAGAGCTGGATAACCCATATATCCTGATCACAGATAAGAAGATTTCAAACATTCAGGATATCCTTCCACTTCTGGAGCAGATCGTACAGGGTGGACAGAAGCTTTTGATCATCGCTGAGGATATCGAGGGCGAGGCTCTTACAACATTGATCGTAAATAAGCTGCGTGGTACATTCTCAGTCGTAGGTGTAAAGGCACCTGGCTATGGTGACAGAAGAAAAGAGATGCTGCAGGATATCGCAATCCTGACAGGTGGTACAGTGATCTCTGAGGAGCTTGGCTATGATTTGAAGGAGACAACTCTGGATCAGCTTGGACGTGCAAAGAGCGTCAAGGTTGCCAAGGAGAATACAGTTATCGTTGATGGTTGTGGTGCAAAGGCAGATATCGAGGCAAGAGTCAATGTGATTAAGGCACAGCTTGCTGAGACAACATCTGAGTTCGATAAGGAGAAGCTGCAGGAGAGACTGGCAAAGCTTGCTGGTGGTGTCGCAGTTATCCGTGTTGGTGCTGCAACTGAGACAGAGATGAAGGAAGCAAAGCTTCGTCTGGAAGATGCTTTGAACGCTACAAGAGCAGCCGTAGAAGAGGGTATCATCGCAGGTGGTGGATCTGCATATATCCATGCTTCTAAGAAGCTGAATGCTCTGATCGATACATTGGAAGGTGACGAGAAGACTGGTGCAACAATCATTGCAAAGGCATTGACAGCTCCACTTGCTCATATCGCAGCCAATGCAGGTCTTGAAGGCGCAGTTATCATCAACAAGATCAAAGAGTCTGAGGTTGGTGTTGGATTTGATGCTTACAAGGAAGAGTATGTAAATATGATCGAAGCAGGTATTATCGATCCTGTAAAGGTAACAAGAACAGCATTGCAGAACGCAACATCTGTTGCTTCTACATTCCTTACAACAGAGTCTGTTGTTGCAGACATCAAGGAAGATGCTCCAGCTATGCCAGCAGGTGGCATGGGCGGCGGCATGGGAATGATGTAATTACCTGAGCAACGCAGAAATAGAAAAAGACAGCCATGCGTGGTTCTGCTCGCAGAAAACCACACATGGCTGTCTTTTTCTGTTTCTATGGTGCGAAGCACCATAGCCGGCAAGATGCGAAGCATCTTGCGGCTGATTGCTCAGGTAATTACAAGTAGCGTTGCTCAGCTTATTATTCTGTGCGTAGCACTACAGCCGGCAAGTCGCGAAGCGACTTGTGGCTGCGTGCTTAGGTTATTATATTTGCATCTTGCGGCTGATTGCTCAGGTAATCACAAGTAGCGCTGCTCAGTTTATCCCCACATCCCCAGAAACTTCCTTAACACCTCTGACTTCTCCCGGCTCTTCGGGTACACGAACCCGACAGTACGCTCCGCAACCGGGTGGGAGATCGGAAGCTCTAAGATCTGCCCGGAAGCCAGATAGTCCGTCGCAAACTCCCGTACGACACTGGCAACACCCATACCGATAGCTGCAAAATCAATGAGTAGATCCATATTATTTACTTCGAGGATCTGCTGTGGATGGATGCCTTCGGACTCCAGATAATCATCGATATGTGTACGGGTGATATTATTCTTCTCCAGCAACATGAGATTGGATTTCTCCAAAATATCTTTCATGGCAAACCCCGATTTATCTGCCGCAGACACAGGAGCTATCGGAGATAAATCGGGAACGTCCTCATCCAGATTTCCCATAATACCGGTCAGATTTCCGGCGAAGAGCCACGGGTTTGTCGGTTCCTGTGCAAACTCTTCCTGTTCCCGCAGGTGCAGGTTGGAGAGATACGTTTCATTTACGACGAAGATGTCATGAATCGTGCTGACATCCTGATATTCAAAACCGGCAGGAATATCCGTCTTGCAGATTAGTCCGATATCAATACGTCCGTCATTTAGAAGCTTCAGGGTGTTTACTGTGGAATGACAGTCGATGATAACCTTGATGTGTGGATTTTCCAAGATGAAGGTCTGCAGCTTGTCCAGTAAGATGTGCTTGCAAAGCGAGGTGCTGACACCGATCTTTAATTGTCCGATACCAAGCTCGTGGATATGCCGGATTTCATCCTCGCCTTGTGAGATATTTGAGAATGCTTTCTCGATATGGTTGTATAGAACCTGTCCCTCATCAGTCAGCGTCACACCCTTGGAAGAGCGCAGAAAGAGCTTCACATGCAGTCCGTCTTCAAGCTTGGAGATCGCCTTTGAGATCGCAGGCTGGCTGATAAACAGCATATCGGCGGCTTTGCTGATATTTCCGGTATTGGCAACCGTATAAAAAACTCTGTAATAATTCAGATTATCAAACATAATATCCCCTCGTTTCCTTATATAGCAATTCGCGTTTCAAAATTATATTCTTATTATCCTATAAATAGTAGTTTGATTAAATATATCATATCCAAACCATAACTACAAGTTATAAACAATATTCATATTATATATTGTAATTATAGAAAGAAATATGGTATGATTTTACTATTATAAGCAGAATCAGGAGGAAATGATTATGGGTATGACCATGACGCAGAAAATACTTGCGAAACATGCAGGTCTTGCAAGTGTGGAAGCAGGACAGTTGATTGAGGCAGGTTTGGATTTAGTGCTTGGTAACGATGTCACAACACCAGTTGCCATTCACGAGATGGAAAAGTTTAATAAGAAGGAAGTGTTTGATAAGAGCAAGATTGCACTTGTTATGGATCACTTTACACCGAATAAAGATATTAAGAGTGCAGAGCATTGCAAATGTGTACGTGAGTTCTCAGGCGAGAATGAGATCGTGAACTTCTTTGATGTCGGAGAGATGGGAATCGAGCATGCATTGCTTCCGGAAAAAGGACTGATCGTTGCAGGCGAGACATGTATCGGAGCCGATTCACATACATGTACTTACGGTGCCCTTGGTGCATTCTCCACAGGTGTCGGAAGTACAGATATGGCAGCCGGTATGGTGACAGGTAAGGCATGGTTCAAGGTGCCATCTGCAATCAAGTTTAATATCGTAGGCGAGAAAGCACCATATATCAGTGGTAAGGATGTAATCCTTCATATCATTGGTATGATCGGTGTAGATGGTGCACTCTATAAGTCTATGGAGTTTGTTGGTGAGGGTATCAAGAACCTGACAATGGACGACCGTTTCACAATTGCGAACATGGCAATCGAGGCAGGTGCAAAGAATGGTATCTTCCCAGTGGATGAGCAGACAGAAGCTTACATGAAGGAGCATTCGACAAAGGCATATACAAAGTACGAGGCAGACGCTGATGCAGTCTATGATGAGGAATATACGATTGATCTTTCAACCTTGAAGCCAACCGTTGCATTCCCACATCTTCCAGAGAATACAAAGACCATCGACGAAGTTGGCGATATCAAGATCGATCAGGTAGTCATCGGTTCCTGCACAAACGGAAGAATCTCTGATATGCGTATTGCAGCCGATATCATCAAGGGCAGACATGTGGCAAAGGGTGTGCGTGTCATCGTGATCCCTGGCACACAGGAGGTTTATTTACAGATGCTCGAGGAAGGTCTGACAAAGGCATTTATCGAGGCAGGTGCGATCGTATCAACTCCAACCTGTGGACCATGTCTGGGCGGACATATGGGTGTTATGGCAGCTGGCGAGAGAGCTGTATCCACAACCAACCGTAACTTCGTTGGACGTATGGGACACGTAGATTCAGAGGTATATCTGGCAAGCCCTGCAGTTGCAGCAGCTTCCGCGATTACAGGTAAGATCAGCAGCCCGGCAGAATTGGCATAAGGAGGAACAAAAATGAAAGCATACGGAACAGTACATAAATATGGTGACAATGTAGATACAGATGTAATCATTCCTGCAAGATATCTGAATTCCTCAGATCCTGCGGAGCTTGCAAAGAACTGTATGGAGGATATTGACAAGGACTTCGTAAAGCGTGTGAAGCCGGGCGATATCATGGTTGCAAATAAGAACTTTGGATGCGGCTCATCGAGAGAGCATGCACCAATTGCAATCAAGGCATCTGGTATCAGCTGCGTAATCGCTGAGACATTTGCAAGAATTTTCTATCGTAACGCAATTAACATCGGACTTCCAATTATCGAGTGTCCGGAAGCTGCCAAGGGAATCGAGGCAGGCGATATGGTAGAGGTTGATTTTGACAGTGGTATGATCTACAACAAGACAAAAGGAACCGAGTTCAAGGGACAGGCATTCCCTCCATTCATGCAGAAAATCATCAAAGAGGGCGGTTTGATCAACTATATCAATGCAAAAGAAAACTAATTTCATCTGGGAGGATAAAATATATGGGAGTTTGTAATAATTGTGGCAATCAGATTTCGGACGGACAGTTGACCTGTCCAGTCTGTGGAGCTTATACCGGTGCAGGCGCACAGGCAAACAATCAGACACCACAGCAGAACATGTATAACCAGCAGGGTATGTACAATCAGGCACCACAGCAGCCACAGAAAGAGCTTGGAATGAAATGGTTTCATTTCGTAATTTATTTCCAGCTGTTTGTTTCCGCTCTTGTTGGATTGTGGAATGGATTCCAGCTTCTTACAGGCAGAATTTATGGTGAGAACACTGATCGGGTATATAGTTATTTTTCTGGCTTGAAGGGTGTGGATACGATTATTGGTATATGCTACATCGCGATTGCCATTTTCGCACTTGTCACACGATTTATGCTTGCGGATTTCAAGAAGTGCGGTCCTGCAATGTATATTGGCATGCAGGTAGCAGGTTTGATTATATCAATCGCATATATTGCGAGTGTTACAAGCATCGTGGATGGTCTTACAGAGTATATCGCAAGCTCCACCTATGGAACAATGGCTGTTTCTATCGTGATGCTGATCTGTAACATTGTATACTTTAAGAAGAGAAAGCATTTGTTCGACCGGTAAGAAACAGACAGGATAAATTATTATTTGGAGGATGAATCATGAATTGTAATATTGCAGTAATCAAGGGTGACGGTATCGGACCGGAGGTTGTCACACAGGCAATGAAGGTGTTAGATGCAGTCGGAGAAAAGTTTGGACATACATTTAATTATGAGCAGCTTCTGATGGGCGGATGCTCGATCGACGCATGTGGCGTTCCACTTACTGACGAAGCAGTCGCAAGAGCAAAGGCAAGCGATGCAGTATTGCTTGGTTCCATCGGCGGTAACACAAGCACATCACCTTGGTACAAGCTTCCACCAGAGAAGAGACCGGAAGCCGGACTTCTGAAGATCCGCAAGGAGTTGGGACTTTTTGCAAACTTAAGACCAGCCAATCTTTATGAGCAGTTAAAGGGTGCATGTCCTTTAAAGGAAGAGATTGCAGACCGTGGTTTCGATATGATGATCATGCGTGAGCTGACAGGTGGTCTTTACTTCGGTGCAAGAGAGACAAAGGAAGTCGATGGCGTAATGACAGCCGTTGATACACTGACTTACAACGAAAATGAGATCCGCCGTATCGCAATCAAGGGCTTTGATATCGCGATGAAGCGCCGCAAGAAGGTAACAAGTGTTGATAAGGCAAATGTGCTTGATTCTTCCAGACTCTGGAGAAAGATCGTGGAAGAGGTTGCAAAGGATTATCCGGAAGTCACATATGAGCATATGCTTGTTGATAACTGTGCAATGCAGCTCGTCAAAGATCCGGCACAGTTCGATGTCGTATTAACAGAGAATATGTTTGGTGATATCTTGTCCGATGAGGCATCTATGATCACAGGGTCCATCGGTATGCTGGCATCCGCATCACTGAACGAGACAAAGTTCGGTATGTACGAGCCAAGCGGTGGTTCAGCACCGGATATTGCCGGACAGGACAAGGCAAATCCAATCGCAACGATTCTTTCCGCAGCGATGATGCTCCGTTACACATTCGACCTCGACAAAGAGGCAGATGCGATCGAGAACGCAGTCAAGCAGGTACTGGTAGATGGTTTCCGTACATGCGATATCGTGTCAGAAGGCACAACCCTTGTCGGCTGTAACGAGATGGGCGACAAGATTGTAGAAAGAATCTAAGTGGTTAAGGAAGAATTAGTAGTTAATTAAGAGATAATACTTTGCCAGACAATTTCGAGGTAGTGAGATGGATGTAAAACATATATTTTGAATTTCATTCATGGATATATACGATATGTTTGGAATTTAGAAGTTCTTGATGTTCTGTAGTAAAAGAAGCAATGTTTGAACACGATGTTCAAACAAGCCGTCACTGAGCCATGGATGGCGAATTGACGGCGGTTGCGTATTATGAAACAATGTAGATCAGAACATCTAGCACTTCTTAGTTTCAATACATTGTATATAAGATGAATGGAATCAAAATATATGTTGCAGGTATGCAAATCTCGAAATTGTCTGAACAAATTGAAGAGAAAGGAAGACAAAAATGAAGAGTGATAATGTTAAAGTAGGCATGCAGCAGGCACCACACAGAAGCCTGTTCAACGCCCTTGGAATGACAGAAGAAGAAATGAAGAAACCATTGGTCGGTATCGTTTGTTCCTACAACGAGATCGTACCTGGACATATGAACCTGGATAAGATCGCACAGGCCGTGAAGCTTGGCGTGGCTGAAGCAGGCGGAACACCTGTGATGTTTCCGGCAATCGCTGTCTGCGACGGTATTGCCATGGGACATATCGGAATGAAGTATTCCCTTGTAACAAGAGACCTGATCGCAGATTCAACTGAGTGTATGGCAACTGCACATCAGTTTGATGCACTTGTCATGATCCCGAACTGCGATAAGAATGTACCGGGACTTCTGATGGCAGCAGCCAGAGTCAACGTACCAACCGTATTCGTATCCGGTGGTCCGATGCTTGCCGGTCATGTAAAGGGACATAAGACAAGCCTTTCATCTATGTTCGAGGCAGTTGGTTCTTATGCAGCAGGTAAGATGACAGAAGAGGATGTCAATGATTTCGAGTGCCATGCATGTCCGACCTGCGGATCATGTTCTGGCATGTATACCGCAAATTCTATGAACTGTCTGACAGAGGCGCTCGGTATGGGACTTCCTGGAAACGGAACAATCCCGGCAGTATATTCCGAGAGACTGAAGCTTGCAAAGCGTGCCGGTTATGCAGTTATGGAGATGTACAAGAATAACATCTGTCCGAGAGATATTATTACAAAGGATGCTATCATGAACGCATTGACAGTAGATATGGCACTTGGATGCTCTACAAACTCCATGCTTCACATCCCAGCAATCGCACATGAGATTGGATTTGATTTTGATATTGCTATGGCAAATGAAGTCAGTGCAAGAACACCAAACCTTTGCCACTTAGCACCGGCAGGTCCGACATATATGGAGGACTTGAACGAGGCCGGCGGTGTATATGCCGTTATCAACCAGCTCTGTGAGGCAGGTCTGATCAATGAGGATTGTATGACAGTAACCGGCAAGACAATCGGAGAGGCTGTAAAGGGACATAAGAACCTGAATCCGGAAGTTATCCGTCCGATGGCAAATCCATACAGCTCAACCGGCGGACTTGCCGTATTGAAGGGAAATATCGCACCGGATGGTTCTGTTGTTAAGCGTTCTGCCGTTGTTCCGGAGATGCTGCAGCATGAAGGACCGGCACGTGTGTTTGAATGTGAGTGGCAAGATCGTGGAAGGCGACGTTGTCGTTATCCGTTACGAGGGACCAAAGGGCGGTCCTGGTATGCGTGAGATGCTGAACCCGACATCTGCGATTGCGGGTATGGGGCTTGGCTCTTCGGTAGCACTGATTACAGATGGCCGTTTCTCAGGTGCAAGCCGTGGTGCTTCTATCGGACATATCTCACCGGAGGCAGCTGTTGGAGGCCCGATCGCTTTGATTGAAGAGGGTGATATCATCAGTATTGATATTGATGCATGTACGATCAATGTGAAGGTTTCCGACGAGGAGCTTGCAAAGCGGAAAGAAGCATGGACACCAAGAGAACCAAAGGTAACAACCGGATATCTGGCAAGATATGCAAAGATGGTAACATCCGGTAACCGCGGTGCAGTTTTGGAGTTGAAGTAAAATATATTGAATAATTCAAAACAATGTGCTATCCTATCAGATATTGGTTATCTGACAGGAAGAAAAAGGATAAATCAAGTTGTATGTAGATAAGGAGAAGTTTATGAAACAATTAACTGGATCAGAAATAGTGATTGAATGTCTGAAAGAACAGGGCGTTGACACAGTATTTGGATATCCGGGAGGAACGATCCTGAATGTCTATGATGCATTGTATAAGCATCAGGATGAGATTCACCATGTCCTGACATCCCATGAGCAGGGCGCAAGCCATGCAGCAGATGGATATGCAAGAGCTACCGGTAAGGTTGGCGTATGTATGGCAACTTCCGGTCCGGGTGCAACAAATCTTGTAACCGGTATTGCAACCGCATATATGGATTCGATTCCGCTTGTTGCAATCACTGCAAACGTAGGTGTTTCTCTTCTTGGAAAGGACAGCTTTCAGGAGATTGATATTGCAGGTGTAGTTATGCCGATCACGAAGCATAGCTTTATTGTAAAGAATGTACATGAACTGGCAGATACAATCCGCCGTGCATTTAAAATCGCGCAGTCAGGCAGACCGGGCCCGGTTCTTGTCGATATTACAAAGGATGTTACTGCAAATGTTGCAGACTATGAGCCGAAGGCACCGGAGCCAATCGAGCGCGTGACAAAGACAATCCGTGCAGAGGATATCGACACAGCGATTAAGATGATCGAGAACTCGAAGAAGCCGATGATTCTTGTCGGTGGTGGTGTTGTTGCGGCAGATGCGTCCAAGGAACTGAAAAAATTTGCAGAGAAAATTGATGCAGTTGTCTGTGATACATTGATGGGTAAGGGTGCATTTCCGGGAACGGATGACCGTTACACGGGAATGATCGGTATGCATGGAACCAAGGTTTCAAACTTCGGTATCAATCAGGCAGACCTTGTGATTGTCATTGGTGCGAGATTCTCAGACCGTGTAACAGGTAATGCAAATAAGTTTGCAAATCAGGCAAAGATTTTACATATTGATATTGATGCTGCAGAGATCAATAAGAATGTGGAAGTTGATGCAAGTGTTGTCGGTGATGCCAAAGAAATACTGAAGATGATCTCTACCAGAATCAAGGCGTCTAAGAAACCGGAGTGGAGAGCACAGATTGATGCACTCAAAGAACAGTATCCGGATCATGCAGATATGAATGAATTCTCGGGACCGGCGATTATCAACAAGATCTATGAGCTGACAGAGGGCAATGCAACAATTACAACGGATGTAGGACAGCATCAGATGTGGGCAGCCCAGTATTATAAATTCAAAGAGCCAAGACAGCTTCTTACATCCGGTGGACTCGGAACAATGGGCTACGGCGTTGGTGCCTGTATCGGTGCCAAGTACGGACGTCCGGACCGTGTGGCAATCAACATTGCGGGAGACGGATGTTTCCGTATGAATATGAACGAGATCGCTACGGCAAGCCGTTATAATGTGCCGATCATCCAGGTTGTAATCAACAACCATGTGCTTGGTATGGTGCGTCAGTGGCAGACATTGTTCTACGATAAGCGTTATTCGAATACAATCTTAGATGATTCGGTTGACTTCGTGAAGGTAGCGGATGCACTTGGAGCGACCGGTTTCAGAGCTACAAATCTTCAGGAGTTTGAGGATGCCATGAAGCAGGCAATCGAGTTAAATAAGCCGGTTGTGATTGATTGTATCATCGGTAAGGATGATAAGGTATGGCCAATGGTTGCTGCAGGAGCAGCTTTGGAAACCTGTTTTGACCAGCAGGATTTAGATAATAAGTAGGAGGAAGAGGAAAAATGGCAAGAG
>OHPB01001023.1_pt1 | contig 16040 bp, 14 predicted proteins | sample 1577621 | NCBI WGS metagenome assembly OHPB01 (sample SAMEA3879577, study PRJEB24766) | human gut metagenome | biome: human-associated habitat; feature: feces | place: USA | collected 1985/1987 | reverse complement strand
TGAGCAAGTTTTGAATAGTTCTCCTGCAGTTTTGCCTCAACTTCGTGACGGCGATACATCTGAATTAGCCCCGGTATTGTTAATGCCGCAACAACACCAATAACTCCAAGAGTTATCAAAACTTCAGATAGGGTAAAGGCAAATTCCACGCAACCGAAAGCCCCTGTTTTAGGCTTTAAAAAGGTACCCCCCCCCGCAAATCGACACTATTATTAGGTTTTAACATTACACTCTCCTATATCAAACTACTACTTAATTTTAATAATATCCGTAATTAAATCTTGAACATTTTTATCCGCCCTGATTGATTTTGCAAGATTAGCAGACTCAAGAGCCTTATCATAGTTCTGTTTATTATAGTAAATAACCGCACGGTCAAAATGTATCAAATATTTTTCATCATCAGTATTGGCATAAGACTCACCATCGTTTAATAATTTTAATGCAGATTCGTAATCGCCCATATCTACATATACAGAAGCTAAATTTACATAACCTGCTGCCATTTTAGGATATTTTTGAATATAAGTTTTAAATTCATTCAGTTTGCGCTGCAACCTCACATCATCACTTCCCATAATTAATGGTGCATAATAAAAAGTTTCACTGTGCAAATCTTTCACGTTTGAAATTGTCGGTTCTATCCTATAAAGAAGAACAAGTGTTTTCAAATCGCGCAGGGTTAAAGTTTGATCTTCAGTTTTGTAAAAATAGTAATAATCCTTACCCAAATCCGAATCCTGCATAGAATACATCAAATCTCCCGGATTATCACTATGACCCATTATTCCAAGAGTATGACCAACCTCGTGCAATGCTGTATTAAAAACCTCACGCGGAGAAAAATTATTTTTCAGCGGATTTGTCTTATAAAAGGTCAAAACCATTTGTTGTAAAATCTTATTATTATCAATAGACGGGTCAGTATAAGCTACAGTATATTTGCAGACCCCATTTTGACAAAGATCAGGCGGCACATCTTTAAATCTTATTAAAATCTGCGCATCTTCTTTGGAGCTGGCATCTTTGAATTTTACAAAATTAGTCCGCGCTGTCCATAAATTCAAAGCTTTATTTATATTTTGAATATAATACTCAGGAACAGAATCCTTATCTTCAATATACACAGAAAGCGGAAAAGATTTTATATCCCACCTTAAAATATCACTGCCAAGCGCTGCATTATGAATATAATTATTTTCAATTCCTTCCATCAATTTATAGCGCAATGCTACAGCCTGAACTTTTGCGTATTTTGAAGCTTCATCCTCAATCTTTGAATTTGCCATATCATAAAGCTTTTTTTGAACAGAATAAACAGGTTTTGCTTTAGTTAAAGCGAGCACATAATAAAACCTTGCCAAAATTCCTTTTGAATCCGCAAATAAAGACTTTTCAAAATATGGCAGAGCCTGTTCATACTGCCCCTCGTTATAAAGCCCTCTTGCTTTATTATAATTATACATAGCCGAAAACGGCGACTTATAAACAAGCGCAACCAAAAGTACGACAAATAATATACCAAGTAAAACTTTACGCATTAGATTTCTCTGCCAAATCCCTTTCAAGCTGCTGCGCAAGCGCTCTGGTATCTCCTTTTAACTTGAAATACTCCGCAAATTTTGCAGTAGTTTTGATATTAATACTACGACCGTTTTTATCCTTATGCTTTGAAACCAAACCTTTTTCAACAAGCTCTGCAACATGTTCATACGCTGCTGAACGTAATTTCACAAGCTCGGTCTGTCTGATAGGCTCTTTTAAGGCTATAACAAGAAGAGTTCTTAAAACAGCAGGTGATAAATCTATCGGACAAATTTTTTCCACAATATCACTGTAATCTTCTTTTACCTGCAAAATATACCCGTTTTCATCATCAATTTCCAAAGCCCCGTCTCGTGATGCATAATCCATAATTAATTCAAGAATAGATTCTTCAACAAGTTCCGGTTCAACATCAAGATATGCTGCAATTTCATCTAGTGACAAAGCTTTTGCGGTGACAAAAAGAACCGCTTCAATTCTGGATTTCAACTGCTGCATTTTCTTTTCCTCCGCCTTTTACAACATACAGGTCTGAATAAAACTCTTTTTGCTCCAATTCATAATCTGTATCTCTGCTTAAAAATAACAAAGCAAGATACGCACTGATTTTATCCATACCTAAAATAGTTAACTCATTAAGTTCAATTTTATCCTGATGCGCAAAAATTTGCTCTAAATTATCTTTCAATTTTAGAACAGATTCTTCAATATACTCTTCATGAGCCATTGAGACGATTTCATCAGGAGTGAGCCTTGAATAGTTTCTGACATGGCGTTTTGCACGCTCATGAGCACTCTTCATTGAAGCTCGTTTTTCAAGTTTTTCATAAAATTCAAGTTGTTTAATCAAGTCTTTCAAAGTTACAACACGGTTACGGTTCAAGCGAATACTTGTACGTCTTTGTAGAGCTTCATCAAAACTAACAACATTACTTGTCGGAATAAACTCTTGTCCTTCATCAGGATATTCAACAATAAACCCGTCATCATCATACAAAACATTATCTTCAGGCTGGTCCTGGAACTCTTCTAAAGATAGTCCAGCAAGAACATTTGACTGCAATCTGCATAAAATAGATGCAAACAGCAATGTACGGCTCGCAACACGCAAATTCAGCGACTTTAATTCAATCATTCTTTGAAGATATTTTTCCGTAACATCAAGAATATCAATATTCCACGGATCAATCTTACCCTGTTTTGCCATATCAACAAGGATTCCGATACCGTCATTGGCATCAAATTCTCCGGATTTTCCGTATATTGAGGATTCCAAATCCTGCGCATTTATAAGATTATTATTCATCGTCATCTCTTAATTTTACACCTGTAACTTTTGTTTTGCCCTTTTCTTTCTGGGTAACACCGATTGTTCTGTTTGCAGCCTCAATCATTGGTCTTCTGTGGCTTACAACGAGGAATTGTGTTTCGGAAGACTGCTTTTTAATCATTTCGGCAATTCGTTCAACGTTCATAGTATCTAAACTTGCATCAACCTCATCAAGAGCATAAAACGGTGCAGGAAGATACTTCTGGATAGAAAATACCAATGCAAGTGCCGTTAAGGCCTTTTCTCCGCCTGATAAAGCCCCTAATTTATTATTTGTGGTTTTATCTCGAGGTTTTGCCTCAATTGTCATGCCGGCAGATAACGGATCACTTTCATTTTCCAAAATCAAACGACCTTCACCTTCTGACAATTGGTGATAAATATCTTTGAAATTTTCATTAATAGCAGTGAAAGTAGTCATAAAGGCTTCTTTTTTCTGCTGTTCAAACCCGTTCATCTTATCTAAAATAGACTGACGCTCGGTTGAAAGGGTTTTAATCTGGGTATCAAGTTCTTCTTTTCTAGCGGCTTTTTCTTCATAAGAAACAATCGCGCGCATATTAACATCCCCTAATTCCTGCATACGCTTATCCAAACGTTGGATTTTAGCATTCAATTCATCAATAGAAATCTGAACAGGCTCAAGTTTTTCAACATCTACGCCTGAATTTTCCAAGAACTCGGAAGCTTCTTTTAGCTGAGGTTCAAGTTCTCTGCGGCGGGATTTGAACGATTCAATCTGTTCATTAATCCGGTCAATTTCAGAAGATTTTACTGCGCTGCTTGTCTGCAAATCAACCAAACTCTTATGAATTTCTTCTTTTTGTTTCACAAGTTCTCCGATTTTTGCATCAATTACAGCAATTTTATCAGATAGGGTATTTAATTGTTCCTCTAATTGAATGATTTCTGCTTTATATGTCTCTTTATCTTTTTCTAAAGACTCATTATTCTTTGTTATATTTTTAATATCGTCTTCTTTAGAGATAATTAACTGCTCATTGAATTTTATAGTTCCGTTATACCCATTAATCTCGTTATTAACATTCATCAAGCTATTATTCAAGTGACGAATTTCATCTTCAATTCCTTGAGTTTTCTCTTTCAAATCCTTTAAATCTTTGTCATTTAAAAGACTGTCAAGTTCAGCGAGTTTATCCTGTGCTTGCTGAATCTTGTCAGATAAATCAACACGTTTTGCTTCAATTTTATCAAGTTCAGAATTTAGTTTTTCAATCTGAGGTTCGTTTTCAGCAACAAAAGTCTTCTTTGATTCCAGAAGATTTTGACTGCTTTCAAACTGGGATGTCATATTAGAAAGCTCAATTTTGGCTTTTGAATACTCTGTTGAAGATGAAGAATAAGTAACTCTGATTTTATCAAGTTTTTCTTCAAGAGCTTTTTTATTAGCTACGGCTTCATCATATTTCTTCTGCAATTCATCTAACTTAGCTTTAGCATTTTCAAGCTCTTTATCGTCATTTTGTCCGAATCCGAAAATTGACTTTTTGACATAGCCGCCTGTAATTGCTGAAGATTTTTCATATAACTTACCATCTAAGGTTACCATACGATATTTGCCCATCAACTGCTCAGCAGCCTCAGCATCTTCCACTATCAAAGTATCGCCAACCGCGTAGAAAAATGCGTCAAGATAAATATCATCAAAATCTACAAGATTTATAGCAAAATCGATTACCCCGCGATTTTTTGGTAATTGAAGTCTTCCGGGAGCTTTTTTAACCTTATTCAAAGGAATAAAAGTGGCTCTGCCGGCTCTTGAAGAATTAAGCAATTCCATAGCAACATAAGCAGCATGAGTATCATCGACAACAATATGCGCCAATCTTCCGCCAAAAGCGATATCCAATGCTAGTGAATACTCTTCATCAACTGTCCCTAACTGCATCAATGGAGCATGAACCCCTTCAAGATTAGCGTTCATAACAGTCGTTATAGGGATACTTGAACCTGATGATGACATTGCACGTCTTTGAGCTTCCATATCAGAAAATTTACGATAAGCTGCCCTGACATCATGATCATAATCCTCAATGGCAGTTTTAGCATCATCGAGCTGCTGCATAGTTTTGGTCTGAATTTCTTTTAATTCATCCATCTCTTTTTTTAGATTATTAACCTCAAGTTCTTTTAAGGATTTATCGTCACCAAAATTAGCTTTCGCATTTTCGGCTTGTTCTATAAATGTCTTAGCTTCTTCTATTTCTTTTTTTAGATTTTTTAAATCATTTTCTTTTGGTAAAGACTCTTTTAACAATTCATTGTCTTTATCTTTTAAAGAGTCCAAATTGCGGGAAACTTCGTTTCTTTCCTGAATATACTTATCTGCAGTAGAGCTTAAACCCGAAATATCTGCCAACTTTTTCGATAATTCGTCTTTTTTCTCTTTTAATTGGGTTTCAATAATACCGATTTTATCGTGAGCTAACTTGATATTAAGTCTTTCATCTTCAATTTTCTTTTTATAAGTTTCAATACCGTTTTTAGCATTCTCAACCGATTGAAGCCCTTTTTGAATTTGGGTATCAGAATAATCTATAGCATTTTTCTTTGTCTGAATACGTGCTGATAAATCACTCTGAGCATCTTTAAGGCGGTTGCGCTCTTCTTCGCCTTGCTCTTTTAGCTTTTCGTCAAGTTCTTTATATTTCTCATTAATAAGTTTTATTTTCTCGTCTAAATCTTTTTTATTAGACTGTTCCTCTTTTAGCTTCTTATTTGATTGGAGAATATTTTCATGCGCAAGTTCAAGGTTTCGTTTCAAGTCAAAAAACTTAACCGTACTGATTTGAGATTCAAGCCCTGATTTTTCCTCTTGAAGCTTTTTATACTTTAATGCGACCTCACGTTCTGCCTTTAGTTGTTCAAGAGTTTTTTCAACTTCTGACAAGATTAATGCTGCCGCCTCAACTCGCTGCTCAACGGTTTTTAATTCTCCGGTTGCCTGATCTATACGTCTGTCAAAATCTGCAACCCCCGCGATTTCATCAATTATGCCGCGGCGAACTTTAGATGAACACATTACAATGCTGTTAACATCACCCTGCATCATTACGTTATAGCTGTTCGGGGTAATATTATATTTCTCCAAAATACTTCTGATATTAGTTAAAGTATCAATTTTATCATTGAGGTAATACGTACTTGCAAACCCTTGACTAGTCTTTTTAATTCTTCTGGCAACAGAAAGCTCCTGATTATCTCCGGTATCTCCGAATATAACCTTTACCATAGCTTCATTTTTATTGTTAAATGTTGTGATGAAATCAGAAAGATTTTCAATACGCAATGCGCTTCCTGTACGAAGACCAAGTGCAAACATCACACTATCTATAATGTTGCTTTTTCCTGATCCGTTTGGTCCTGATACAGTAGTAAACCCTTTTAATAATGGGATATCTGATTTATTCGCGAACGATTTAAAATTATCTATTTCCAGTTGTTTTATGTACATAATTCTACCCAAGTATAATGTATTGTACCATTATGACAGATAAAACACCGGCATGTCAAAAGTATTTAATATTATTTACAAACGCAGTTTAATTTGTTTCAAGATCCTGATATTCTTTAGCGAATGCAGGGTTAACCGCAAGCCATTTGAAGGTTTGTGATTCGATTTCCGGAATATCAATAACAAAAGTTCCGCCGTAACGACCGCGTGAAAATACTAAATAACCTTCTTTTGCAAGGTTATGAAAAGCTTTCCTTATCGTGTTAGGACTTAAATCAAAATGTTTTGATAATTCTAATATAGACGGTAATTTATCACCAATTTCGTACTCCTGCGCAATCATACGCTTTATTTGATTTTGGGTTTTCTCATAGTGATAAAACGGTGCAAAAATAGAAGTTTCCGACTTGTAAGCAGAAACAGAACCTCCCGGGATTTTGATAACAGTAGTACCATATCTACCGCGGCGCGCTAACAAAATTCCACGGTCTATCAATACTTTTAAAGCATCATGCACTGTCTTTAAACTAGCTTTTAAGGCTTTTGACAAAGAAGCATGAGCAGGCATTCTATCTCCTACTTTTAAGTTATTTATAATATAATTCTCTAAATCTTTTACTACCATATCTACAAGGGTTTCAGAAGTCTGCGAAGCTGTTGATTCAACCTCAAAATCAAGAGTCATAACTGTCCAGCCACTGTCTTTTGCGTTTTTAAACCTATGACAGATAATATTTTTTGCAGCAAGTGCCTCCAGGGCAAGTCTTGTAGTATTAACTGAATATCCGATAATTGTTGCAACGGTTCTTGATGATGGCAGCTGAGAACCGGCCTTAAACCCGTCTGTTAGAATATATCTTTTTATTGATTCCACAGCCAAATCACGTTTAGAAGTCAATTTCCTCAAAGTTGAAGACTGCTTTTTGTAATCTTTTACTAAAGTACCGATACATTGTTTGGACTCAACATAACCCAAATCTTCAATATATCTCAAAGCATTCTGCATCGTACCGATACTCACCCCGAGCTTATAAGCAAACTCAGCCTTTGATGGCAGAATATTATTTTCCTCAATTTTACCGGAGGCTAAATACTCTTTAATCCAACCGGCAATCCATTTCCCGATAACTACAGACTTCGATTCATCAATATTTTTTAAATCAGGAAGTTCTGCCATAATTTCAGAAATATCAATCTTTACAAGTTCCGATTTTTTCGGAAATAAATAATTTTCTTTTGAGTTCATAAATTTCTACCTATTTTCGTTTTAATAATATACTATTTGTAAAAAAACATCAAGATATTTTTTGCTAGTTTTTGTAGTTTTATTACAAATAAACGATTGACGAAAATCAAAATTCAACAGATACTGATATTATGGAAAAGCAAAAAGTTATAGCTCTCGTGGATTGTGATTCGTTTTTTGTATCGTGTGAACAAAAACGAAACCCTGAATTAAAAGGGAAAGCCGTATGCGTATTATCCAACAACGACGGTTGCGTAATCTCACGCTCCCAAGAAGCTAAAATTGCAGGGGTAAAAATGGGTGAGCCGTTTTTTATGGCAAAAAAAGATCACTCTAAAGTAACCTATATAACTGCTGATCATGAGTATTATTCACAGGTTTCATCTCAAGTTATGTCGATATTAAAAGACTTCAGCCCCTATGTACAGGTCTATTCGGTAGATGAAGCTTTTGTTGATTTTACAGGACTCAAAAAGCTTTACAAAAAGAATTACAGAACTCTTGCAATATATTTAAGAGAAAAAGTGCTAAAAGAAGCGGATATTCCTGTATCAATTGGAGTTAGTACTAGCAAAACACTGGCTAAGCTTGCATCTGACAAAGCTAAATCTTCAACCTGCGGTGTTTATCTGATAGGTAAAAGAAAAATACAAAAAGAACTTAAAAACACTAATATTGAAGAAATATGGGGAATAGGCAGAAGATTAACACTAAATCTGAAAAAATTTGGGATTTTAACAGCTCAAGAATTAGTTGAAAAATCCGACAGTTGGCTCAATTCAAAAATAGGTATCCACGGAATAGAAATGCGCCATGAGCTTTTAGGTGAAATGGTTTCTATGGTTTCAAACAAAGAAAGAGTTCCGAAATCTATCCAAAACACAAGAGCTTTCGGCATATTCACATCAGACTTTAATTTCATTAAAAACGAATTGAATAGACACATTCACACATCTTGCAGAAAACTGCGTTCATACAATACAAAATGTCTCCAAGTCGGTGTAATGTTGAGAACAAAAGATTTTAAAGTATTTTATACAAAGAAAGATTTAATAGCTCCATCTGACTTTGAACTTGAAATATCAAATACGGCAATCGAACTGCTAAAAGAGATTTATAACCCGCAAATTATATATAGAAGTACAGGAGTTGTTCTTGAAAAAATAGGTGAACAAGGTGCTGAACAGCTTTCACTGTACGCTGATGCAACAGAAGAAACAAAAAAGAAAAAACTTGCCCAATGCTTTGACAAGCTTGAATCAAAATTTGGGAAAAATATTGTTCAAACAGGATTTTTGAAAAAATAGACAGCAAAAATTATTTTTTTGAGTTTTAATAATAATCAAAAGGAATAAATATGCGCATAAATAAAATAAACACAAATACAGCTGCTTTTGGCTCTTCTGAACAAAAACAAGGATTTTTAGACCAGATACATGCCAGAACAAAAAATTCTGCGGACATGACTGATACCATTGTTGTTCCAAGAACGATTTTCAAGGGATATCTCGGAATTATGTCCGGCACAACACTGCTTACTCTCGGCGGGCTCCTAAATAAATATTCAAAACTATCTAAAACGTTAAGTTTTGCAGGGGCGCTGACTTCAATGTACGGAACCTGGGCTTTTGTAAGACCGTTTATCCTAAAAGACAGTAATGGCGTTGAAAAAACTAAATAAATTAGATTTTCTTATCAAACTTTATCGTTATAGGGACAAGAATTTGATAATTATGTAAAAATCCTAACTGCTGCAATTTACAAGCCAGACTATTCACAAAACTTAAATCCTTACTGCCGGCATTCATTTCGGTAAACTTTGAATCAAAGTTATAAACATCATAAACATATCCGGTAACAGAACCGTCAGGCTGCTCTTTTAAACCGGTCAATGTGCAACCGTTTATGGCTCGCTTTAAATCTTTTGTATCATTTGCAGTCACAACAAACTTAAATGCAGGGTTGCCGTTTTTATCTTTTATTTTGCCGCTCTTCCAATCCTGAACCGCCTGTTTTATATTTTTTGAATTGCTCAAATCCTGTGCCAATTCACTATTTTGTGAATATATAAAAATACGTTCAACATTAGATTTTGGAAGCTTTAAATTCTTTCTAATATTTGCAATATCCTTATTTTTCTTAATTATATAATCCTTATTCGATTTTAACTCAGAAGGTTTGCATAATGAGATATTCATCAGAGCTTTTGCATTAGGGCAGCTAATATTAGCCAACTTATTTAAACCTTTTAAATAGTCTGCCGGAGTTTTCCCTATAATCGGTGAAATCATAATACTATTTTGCACAATAAATATCCCCTTGTATCTATATAAACATTTTTATCTGAGAAAAAATGCTAATATTATCTAAAATATTAAGGATTATTTCATTGCTGTTTCAAATTAGTGCAGCCCCCGATCTGAAAAGATATCAAAGGTATAATCATTCCCCGATGAAAATAACCTGTCGTCGTGTCCTTTTAGCTTTAGTTCCATTTTGTATTCAATAGCATTGTTATTGGTTCCGGTCCTTTTAATCCCGGAAGAACCCCACGCTGAAGCAAATGAAGAAAGAGCATCTTCAAAACCTTTGAAATAATCCATACAGGTAGGATATTTATATTTTGACAGAATCTGCTGTTTTGCGCTCGGAGCAATTACAGCAGCAACAGTCTCCGAACCTTTATCATTAATTTTTGCTAAAATTCGAGTAGAAGTTTTTACGTAGTCATTTTCTATAATAGATTTCAATAAAAATTTTTCTACCACATCTTTTGAATCGAAAAGTCTCATCAATGAGGATACTTTTGATTTTTCAGAATCTAAAAGTTCTATATAATCATCATATTTTGAAAGATAGCCTAGAGCGAAATCTTTATCAGGAGATTTTTCCATAATTCTTTCAAGGATTTCAGGATTTCTCACAAAAGATAAACTTTCAGGATAATTATTAACAAGTTCTGAATTTATAATATGCTGACCCGCCCGATTTTTATCTACACTTCCATCCGGAAGCCTATACAAAGCTATAGCTTGCCTGTACATTGGGTTATCAGCATCATTATTTCTGTAGTAATTATAAGTATCCCATCTGGTTATGGCAGCTTCCAGCTTTGTTTTATTAAAGGCATCACCATTTGCACTTTCAGTAATAAGCCTTGATAAATATTCAGCATTAGAAGTCTTTACAGGATCAAGCGAATTTGGACGATATTTTAAACAAACGCCGGCTATACCGGTCATATCATTTTTGTACAATATATTAATAGATTCATCAAAAGAATCCTGCAAACTATTTAACCTAAAAACACGCTGCTGCTCAAGTTTATAAGCCTCAGCGGCCTTTTTACGTTCGATTTCATTTAAGATTTCTGTTCCTTTTGGCTTAAAATCATCCGAAGTTAAGTGAGAAACACCTTCTTTTAACGAGAGTTTACCATCATGAATATTATCAAGATGGCTTAAAAACTTACCAAGAGCTTTTATATCTTCCGGCGCAAACCGGCATGAGTCAAATAAAATAATTCGCTCCAGAATTTCCTCATTATTACCGATTTCCGTTCCAGAATAATAAGCCAGACGAGCTTTTAAATCTTCTATACCTGCCCTGTCATAATTTCTTTTTGCTGCCTCAATCTTATCACCCATTGAAACAATATGTTTAATTTTTTCAGAAGGCTTTTCAAACTTATACTCTGAAGAAGCCAGAGAACTTAATGAAATCGATAACCCTCTATCTTCATAAACAATTTCAGAAGCCTTTTTACCTTCTACATACTGATTTTTTAGTACCGACAATACAAAATCATCGTAATTTACAGCCAAAAGCTTCAAATCAGTTATTGTAACCTGTGGAGATTTAACTTTTCTTTGTTCCGGAACCGCTGAAAATCCATGAACAAATTTCAAATCTGAATATTTTTTGATAATAGCTTCATGAATAGAATTTGCAAGTCTTATATAAAGTGCATCTTTATCAATATCATATTTAGAGGAAATATCCTCTAAGGCTTTTAAAATAAACGAATCAGATAACTCAAAAACTGCATCTTTTTTTTGAGCAACTATTAATCTGTCAAATTGTTCATAGAAATCTCTGGTTAAGGTATCCGTAAACTTTTTTGCAATAACATTTTCAGGTCTTGGCGGAACCTTTATTTTAGGGTAAACCTCTGCAAGTTCTTCCAGATTATTAATCCCATTCAAACCGGAATAATATTCTTTATATATCCTTGGCAAATTAAAATCACCCTTTGACACAGCTGATTTTAACTTATTTATCAACTGAAAGTCAGTCTTATCATCAATCTCAACTTTTTTAGGTTTTTCTGGTTTTGATTTAATTTTTGCAAGCAGGTTAAACTCTTTTCTTAACTGATTTACAATACTTTGTTTTTGTTCAAGATTTAAATTTGGCTGCGAGAGGGTTTGCTGAATCTGCTCCAAAATATTTTGCTGCTTCTGCATTTTATAGCGAAATTCTCCGATTAATTTCTGCAAAATACGAGTTGCATAATCATCAGCATCAAATTTTCCGACTTCATTTTCCATAATATTTGAAATCTGTTTTAAAAGTTTGCCTATTTCCAAATCAATATTCCCCCCTTTAGGTACAACATTATAAGCAGCACCAAAATAAAGCGGAGAAACTTTAGGATAAGAAACCTCAGCTACAGGTTTGATTTCAACAGTGCTAGATTCAGATTTTTTCAAATCTGGACTATTTCTACGATATGTAACGACCGAGGGTAATGTAATTTTCATAAAACTATTCCTTAACAAAAATATTAATAACTGTAACAAATTTTATTTGCCCAATTTTAAATAAATACTGCAAAATTGTTACATAAAAGACAGACTTTTATGGTACCACAAAAACAAAACAGATTCACCTGAAAGAGATGGGCACTTATATACCAAATTCCACTAAATGAAAAAATGCACGTCATTGCGAGCGACAGCGAAGCAGTCCCGAAAATTTTATTCAATCCCAACATGATAGATTTTCTCGCAATGACGATAATGTTGGTAGAAACATGTATATAACGTCCAAAAGATGAATCTGTACAAATTATAAATATTCAAAAACTACTAATGGTTTCCGCTGCAACCGTGTTTATCAGCAGAACAATCATGCCCGTGAGAATGCCCACCGCAACTGTGTTCACCGTGATGATGATTGCACATTGTATCAGGGTTAAACTGAAGTCGGTCATTCAACAAATCCTCAACAACTGAATCAGCATTACCGATAACTCCCGGATATAATTTAATTCCGGACTCTGAAAGAGCTTCCCTTGCTCCGGCTCCGATTCCACCACAAATTAGAACATCAACACCGTTATTTTTCAAAAATTCAGACAATGCTCCATGCCCTTGTCCATTTGAACTTACAATCTCTGAACTTTTAACACTTGAACCATCAACTTCATAAAATTTAAAACTTTCAGTATGTCCAAAATGCTGAAAAACGTTTTCATTTTCGTAAGTAACTGCAATTTTCATTATTTACCCTCCTATATAGATTTATTATAACACCAAGAAAAAAAGAACAAATAAGACAGATATAGAATATTTATTGTAATATAAATATTAAGAAACACAAAATTCAGAAAGGGAACATTATGAGAATAAGCAGCATTAACTCAACAAATTTTTCAGGGATACTCAAAGCTTCATTTACAAATTTTAGTACATATAAGTCCGAAGACATAGAACTTGATGCAAATAAAATAACAGAAATCACCCCAACTTCACCTAACAAAACAAGCATTTACTATAAGAAATGTGGAAGATGGGATTGCGGTATGATTGAAGAAGTCCCGTCAGAACTTGTACTAAGCGCATACGCGGCAGCCTTACAGGCACCGAATAACACGACTATTGATCTTACAAGATATATAAATATATAAAAAGGGGTTCTATGTTTTACAAAACTGAATACCATTCGCCATTTGGCATTCTAACTATAGCAAGCGACGGCTCAAACATTGCAGGGCTATGGATTCAAGATCAGAAGCATTTTGAAGAAACGATTAAAGAAAAAATGATTTCAAATGACAACCTGCAGGTCTTTAAAGAGACAAAATACTGGCTTGACAGGTATTTTGCAAATCAAAAACCCGAGATTTCGGAATTAGCAATTGCACCTAATGGCACTGAGTTCAGGCAAGCCATTTGGAAGATTTTATGTGAAATTCCGTATGGAGAAGTAACAACCTACAAAGATATCGCAAAAAGAATTGCAAAACAAAACGGAAAATCTCAAATGTCAGCACAAGCTGTCGGAGGAGCCGTAGGGCACAACCCTATTTCTATAATTATCCCCTGCCATAGAGTTGTTGGTTCAAACGGAAGCTTGACAGGATACGCAGGTGGTATTCAAACAAAAATAAAACTGCTTGAGCATGAAGGAGTTGATATGTCAAAACTTTTCATCCCCTCAAAAAACCGCAATGTAATTACCTAAATCACTTAAACCGTTTTTGTAATTCTTCCAAAAATATTTTGGCAGGCTTTGAAAATACTTGATTCTTTTTCCAGGCAATAGATATTCCAACCTCCAATTTGGGATTTAGGGGTCTGAACGTTAACGGGCTGTTGACTGTATCTGCAATAAGTCTGTCTAGACCTAAGGCATACCCTATTCTATCTTCGGTCATTATCGCAGCATTATAAATAAGGTTATAGGTTCCTGCAATATTTAATTTCTCAAAATCCTCTCCAAACCAATTTAAAATAGCATTATCTTCAAACGTTTTTTTTATTGCCTGCCTTGAAATTAAAAGAGGTAATCCAATTATATCATCAACTGTAACACTTTTTTTCTTTGCTAAAGGTTCATCTTTCCTTAGCAAAATTCCCCAGATATCTTTTTCTCCTATATTTACATAATCATATTTATTAGGTTTAAAAGGTTCTATAAACACACAAAAATCCAAAAGACCCTTATCCAATCTTTCAGACAAATCCTCACTATCTCCGGATACTATATGAAATTTTACCTTTGGATAACTATTTTTTAAATTTCTCATTATGTCAGTTAAAACTTTAATAGATTTCGTTTCTCCTGCTCCAATATAAATATCACCGGCAATCTCATCTTTAATAGCCAGCATCTCAGATTCCGTTTTTTCAACAAGTTCCATAATTTCCTGAGCACGTTTTCTTAGAACTATTCCCTCAGGAGTAAGAGAAACACTCTTGCCGCCCCTGACAAAAAGCTGCTGCCCTAATTCTTTTTCCAAATCCTGCAATTGGCGGGACAATGTAGGCTGTGTCAAGTGCATTGAATTAGCAGCTTTTGTAATATTTCCAATATCTGAAACCGTTAAAAAATATTTTAATACACGAAACTCCATAAGTTTATTGTATCCACTACTGCAATACCTGTCAAGCATTATAAATCATTTAAGATAAGTATTTGCTATTTAAAGAACAATGGTAAATAATAATAACTATGAATAATTTGGAATTTATAGATTTTATGAACACACACAATTATGTAGAAGCAGACAGCTTTGTACATAAAAAATTCCATGAAATGAGCCAAAGAGCAATAAAATTAACTATGGAAATCAATACGAAATACCATACAGAAGCAGAACTTGTTGATTTATTTTCAAAGCTGACCTGCAAACAGATAAGCCCTGACTTTAGAATATTTCCGCCATTTTACACGGATTGCGGGATTAACATATCGTTAGGAAAAAATGTTTTTATAAATGCCTGCTGTAAATTTCAAGATCAGGGAGGAATTGAAATAGGTGATAACGTTTTTATCGGTCATTCTGTAGTAATTGCGACAATTAACCACAACTTTAAACCTAAAAAACGTGTTTCAATGATTGCAAAAAAAGTTAAAATAGGGAATAATGTCTGGGTTGGATCAAATGTAACAATTTTGCCGGGAGTAACAATCTGTGACGGAGCTATAATTGGAGCAGGTTCGGTTGTAACAAAAAATATACCGTCAAACACGATTGCAGCAGGAAATCCTGCAAAAGTTATAAAAGAAATAGGAGAGGAATAATATGACAAAAAAAGTTTTAATTATCGGTACAAGTCCGCGTAAAAACGGCAACTCAAACAGATTAGCACAAGAATTTGCAAGAGGCGCAAAAGACGCAGGACATGAAGTTGAACTTATTTACCTATGCGAAAAAACAATTAACTACTGCAAAGGCTGCTTTGCATGTCTAAAATTAGGTAAATGCATTATAGATGATGACGCAAATTCCATAAATGAAAAGATTAAAGACTCTGAAGTTATTGTCTGGGCAACTCCTGTTTATTATTACGAAATGTGCGGACAAATGAAAACAATGATTGACCGTTCAAACCCATTATACGGAAAAGAAAACGAATTCACAGACATCTATCTTCTTGCAACAGCTGCCGACTCCGGGGAATATTCCATGGACGGAGCTATAAAAGGACTTCAAG
>OHPB01001021.1_pt1 | contig 16069 bp, 10 predicted proteins | sample 1577621 | NCBI WGS metagenome assembly OHPB01 (sample SAMEA3879577, study PRJEB24766) | human gut metagenome | biome: human-associated habitat; feature: feces | place: USA | collected 1985/1987 | reverse complement strand
ACGGTTATGCTCTCCCCACCGCCATAGCCCAACATTGCCGCTGTTTCGCTCCACACATTTCCCGTAAAGGAAAAGGGAGCTCCCATAATTCCAAGCATCACAGCCAAAAAAATATTATAGATCACAGTCGCCAGGATCACATAGATAATCTGACCCGCAAGCCATATCTTCCGTTTTGTGCGTACAAGCCAATACGGAGTTGCCTGACTGATAAATGGCATGTCCGCAAAGAGCAGGATTAAAAGCAGGGAGGACAGCATAACAGAGGATGCATCCCCATATGTCCAAATAAACGGCTCGAATACCTGAAGGATTGTCTCATATTTTATCGCATGGGAAATAATCTGATCCGACAGCATCAGACATAATATAGCTGCCAAAATAAAGGTCATCCAGATCCTCGGACTTTTTTTCCATCCATAGAAATTCTGGCCTGCAATCCAAAAAGCCTGTTTAATATCACGCATACCGCAACCTTCTTTCTATTGCGCACATAAAGATCAGTGCCGTTAAAAAACTTCCAACCGCTAATATAGCAATGCAGAAGATATCATTGTAGTAAATAGACGCCGCCCAATAGCGGGGACTCAGAAAGAATGCTTTTTGATAGTAACGCTCCTGAAATACGGTCAGGACATAATAAAGAATAAAAGGAACGGCATAGGACATATAGCGATTTTTTGTTATGACAGCCGACGTACCGCCAATTAGCGCCCAAAAAGCGCCATTTAAAAACAATCTCAGAAAGCTTACCGCCGTTCTGCCCACAAGCACTGCCATCTCATAATTTCCGTCAATCAGAGAAGGATACTGACCGAACCTCAGTATACAGATTACAAGAAGGAACACCATGGCTAAAAAAGCTGTCAAACCTCCGGAGACCAACAATCCTGCTGCTTTTCCTACGAGATACTGTTTTCTCCCTGAACGGATATAACTGAACAGAAAAAAACGACTGTGCAGCTCAGCCTCCGTATTCTCTCCACCCGCAAAAGCAACGGCAATGGGAACAAACAGAAGCATATTAACGCTGTTCATACAATAGGTGTATGCTACGAACCAGCCTGGTCCTTCTGCAGATCCGCCTGCATTTATGATCTTCTGCAACATCTCATGCTCAGACATCAGGGTAGCCGAAACGATTAGAAAAATCCCCAAAATAAAGCGAATGCTTCGAATATTGTTTTTTATGTCCGTTGCCAACACATTTCTCATACGCTTTTCTCCTCACTTCAAACAGCTATAGACTTGATTTTTTTATTTTTATAAAATCCTAGTTTTTTGCAATAATATCACTATTTGTATAAAACTACACTCCTTATCAAACAACAGTTAAGGACTTGCAAAAACTGTTGTTCCTACTGAAAGCATTGCAACAGCTGTAAAAATTGATAATATTTTAAATTTTCTATTATTCTAAGTTCTACAAATACATAAGCCGCCAGTTAAGTACGATTAGTTTTATTATAATTCAATAAATTCCATCCAACTTTCCACATTTTATTGTACAATTTTACCATTTATATAATAACATGTCAACATTTAATGAACGTTTATAACAAAAAAATGCAGGGCTATAAAAAACTAAAGAAATTGCTCTATTTTACAAAATTATATCCTATTTTTCAATTCCAACTCAATTTTCCCTCAATGTCTTTTTCCTCCAACTTTCGTATGCTTATCTCACAGCAAAGCAGTACCACACCGGTACAGCCTGCTGAATTAATCAATACGAAAATGGAGGTGTTTTTTATGCGAGAACTCAGAAACACAAAAATCATTGCTGTAGATCACGGCTACGGCAACATGAAAACAGCAAATACCGTCACACCAACCGGAATCAAAGCCTATGAAACAGAACCCATCTTCACCGGGAATATTCTGGAATATAACGGCATTTACTACCGGATTGGCGAAGGACACAAAGAATTTATCCCGGATAAAGCTATGGACGAAGAATATTATCTTCTGACGCTAATGGCTATTGCAAGGGAACTGAATGTCTTTTCCATCCGTGAAGCAGATGTTCATCTGGCTGCCGGACTTCCTCTGACATGGATCAGAAATCAAAGAGAAGCTTTTCGTTCCTATCTGCTCCAGAATCCAGAAGTCCATTACCGTTTCAACGGCAAAGAATATCATCTCCGCTTTGTGGGATGTAGCCTTTACCCACAGGGATATCCGGCTATTGTAAACCACCTTGGAAATTTCAAGGGAACTAATCTCCTTGCAGATATCGGAAACGGAACCATGAACATTCTGTATATCAACAATAAGAAAGCACAAGAAAGCCGATGCTGGACAGAAAAACTTGGTGTAAACCAATGCATGATTGCTGCAAAGAACGCTGTTCTGGACAAATTTGGAGTGAAGATTGAAGAATCTACAGTAGAACAGATTCTGCGGTTTGGAACAGCTGACATTTCAGCACCATATATGGATTGTATCAGTTCTATTGCCAGACAGTATGTGGCAGAACTTTTTTCCACACTCCGCAAATATGAATACAATCCTGACCTAAGTCCTGTCTCTTTTCTGGAAAAATAAAATATCGGAAACAACACCTGTATTGGCATTTCTCTGGAACGCATTATTTGGAAGGCGGATCACCCCTAATAACTCTGCCCGGTTTGCAAAATACTGTCTGACTGCCTGATTCTGCTTATCCATCGTCCCACTGGAAGTCACCACGGCTACCACACCACCGGGACGAACCAAATCAAGGGATTTTGCGATAAAATAATCATGGATCAGAAAATGGTGGCGGTCATATCTGCGGTCACTGACCTGATATGCTCCAAATGGTACATTCCCGATCACGCAGTCAAAAAAGCTGTCCGGGTAATCTGTTTCCTCAAATCCCTGTATGGCAATCTTATTTTTCTGGTAAAGCTGCCTTGCAATCCTGCCCGAAACCGGGTCGAGTTCCACACCGTACATATTAGTTTTGCTCATACTCTCCGGGATCAGTCCCATAAAGTTACCAACACCACAGGACGGTTCCAGAATATTTCCCTGTTTCAGTCCCATATTTTCCAGTGCTTCATACATGCTTCGGATCACGGTCGGTGATGTATAAAAAGCATTTAAGGTCGATGCTCTTGCTGCACTGTATTCTTCCGGTGATAAGGTATTCTTTAACTCCAGATACTCATTTGTCCAATTACTGTTATTCTCTTCAAATGCCTGCGGGATGCCACCCCAGCCAACATAACGGGATAAAATTTCCTGTTCTTCGGGTGTTGCCAGACGTTCTTCCTGCTCCAGAGTCTGCAATAAATGGATGGCTTCCATATTTGCTTTATACTTTGCTTTCGGACCACCTGCTCCAAGGTCATTATCCTGAATCCGAAAGTTATGCGGTTCTGTTACAATCTCTTCTACTTCCGGTTTTAAATATGGTTGAAATTCTCCCTCATATCCAAACAGTTCATTTTCTCCGGGAATATAATTGTGTCCGGTTTCCAGACACCAGAACACATCGGCAGTTGGTGCATTGCTGACTGCATAAAAATCATCATAAGAATACTTTGGGAAATCTTCTGTATGGTAGGTCGATAAATGCAGTTCTGTATTGGAACGGGTCTGTGCAACCAGATCTTTTCCTTCTATTCCTTCCGGCAATACCCCTACTGCTTCAAAATGATACCCCTGATACTCAAAAACACCTTCATCCCAGGACTCCGTTATCTCTTCTTCTGATTCCTTTTGTTCCTGTCCCTCAGAAGTTTCTGTTATTTCCTGTTCCTGATTTTCCGGAATATATTCTTTGGCAGTAACCTCTTCCTCTTCTATTTCCTCCACATCTGACATATCTACTACGGTCGGTTCTGTCACCGCCTTCGTATCCAAGAAATCAAACATGGTCATCTGGTGCCCGGATGGTTCCGCAAAAGACGGTTCTGCTTCCAGTGTCGGGAAAATCGTATAGGTTCCTTCTGCATACTGGTGAAGTTCTGAAAGAAGTTCTGTTTTCTGCTGGTAGTTTGTCCCATATGCCTCAAAATCTAATGGCAGAACTGCCAATGCTGCATCCATCTTCTGTAACAGTTCTTCTGCCTGCTCTGGATTCTCTAAAACTGCCACCATTTCTTTTCCTGGTTTTTCCCAGAAGAAATCATCCGTAAATGGTCTGTCTATCTCTTCCGGAAGACGGTCATAAAAGCGGAGTACCTTGTTTGCCATCTGTTCCCGTTCATATTCCGGCATACGAGCATAATCTTCTGCCTGCAGGAACTGGTCATTCTTTATCAGATAAGCTACTCTATTTGCAACTTTATTCCAAGATAATAAAACTGATGTATATGGATTTCCATAAGCACCTCTTGCAAGAAACAATCCTTTTCCATCATAATTTGCGTGTGAATCATCGGCACCAGACAGTGCATGACTGCTTCCACCGATCCCATACTGTTCCTTGATAAAACCTGTCCTCGATCTTTCATCCTCATGCAGCAGATAAAAGGAATATGTCCTGAGTCTGCCTTCGGAATACGCCCCACCTCTGACAAGAAATGCGTCGATCTCGTCTTGTGTAATGAACATCTGCTGTTCTTTCCATGCAAATCCCTCTCTTGCCTGGTATGGGATCACTTCATCTGCAAACTTCTGGAACTGTCTGGAGATATTGACCGGATTATAATGATGGAAACGCATAAGAGAGTTGTCCGTCTCATAGGCTTCTGCCAGTGCTTCCAGTCTTTCATTCAAATCCGAAAGCCACCCTGGATCTTGCAGTTTTTCAGTAAGATAATCCGTGATTTCCGGATAAATACTACGAAGATGCGGCAGATCTGCTTCATCAAAGACAATCTCTGCCACACCTTCTGCCATATCCCCTTTCATATAAGCAAGTGCCTGTGCGTGTTCCTTCAATGCGTTGTCCCTTGCCACATCCAATACCGACTGCGGGGCATATTCTCCCTGATTTAAAAGCTGATGGATACGTCTGCTGACATCTTTCCAGGATAAAAAGGCTTTATCCAGAATCTGGTCTGCCACCGTATGCCCGACTGCGATCTGCATCCCAGTTTCATCAAACCAGACGGAATACTCCCTTCCATCCATCTGAAAACCTTTGCCGCCTTTTCTATACTCACGCTTTACAAACTCCGTGTATTCTCCCGGTGACTGTTCACTCATAAAGTTATAGATGATACGCAGCTGGCTTCCTGTCCGGTTTCCTCCCGTCCGTAAAATATCATCCACAACACTTTCCGGAATAGGAATCTCCCCGGCATAAAAAGCAGCTACTCTTTCACCAATCTGCCTTTTCTGTTCATTTGCTGTAGGATATTCGGGCAAAGATAAAGCAGAGGCAATTTCTTCCTCTGCTTTGCTCAGTCCATCTTCTCTTGTATCTTCAACTAGCTGTATACCAATTCCGTCAAGATGCTCTCTTCCGCTGTTGCCATCAGTGCGTTCATATATGCTGTCCAGGCCATCGGGTCTGCTTCCTTGTCCGGTGCCGGATGGTTCTTCAGCAGTTTCTCCATCTGGCTGTCCATCCTCTCCTGTGCTGCCTTCTCGATCTCTGCCAGATGGCTGTTCAGCTTTCCTGTCAGGAACAGGCTCTGATACAGGCTGTTCTTGTGTTCCTTCAGGAATGTCCTCCGAAGCATCCCGTATTTCCCTATTGTCACTTCTTCCTCCTCTACGGTCAGGTTCGGAAACAGGTAATCCCCCTTGCGATGATATGTCAGTTCCATAGTCGGTTCCTCCTTCATTCTCGATATTTTCTTCTTTGTTGTTTTCTACGCCCTTATTTTCACGCATTAACGTGTTAAAGTTATTATAATTCCTTTCATTGGAAATTTCAACCTCTTTTCTGGCTTCTTCCAGAGAAATTTTATGTACCGTCCTTCCAATGTCAATCAGAACACTCTCACTGATCTGGCTTGCTGCATTTCCAAGAAAGGTCAGTACAGACAGCCGGTTATAATCGGTAATATGCATAAAATCCTCTTCTTCCAGAAGCTCCATCGGTTCCAGACCACACCGTCTGCAAAGCATGTAATATACACTGTCCGTTGCAAGCTGGCGGAAATCACTGCGGACCGTAACTTCATCCAGATCTTCCAGATACGTTCCTTCCGCTGCATATTCCAAGCCGTCCAGATATTCTTCCAGACTGTCTGCGACCATTTCCCTTGCAACCGCCATCAACGCATCCGATAAAGTCCCTGTATCTTTTTCTTCCAGACCATACGCTTCTGCCAGATGGGTAAGAATCTCTTCCTGCTGATGTTCCTGCATCTGCCACAGGTAAGGGCTTCTTCCGCCTGCCACCATGTGCGTATCTGAAATATCAAACACATACCGGAGTCTGGTATTATGACCATTCTCGTCAAGCAGGGCGATTCCCCTAGCTCCCCGGTTTACCCAGCGGAACATCTTCTCATTCCACAGTTCCAGGGACGCACAGGCGGTTGCCTGTGGATGCTGTGCGTGGATCAGTAACTGGTCTGTAAAAGGATACCGGTATAGTCTCGCTGCGGTATCCATATAACCCATCCAGTCCCTTGGCGAACTGCTCACCGATGTCGCATGTTCCTGTGCCAGTTCCCGGATGTCCTGTAATTTCGACATACTGCCTACCTCCTTGCCTTATTTCTTCTTTGGAAATTCCAGATGGAACCTTGGCTTTCCGTCCTCCAGTGTCAGTAAAAGGTCTGCGTCAAACTTTATATCTTTTTTTCTGGAATACAGCCCTTTTACATGGGTGCAGGCTTTATCAAGAAGCTCCACTGCCATCTTTTTATCCAGTGTTTTCTCCATGCTTCCTAAGAAACGGTTTTCTTTCCAAAGGGCAAAATCACACTGCCTGTTGGAGCAGTAAAAATTCTGCTTTCCTTCGTAGACATCAGAGCCGCAGACCGGACACTTACCAATCACTTCCCTTGCTTTCTGGAACCTTCTCCTTTCCGTTTCCGGTATTTCCCTGCACACAGAAAGAATCTTACCGACTAAAGAAGTGATCTCACCCATAAACTGTGTATCGGTGATCTGCCCTTTTTCCATCATTAAAAGCTGATTTTCCCATTCGGCAGTCATTGCGGCAGATTTCAGATAAGCCGGCATGACATTCACCAGTTCCCTGCCCTCTGTGCTTGGCAAGATCTGCTTTCCTTTTCTGACTGCATAGCCGGAAGAAACCAGTTTTTCAATGATACCTGCCCTGGTTGCCGGAGTCCCCAGTCCTTTCTTCTCTGTCTCCGAATCAAAGTCTTTATTCCCTGCGGTTTCCATAGCGGCAAGGAGGGTATCTTCATTGAATGGTTTTGGCGGGGAAGTAAAATGCACTGTCTTTTCTGCCTTTGCCGGAGAAAGCGTCATTCCTTCTTCATATCCATATGGAATGGAAGTTTCTTTTTCCGTTTCTTCTTCCGGCTTGGCTTTCACGCACTGGTTCTTAAAGGCATTCCCCGCCGCTTTAAATCCCATCTGCACCGGCACTTTTCCTCTGGCGGTAAAATCATGTCCCTGACATTTGACCGTAATATCCGTCTGCTCATACTGATACTCTTCCCCTGTTGCCTGCACCAGCTGCTGGCAGACCAGCATCATCAGGTTCTTTTTGTCCGCTGTCAGATCAGAGATTCCTTTTTCTACGGCTTCTTTTGTTGGAAGAATCGCATGATGGTCGGATACTTTTGCATTGTTAATCACTCTGGTGATGTTATGTCCCAGCTGTCCATAATCCAAGAACGGAAGTAAAACTGGCATTTTCCCTACCAGTTCCTCTACGGTATCCCTCATATCCTCCGTCACGAACTGGCTGTCCGTTCTTGGATAAGTGACCAGCTTTTCTTCATATAATTCCTGCAGCATATCCAGTGTTTTCTTTGCCGTATAGCCAAAGTAACGGTTTGCTTCCCTTTGCAGACTGGTCAAATCATAAAGTTTGGGAGGAAACGCTTTCTTTTGTTCCCTCTTTACCTGTGTAATCACTGCTTCCGAATCCATACATAAGGAAGCAAGGAGATCGGCTGCTTCCTCATTTGCAATATTTTCAGAAACTACCGTAAGCCTTCCGTCTGTCAGTGCTACTTTATAAAAGGCTTCTTTCTGAAAATGCTCAATCTTATCCTGACGTTCCGCAAGCATGGCAAGCGTTGGCGTCTGCACCCTGCCCACAACCAGACGTTTAAAATAACAGGTCGTATATGCCCTGGTTCCGTTCATTCCGATCAGCCAGTCTGCCTGTGCCCTGCATACCGCAGCCATGCAAATATTCCGGTATTCCTCTGCTCCTTTCATTGTCTGAAAACCTGTCCGGATTGCCGTATCTTCCATGGAACTGATCCATAAACGCTTCACCGGTTTCCTGCATCCGGCAAGGTCATACACTCTCTGGAAGATCAGTTCCCCTTCCCTTCCTGCATCACAGCCATTTACCAGATAGTCCACATCTGCCCGGTTCATCAGGCTTTTTAACACATCAAACTGTTTCTTCTTATCTCTGGAAACTTTCAACTTCCAGACCTGCGGGAGAATCGGAAGGTCATCAAACTGCCATTTTTCATATTTCGGGTCATATTCCTCCGGCTGTGCATACTCTGCCAGATGCCCAAGGCACCAGCTGATAATACAGCTCTCCCCTTCTAAATATCCGTCCTCTTTTTTATAAGCTGACAGATTTTTGGCATAACTCTGTGCCACACTTGGTTTCTCTGCGATCACTAAAAATTTTGACATACACTTTTTTTGTCCTTTCTGAAAAAAGGGCAGCCAAACTGCTCTGGCTGCCCCTGTCCTTATTTTGGTTGCTTCTTTGGAGATGGAAGTTTATTCTTCTTCCTCATCCTCTTCTTCATTTACATACGGTCCGTCAGAGAACTCCAGCTGTTCGCTTACATAGTCATCCTCTTTGCCACGTCCATGCTTTTTATAAACGGCGATACCTGCCACTCCAAGAATCGCTGCAAGTACGATTGCTCCAAGTCCTTTTACATTCATTCCTGTCTTTTCTTCTTTCTTCACTCCGGTTTCCTCCTCTGCTACCGGGGTAGTTTCCGGTGTGGTTTCCGGAATCACTACGGTTGATTCTTCGGTTTCTTTGCTCTTTTCTGTCTCATCCAGAAATTCTGCCAGGTCATTCTCATCGACCAGGGACATCATGTACACGTTTTCTGTATTGCTGGAACGGTCAATGACCATATAAAATGTATTTCCCTTCTTGGTCTGGATGGTAAGGAACTGTTTCGTATCATCATTTTCCTTATCATCCACCAGCTGGGCATTTCCCGGAGTAGAAAAAGCAGAATTATCCCCTTCCCCGGTGACCCTTCCGGTATCCTCTTTCTTCTCCGTATCTTCTGTTGATTCTGTTGCCGTTTCTTCTACTACCTGTGTCGTTGTCTCCTCTGCCGGTGGGTTTGCATTTGCATAAACCGTAGCAATGGATGTCCCGGAGATCATGGTGACTGCCATGGCAATCATAAGCAGTTTCTTTACCACTTTATTCCTCATCGTCTAAAACCTCTCTTTCTGTCATCTGACCAACAGGTGGTCTGTGAGCTTCTGCGTTGTTTTCCTTTTTCTGCGGAGCTTTTGCATCCTCCACCGTGATACCGCCGTCCTCATCCATCTGGATCGTAACGGTTCCTTTCTGAATCCTGTCAAGCAGGACAAGCAGGCTGCGGCTGTCCAGCTTCATGGAACGGAATGACTTGACAATCTCTATATCTTCCATCTGCTGTCTCAATGTATTCTGCCGTTTCAGGTGTTCCTGCAATTCCGCAATCTTATCCTCTGTTTTCTGAATATCATTCAGAAGTTTTTTTAATTTCATGTTCATCTGCCCTGTCACCTCCTCTAATGCAGACGACCAAACGCCATAAAATGTTCCTGCCAGTAAGCACTTGCAATGCTGGTATACTGGACAGGCTTGCCACAGTGAATCATCATGTTATTGCCGACATAGATTCCCACATGGCTTGCTCCCGCTGTATCATAGGTTCCCTGGAAGAAGATCAGATCTCCCGGTTTTGCCTCCGATGGAGATACCTGCGAACAGTGTGACCGCAGCTCATCGGCAGTACATCTTCCGACATTCCATCCATTTCCACAGTTATTGATAACCCAGCTCACAAAGCCGGAACAGTCAAAACCACTTGGGGAATAACCGCCCCATACATATGGGACACCCAGATATTTTTCTGCTTCCTGTATCATTTTTGCAAACTGTGGATCAGATAAAGCATCTGCCGGTATGTCATAACCAAATCCACTGCTTCCGGTGGGTATGCTGTTTAGATCAAACAGGTAATCACGGTTGCCATAATATTTGTTATACGCATCGTAACGTTCCTGTTCTTCCTCTGTCATACGGCTCCTTAACACGGCATCCAGGCTGTGGTTCGTCATCGTCACATCCAGACGGTTCACTTCTCTTGTGGTCGTGACCTGCACTTCCTGGCTTCCATTACTGTCTGCTATGTAGGCTTCCCATGTCTGGTGTCCATGTGCGGATGCCGCCGCATGATTGTCATAGTAAACATCAAACTGTACCCCATATCTTGCGAACGCTCCGGTATCTTCTACTACATATTCCACACCGTTCATGACGACATGGGTTCCGATCGGCACAAATGGGTTCGCTGCATCCACGGCAATCGTATGGTTTGCTGTCGGCATTGCACCACTGGCTGTCGGTCCGCCACTCCACTGACCACAGCAGATTGGGCAGTTACAGTACCCACTCGTCACAACCTGTCCCAAGGATTCCCCTACCCGTACAGTCTTGGTTTCCGTAACTGTCTCTCTGGTAGAGTCTGTGGTGATCCCATACTGCTGTCGAAAGATCTCCTTAATCTCCTCTGCCACTTCATCGTAAGTGAAGCCGCCGTATTTTACCGTAAGATAAGAGATCAGCTGATACGGGTTATGACCGATCTCATCAATCTGGTACCGGTATTCATCATAATCCGGATGGGCGGATTCCATCTGGTTAATCTGTGTATTCAGTGCTTCTTCCAAGGCACGGTACGCATTTTCAGCGGCATAAATATCTTCATCCGTACTGGAATAGCTGGTAGAGATGATTGCTGAAGAAGCTCCCTGCAAAGATGCCGTACAGCTGGTAAAGCTGGCTGCAATCAGTACAAAGATCAGGGCAAAAACAGCTACCGTGGCAAAAATCCCCCGGTTCTGTGCCGCCACCATCTTGACCGCATCTTTCGCTTTTTCCGTAAACTTCTGTGCGGAAGTGATCGCTGCATCCTTTACTTTTTTACTCTGTCTGGCTGCCTGATACTGCTTCTGGTAACGCTTCTTCTGAAAGAGTTTCTGCAGGGCAGATTTCTTTTTCTTCTCTGCTTCTCTTTTCACTGTGTCCTTCGCTTCATTTCCATAGGCAGTCTCAAATACCAGCCGGCTCCTTTCTGCTTCATCCAGAACGCTTTCTTTTAATCTCCGGGATTCTTCTCTCCGCCCTTTCAGCCGTTCCCGCATATAGATGGATTTCCTTGCAAGGCTTTCCCCGGCAAGCTCTGCCCGGTGTGCCCCTTCCACTGCCGCATTTTCATCCTCTTCTTCGTGCGTTTTCCAGTGTGCTGCCGTAACTGCCGCATCTTTGACTGCCGATGCCGGATTCCGGATACCAATCCCGGCACCATGTACCATGCCGTCATCCTCATCACCAAAAGACAAGCGGGAAACTTTTTTCCGCTGTTCCTTCAGCACCCGTTCCCTTTTGGACTTGCCTTTGATCTCCTCGTGGAACTCATCCAGGGAATCTTCCATCACTTCGGAAGTTTCCCGGTAACGGGCAGATTCTCTCTTGGCTGCTTTTTCTTCTCTGGAAGCCTTCTTTTCCTTCCGCCTTTCCTTTGCAGCATAATCCCTGACCATCTTTTTCTTCCGAAGGTCCCGGCTGTCTGCAACTGTCTCCAGATATGCCCGTTCCCCTCTTGGCTGTCCACGGATACTCTCTGTACGAAAGGCAGATTTTGGATTTTCCCCATTTTCAACAGAAACATCTCCCTCTGGTTCTACCTCTTCATCCATATCTGGTTTTATATTCTGGTCGGATACATGTTCCCTGCTATATCTGGGTTTTCTGGAACTCTGCTCCGGCTGCTCCATTTCCCGTTCTTCTTTCAGCCGTTCCTGTCTGCGTTTACTGAAATCCAGTTCTTCTTTCTTTTCACTGCGGGAAATCTCGGTATCTGTATCCCGTCCGGTGATCCTTTTTTCTTCCTTGTTCCGGAGGTTTTCTTCTCGCAGACCATCCCGGCTCATCTTCTGGACGGTTTTATCTCTCGCCTTATACTCATGCTCCTGCAACTTTGACCATCCCCTTTACTGCTTTGTCCCAGTTACTCTGTCTTATCCTGATAGTCCTCCCATTTCTCCAACACTTCATCTGCCATCCCTGCAATTGAATCCGTCAGCTTGTCTGTCATTCGCTCACTTAAAGTTCCCCTTACAGCCAGACAAGATGTAATTCCCATGAAATCAATCAGTTCCGCCAGATAAATAAGATCATCCATCATTTCATCAGCCGTTACTTTTTCCTTTGTGTCCTTTTCCATTTTCAAAATCTCCTTTTCATTGTCTGCACAGATTCTTTCTGCAAATATGCAGCAAGGTTCACCGCTGCATCTTTCCATGTTTCTGTAATCTTCCATCTTGTAATCCTCCATGATTTCCGGGCAGAAAAATTGCCGGAAGTATTCCTCCGGCTCATCCTCTACTCTGTTTTATTTTGTTTCGTTTATTTCTTTAATCGTCCCGTTCCCCGATACCAAGTTTCTTACGCTTTTCCACCTCATCCGGCTTAGAAGTCATCAGGGCATACAGCATCAGGGAATTATCAAACTTATCCTTGAACGGGATAATGGTACTACCATAAAAGACCAGTCCCTCACCTTCCCCGCTGTTCGTTACATAAGAAAGCTGGTGTGGGGAAATGTTGAGCTGCCTTGCAAGGATCTGTCTGTCACCAGATGCCTGATTGAGCATCAGAATAAAGTCAGAGTTTTCAAAGATGTTCTCAATCTCCCGGCTGGCTAACAGGTCTTTTACATTCTGTGTAATACCCGTAGGGATACCACCCCATTTACGGAATCGCTTCCAGATCTCCACACTGTATGCTGCCGTCTGCTCCTCTTTTAAAAGCAGATGGAACTCATCAATATAATATCTGGTACTCTTATTTGCAGAACGGTTGATTGTTACCCTGTTCCACACCTGGTCCTGTACGATCAGCATCCCCAGTTTTTTCAGCTGTTTTCCCAGATCCTTAATGTCAAAACATACGATACGGTTACTCAGTTCCACGTTGGTTCTATGGTTAAACACTTTTAAGGAACCATTGACGTAGATCTCAAGTGCCGTTGCCAGACGCTGTGCTTCCTGCTCTTTCTGACTACGGAGAAGATTATATAAATCCTCTAAAATAGGCATTTTTTCCGGTACCGGGTCAGAAAGGAAATCCTGATAGACCAGCCTTACGCATCGGTCGATGACGGTCTTTTCAACCGGCTCCAGTCCATTCTTTCCGCCAACTACCAGCTCACAAAGGGACAGGATGAAGTCCGATTTTAAGGAAAGCGGGTCATCATCGTCAGCGTAATCCAGGTTAATATCCATCGGATTGATATAATCGTGGCTGGTCGGGGAAATACGGATCAGTTCCTCCTTTCTTAATGGGCGTTAAAGATACTGCGGGCAAAGTTTCCTGTTTTCATCAGACTGAAACACAGGATCACCGTGTATGCCATCACGCCGAACAATGCAGAATGTATGTTATCTGACATCTGGATGTTTGCAACCAGGACCGCATAGATTCCCACGCAGACCATCATAAAAAATCCCTGGAATGCCAGTGCAAACAATCCACGAAGATAGTTGTTCCCAATCTGCCCCCATTCCCGGTTGGACATGGTTGCAAACGGGATCGCTCCAACGGACGAATAGAGATAAATTTCAATCATACGTCCATACAAAATCACTGTAATAAAGACTGAGATAATCTTCATACACAGGCTTACAAGCATCGTTTCCAGTGCCAGTATGACAAGTTCACCAATTCTCATTGAGTGTATATCCATAAGGTGCGTTCACTTCCTCAATACGGTAATGTCCGATCTTCAGATTCTGTGGAAGAATTAAGTATCCCTGCTCATCTGTAAAATAAGATTTATGTTTTACTGTCGTCGGATACGTTGTTACCTGTTCCACATACTTTTCTGTATCCAGGTTAAAAATCTTAAACTCTGTATTCTTCTGAAGGACTGCTTTCTTTGTCTCATCGTCCTGTTTGATGATCTTCAGCTTCGCTTCAAATTCTTTGTCAAGCAGCACTCTCCATACCTGCGGTGTAGTCGGATGATTTTCCGTAATCTGTACGATGAAATCATTGACTGGAGTATAATTATGTGGTGTGGTTGTTTCACGGACAATGTAGGTTCCATAAGGAATCGCAATACTGCGGGCATACCCTTTCTCATCCGTAAAGATCTCTGTTGCACCATTTTCTCCGATCACTACCGGCTTGGCAGAATCAAAGTCATAGCTGCCATCTTCTTTTACTGTCAGGGATGATACCAGATAAGCGGTAAATCCTGCACCTTTCAGTAAATCGGCATCTGTCTTTCCGTTGTTCGCTGCCTTGATAATCTCAAATGGCTGCTTCATCACCTGTTCCAGAGACAGACAGTCACGCTTCACTTCCGCTACAAGATCACCCTCGTAATTGCAGACCAAATCATGTTCTTCTTCATCTGCCAGGTAACCCGTTGGAGGAGTAATCTCTTTTACATAGTAATTACCAAGGTATAATCCATCTACGGAAGCCTGTCCATTCTTATCTGTTGTAAGAGTGGCAACCTGCTCTCCTGCTTTGTAGATCACGCCAGTTGCTCCATCCGGATGAACAATATCCTCACAGGCATACAGACCATAAACTGCCTTTTCTAAAGTAGCATCTCCCTGTGGAACTGCCTTCTTTGTTTCTTTGTCCTGCTTCTGTAAAGAAATCTTTGCTGTCACACGCTCGTTTTTGAAGGTATGCTTAAATGTCAGTTTTGCTTCCTTATCGTTTGTATAAGAAAACGCAAACGTATATACATCATCTGCATTTCTCAGATAGCCTTCCGGAGCCTGTACTTCTTTTACATCATAAGAAAATCCCAGCGGCAGGTCTGCGGTAAATTTCGCTGTTCCATCATTTCCAGTTGTCACTTTCTCAATCAGAGTGCCTTTCTTTACGACAACCGTCCCATCTGCATTTTTAATGTCACTGGCTGCATAAAGTCCAAAAATTCCTCCATCCAGAGGATTTTCTGTATCCTTATCCTGCTTTGTCACAACTACTTCTGCTTTCTGTCTGTCATTCGTAAAAGTTGTCTCAGAAAAAACAACATCTACATTCTGTCCTGCATAAGAAAGAGTGACTGACTTTTCTTCCCCGGCATTATAAAATCCGGTCGGAGCCTGTTTTTCTTTGATGATATATGTACCAAGATGCAGGTTTTTCAGAATGACTGCCCCATTCGAGTCTGTTGTCAGATTCTCTTTGACCAGATCACCCTTGCTGTAAACCTTGGCACCATAAGCAGTTTTAATATCTGCTCCGGCATACACATCATAAATCGCACCTTTCTGTCTGCGTTTCTCATACTTAAATGTTGTTCCATTCTCGGTGACATCTGCACCTGTCAGAACCTGACCTTCTTTATAAACAGTCAGCTGTCCCATCTGTTCTTCATCCGGAACAGTCACAGTCGTTGTTTTGCTGACTTCCAGTTTTACATTGTAGGCAGTTGCATTGATACGGTATCCTGTCGGAGCTGTAATCTCTTTCAGATATACAGTGTCCTGTGTCTTAATGATCTGTACGGACGATTCCCCGTTCGCATCGGTTGCCGGTAACTTTGTGATCAGCTTTGTACAGTTTGCATCACTGTATAAACCAAACACTGCACCAGACAGCTTTGCGTCTGCTTTTGCATCTTTTTTAATCACCTTCACACTTGCGTGCTGCACCCAGGTTACTTTTTTTAATAAAACAGCATAGATATAACTCTGGTTTAATTTTCCATTTTCCACACAGTTCACAGCC
>OHPB01001016.1_pt1 | contig 16202 bp, 20 predicted proteins | sample 1577621 | NCBI WGS metagenome assembly OHPB01 (sample SAMEA3879577, study PRJEB24766) | human gut metagenome | biome: human-associated habitat; feature: feces | place: USA | collected 1985/1987 | reverse complement strand
CGGCCATGTGGTGATCTCGCCGGTCTCCCGGTTGACCCACGGCTTCATATCGAAGTTGCCCATCACGTTGATGTGGGAGCCCTCCTTGAGGTTCATCCTCCGCACGCGCTCGGCAAGGTCGTCGAAGGCGTTGACGTTGAAGTTCACCCAGCGAGTTTCCTTATCGGCGCGCTTGTCATACACTTTGCAGCCGATCTTGAAGCTGAGCATGCGCCCATCCTCGGAAGAGTGGAATGCCGGAGCGCCGCCATATCCCTTGGATATGACCGCATCCGTTACCAGTTGCATCATCATGTTGATTATCTCCTTTCGTTTTGGGGTAATAAAAAAGCGCCAAACGGCGGATAGGCCGATTGACGCTAAAGTAACTTGGAAACTGTGCGAATCCATACGGATTGCTTGGAAACTTACAGCGTAAGTATATCACGGGGATTTGGGTTCGTCAATGACGGAAGACGTCCGCTGCTCAATAAGGATGTAGTCGTAGATAAGCAGCGCCCCGTCCCGTTCGTATACCTTAGCGCTCTCTTGGATATAGAGGCGCAGCTTTGCGCCGGCTCTATATCCTCTCCTGTGCTGTTTGAGCTGTATGCGCAGGATCTTCCCGTCGGCTTCCAGCGTCACCGTCTTTACGCGCTTGAGCAAAATGGACTTCGTGACCTCTGCGCAAATCCCTTCCACTATCACATATCGCTTTCGGTCGGCTATATGAAACAGCCAGACTGCGCTTGTGAAGCTGAACAGCATAAAGCCAACGCCTGGCAGCACAAGCAAAGCGTCGTATCCCATCAGCAGGAATACCACGCTGAACAGGAGAAAGGCGCAGCCCATCAGGCCGCGCCGCAGGATCTGCCGCTGAAGAGCGGCGGGGATCGCTTTGAAACCGTCTCGTATGCGCATGGAACACCTCAAATCAGAATGATACGCCTCTTCTTCAGAAGGCTGAGCAGAATGCTTACCGCGCCGGGCAGCGCCGGAGAAAGCTCCATCGCCGCTTCCAGCGCGCCGTCGAAGATATTTTCCTTCGTATAGATCAGCTCTACCACGCGCTGCCGATTCTCCGCGCCCAGGTATTGCGCTTTCGGCTCAATGCCCGCTTCGGCCAGCTTAACAAGCTCCGCCGCGGTCAGGCGCAGACCCGCCTCCCTGATCCAACGCAATAGCCGCCTTTCATCGGGTTCAAGCCCCCAGTATGGCAGCTTGCGCTGGCGCGGCGCGATCACGCAGTTGACGAGTATGCGAAACACCTCGCTCGTGAACTCCTTGCCCGGCTGCGATTCGACGAGTCCAACCTTCTCAAGCGCGGCCAAACGCGCTTTTCCGAGATACTGAACGCCGGTATGCCCGGCCAGCCAATCCCGCGCCTGTTCGTTTTGCAGCTCATGTATGCGGCCGCAGCGGTTGATCGTGATCGCGCCCCGGCATTGATTTATCAAAAGACCTTTGGATAGATACAGCATATTGAAGCACCGCCTTATCTTGTTCTTGAACTATTACACAAGCGACGTTTCGGTTTTACAACAGTTCCATCAGTTTATCTGCACGGCCACCACCAGTAGCCGGCCGTTTTTGCCAAACCCGCCGGACCTGTCGCAGGTCACGAGCGTCAACAGTCTGCCATCGGCAGGGGCGTATACGTTGGTTTCAAACAACGCCCGCGCCTTAATCGACTGCACAAAACCAACAAATGCATCATCCGATATGAAGTCCTGTTGCAGGAAGTTGAACTGCTCCAGCGTGCCAACGTCCAAGTGGCAGACGGCAAGCACCTGCCATGTTCCGGTTCGATAGGGCGTATCGAACTGGAGCGTCTGGTGCTTTTCCCAATAGCTTTGCTTCTTGAATTTTGTTAGCTGCGAGAACATGAGGCTTGACGAGCTGCCCATGTTATGCCCAAAAACGATGGTGTTTCTGTCCAGCGGGTTCAGGTTATTCTGATAGTCCATGAAGATCGTACCGCAGCTCGCTTCTTTACGTTTGAAGCTTCGACTCAGGTAATGCTCGTTGTCGCCAGCCTGTACCACCGGGTAATTTATTTTGGTGCCGGGGATATACAGCCAACCCGCCGTATCGTTGTTTTGAGCAGTCAGGGCGTCAAAATCAACAGATACCCGCTGCTTTGTCTCATTGCTGCCCGCATCGGGAGCGGGTGCGCTCGTAGAGGGCGCAGACGTGGTGGGCGTAGATGTCGAGGGCGTGGTTGATATGTCCGGCTCGGCTACTTCCTCCGGCGTGGCGCTCTGCTCCGGCGTTGGGCTCGGCAGTGCAAGCTCTATGATGACAATATCGTCGTCCGGCCGCAGCACGTCCTCCGCGATGTCCACATAATCCGCTTCATATCCCGCATACTCATTGGCTTCGATGACCCATGCGACGCCAAGCGCAATGGCAGCCGCAAGCAAAAGGCCCATCGCGCACAGCAAAATGATTCTCTTTTTATCCATACCGCACCTCACAGCAGCTTCATAAGCACGATCGCCAGCACCACGATGACGATGGCCGAAGCACCCACAACGATGATCTGCTTGATAAGCCCTTTATCCAGCTTTTCTTTGAATGCGCCGTCGTCCAGTGTGGGCGTATCGTCGTAGTACCCATCGTAGCCCTCATCCTGCGGATCGGGCGGCGGAGCGTCTGGTCGGCGCTTTATGGGCTTGGGCTTATGCTTCTTTTTCTTGGTTTGCGGCGCTCTTTGCTTAGGTTCTTCCTTGGGAACACCGCTTACGGGTATCGTTGCGCCGCATTCCATGCAAAAAGCGGCATCATCCAATATGGACGCGCCGCAATAGGGGCAATACCTCATTTCAAAACTCCTCCTTTTCCGGTCGTAATGACCGGCCGCTCAACAGAAGTTTCGACGCTAGGAGTATAACACAGGCGGATTTGCGTGTCATCGGCGAGAACCCGCCATCCGCCTGCCAGTAATATGACAAGCCCTTGCGGCTGCCTTTTGATTGAGATATACTAAGCCCGTAAAGTATCCAAGCCCTTCCGCTGGAAAGGCACAGTTTCCAAGTATTCAAAGCGTCCTTAGGCTTTATGCCTCGGGGCGCTTTTTTCATATAGATTCGGCCGTGTATTCGGCCCATAACCCATATCTTCGGAACGCGCACGCGCTCCGTTTTTATATGCCAAATTCAGCACAAAAGAAAGGAAATCGAACCATGAACGCACAGGAAAAGCGGCTCACGGAAGAACAAAGCGCATTTGCGGAAAAGCATCATCATGTGGTTATGGACTTCCTGCGGCGCAAACGGCTCCCGGAAAGTGAGTTTTACGATGTGGTGATCTTTCGGTATCTGAGGGCGGTGCAGCTCTACTGCATCAATCCCCAACTGCGCAGGTGCAAATTCGAGGCTATCGCCTTCAAGGCGATGGACTGGCAAATGAAAAGCTACTGGCGCAAGGCCTATAAAACGCTTGATAAGACGTTGAGCCTTGATTCGCATCTTGCAGGCGGCGGATTGACGCTTCACGATGTCGTCCCCGCCGATGACTCTGACGCGGGCGAAGCCGCTTGCGACACACTGACAGCGGAGGCGTTGCTCGCGGCGTTGTCCGACGAACAGCATACGCTTCTTGGCCTGCGTCTCGACGGTTATTCCGTGAAGGAAATCGCAGGCCGCATGGGCATATCGTGCGACCAGGTCGAGGATACGTTTTCATGCATCCGAAGCATTGCGACAGCGATGGCATAACGACCCCGCATTACATAAGCGACAGGAGGTGAAACCGTCTTACAGAAGGACAAATCGTTCTATCATCCCTATCTGATCAAAAAAGGAGTGACCTGAATGGAACAAGCAGATAAAGCAGGCGTCCCGCGCATGAAAGAGCTTGTCGGCATTCTCAAGCGCGCCGACACCGCCTACTACAAACATGACGACCCAATCATGACCGATCGGGAATACGATGCGCTCTTTGACGAGCTGAAGATGCTGGAGGATAACTCCGGCATTGTGCTTTCCGGCTCCCCGACGCAAAAGGTCTCCGGCGAAATACTGGAAGGGCTTACGGAGGTCGAGCACACCCGCCCCATGCTGTCGGCGGCAAAGACAAAGTCCGTCGATGAGATCGTCCGATTTATCGGCAGCCACGCGGCGCTGGTTTCGTGGAAGCTCGACGGGCTCACGCTCGTGTTGCGCTACGAGGACGGCAAGCTGAAGCAAGCCATCACCCGGGGCGCTGAGGGTCGTATCGGCGAGGATGTGACACACACGGTCAGAGTCATGCTCAATGTACCTTTGACCATTCCTTATATGCAGCCTTTGGAGGTGCGCGGTGAGGGCGTGGTCAGCTGGGCCAACTTCGAGCAGCTCAACGGCGAGTTGGATGAGCCCTATATCCATCCACGTAGCTTGGCTGCCGGGAGCATCCGCAAGCTCGACGCGACCAAGGTAAAGAACCGTATGCTGGAGTTCGTGGCTTTTGACCTGATCTCCGGCGACAGCTTCACCATGAAGCATGAGCAGTTGGCGTTCCTGTCAAAACTGGGCTTCGATGTGGTGTACCATCTCCCCTTGGGCGATCTGCCCACAGAGTCGCAGATCCGAGCGGTCATAGACTGGTTTAAGCCTGAGAAATGTCCGTATCCCGTGGACGGCCTCATTGTGGAATACGATGATATTGCCTACGGCGAGAGCCTGGGCGCGACGGGCCATCACGAAAACCGCATCATGGCGCTCAAGTGGGCGGATGAGCTGTACGAAACCGAGTTTCTTGGCTTCGAGCTTGCTACGACCCGCACCGGCATGGTATCCATCACCGGCAAGTTCAAGGATGTGGTTATCGACGGCGCCACAGTTAATCGTGCCTATCTCCACAATCTCGACATTGTCGAGAGCTTTCAACTGGGGACCGGCGACAGGGTTCAGATCTATAAAGCAAACCAAATCATCCCGCAGCTTGCCGAAAACCTCACGCGAAGCGGAACGGCGGCGCTCCCCAGCGCCTGCCCTTGCTGCGGTGAACCCATCATCGTAAAGGAGACCACCGGCGGCACACGCTTTCTACATTGCGTGAACCCGGACTGTCCCGCGAAGCTGGTGGACAAGTTCGTGCATTTCTGCGAACGCACGCGCATGAACATAGAGGGCTTGTCGGCAAAAACGCTGGAAAAATTCATCGATAGGGGATGGATCAAAAGCTTCGGCGACCTATATGAGCTGGAACGATACCACGACGAAATCGTTAAAACGGAAGGGTTCGGTGAAAAGTCCTTTGCACGGCTTCAGGCCAGCATTGACAAGAGCCGGAGCTGCACGCTGAACCAGTTCATTGCGGGGTGTGGCATCCATACCGTAGGCCGAACCGCCGGACGTGTCATAAGCCGTCACTTCGGCGGGGATTGGGAAGCGTTCGAGCAAGCCATCAAGGACGGGTTCGACTTCACACAGCTTCCGGACTTCGGCCCCACCATGCATGAAAACATCTATTCCTGGTATTTCGACGCGAGAGCTGAAAAGCTATGGCGTCCGGCGATACAACATCTTAATTTCAGAAAGGAAATGACTACTATGGCAAACACGAGCAACCCCTTCTACGGTAAAACAATCGTAGCGACCGGAAAGCTTGAAAACTACACCCGAGACGGCATTCAGACCCGGCTACTACAGCTTGGCGCAAAACCCGCAAGCGCCGTAAGCAAGGCTACTGATTTTTTGATTGTCGGCGAGAACGCCGGTTCTAAGCTGGCCAAAGCGCAGCAGCTCGGCGTGTCTACGCTTACCGAGCAGCAGTTTGAATCCATGCTGGCGTGACCAGCGCTAATAAAAAAGGGAGGAAACATTATGTCAGAAAGCAACGCAATCGCAACCATCAACAGTATGGAGGGTTTTCAGCGTCTTGCACAATTCAGCACTTCTGCCGCCGCCAAGGAGCTTGCCGGGTTCAATATGCGCTTTGACCGTGTCAAAGTGCCTTCCGGCGGAGGTTTGACATTCATGCTTCAGGAGCCGGATGCCAATGGTAACACCGATTTCCGTGAGATCAACGCCGTTATCCTGACGCATCACCCCATGCAGAGCTATTTTCAGGGCAAGTATACCGGCGGTAACGCCCGCCCGGAATGCTGCAGCATGGACGGCAACTTCGGCGTCGGTTCGCCCGGCGGTAATTGCGCGAGGTGTTATCTCAATCAGTTTGGCACAGCCGAGAACAACGCCAAAGCCTGCAAGCGTAAGCACAGGATCTACATCCTGAAGGAAGGCGAGATATTCCCGATCATACTCGACCTGCCTACGCTCTCTGTGGAAGGCTTTGGAAAATACCTGCGCAGGCTCTTGACCGTTGGCAAAGACCCGGGTGCTATCGTGACGCGGTTTGCGCTTAGAAAGGCGGCCAATAAGGGCGGAATGGACTATTCACAGGTGACCTTTACAGAAGGGCGTGACCTTTTGCCCGAGGAGCTTACCGCCGTGCGCAGGCTTGCCGCTCAGGTACAGGCGTACAGTTCTTCCGTTGATTACGATGCCGACGAGCCGGACACTGTGAGCGGGGATGTCATACCCGATTACGATCCAGAAACCGGTGAACTTCTGACGCCTGACGTGCAGGGCTTATGATTTTACCATCAACCCATTTGCAGCCGGGCGCCTTTGGGCCCCCGGCTCTTCTTTTAGGAGCTTGTTTATGTTAAAGGATAAAGGTTTATTTCTCAAAGCGGAGACGCAAACTGCGCTTTGGCTTCCATGGGACACGGTTGGCCAGCTTATCGGCGATAAGCTGGAAAAGCTTCTGCAAATGACATTTCACGTTCGAGCGGAATACCGCGATGCGGACTACTGGTATTGCGAGTTTGGGATGAATTACATTGATATTTTTACGCAGGAACGGCTGTTTATGGCTATTGACGCTATAGAGGATGAACGGCAGGAGATGATGGGCTGCGGCGGTGCGCGAGACGGCAGCGGTTTACCTGTCAATTCACTTGGTATGGAAGTTTCAAAGAAGATACTCTTGCTGGCACTTGGCGTTGATAATGTGTGTATTATTTCTCTGTCTACAGATAGCGGCACGGTTTATATATACACCGTTTCGGATATAACGATTTATGAGAATACGGCGGATTTGAGCCTGCCCGTCATGGACGGGAAAACGTTTGTACTGGTGACCTGCTATCCGTTTAGATATAGCGGTCATGCGCCGGGGAAATGCGTAGTAACGGCGCGGCGCATTGGCAGAAAGCAAGTAATCGCCGCTTTGCACCTTTGCGACTTCGCCTGCGAATGAGTATAGTGTTATATATAAGGTATTTTGAAAGGAAGATTTCAATGTTGTCTTTTGAAAACGTACTTGATTGTTTTGCGCTGGTTATTCAGACAGGAATCTGCGAAGTACTGCTAACTCGCCACGGATATGTGGTAATGGAGTGGGACGAGGAAGAACGCGAATGGTTCAACGTAACTCATTGCGATACTCCCGCGGCATTGCGTGAAGCAATTCTTTCGGCGTATGAAGGATATCTGCAACTCGCGCTCATCACGGATTGCCACAACCCCACCGAAGAAGAAATACGCACGATACAAAAAAGGAGCGCTGATTTGCGGCTCCTTTGCAATGCACATGGCAAGATGACAATTATTTGATGTCGTTCTGCTCCTTTTCGCGCAGCGCTTCCAGTACGCTCAAGATGAAACGCAGGGATGCTTCATCAGATACGTCCAGCAGGCGGTCTACCTTTTCGCGAGTATCTGTGCGTGCGCTTTCGTTTTTGCTGAAAACGACGCCGTCCAAGGATATATTCAAGATTTTGGTAATCTCGAACAGTATTTCAATCGATGGCTTACGATGGCCGCTTTCGATATGCTTCACGTGGGTTGGAGATACCTCCAGCTTTTCCGCCAGCTCTTCTTGCGTAATTTTTTTGTTTTTGCGCCCTTTACGGATGGCTTCCCGCAGCAGCGCCAGTTCCTTTTCACATTTCATATTTCTGCTCCTATATTTATTAGCTTAGCGTACCCATATCTGATTGAAAATAAGCTCAGAGTATTTTAAAATATCTCTTACAGCTAACTCGATGTGAAGCAGAAGAACGCAGCACGGTGTTCAATAACATCGCATATAACTAATTGGTCAGGAGATGATTGCTTTATGTGTGAAAAGAAATGGTTGGAGGAACTGCTGAGGGCGCTGGATGGCCATACGGCTGCTTCGCTTGCCGAGTCGGAGAACGCCCTCTCACGAGGGTTTAAGCCCTTTGATGTTTTTATCGCCGAAGTGAGGCGGGATGCTAATCAACCAGCGGGACTGAAAAGCCCGCTGTTCTTTGCTAGATAATATATTTTGGAGATTTATGACAGATTTTTCCTTCCTGATGTGTCATAATAAATGTGTCAGTATGCTCATTCGCTTCAATAAAGCTAAATGTGTTGCGAAAGATTTTTGCCGGCTGCGGTGTCTATATAGGAGATGATAAATTCCGGCGTGCGTACTGTCATACTTATTCCTAACCTGCACAGGAGGAACGGTTTGGACGTCATCAAGTATTTTGAGAGGAATTACAGGCACTTGCTGCTATGCACGGTCATGATGATCAAAGACGTAGACAGGGCGCAGGATATTCTGCATAACGTTGTAGTAACCCTGCTTACAAAGCAGGATGAACTGAGGGATTTAAGGCATCCTGGCGCATATGTAACGCAGTGCATCTATCGCGCAACGCTGAATTACCTGCGAAAGGAGTCCAGATCGGAGGCGCACGACCCTGTGATTCTATCTGAAATATGCCGCCATCCCGATTCCGGTGTTGCATATGATTATGTAGAGTGGGTAATATCGATCGAAGCGCATTTACAAAAGTACAGCCCTGAAATGCGCCAGGTATTTATCGAACACTACCTTGATGGTGTGCCTATAGAAACCATCGCCAGAAAGTTGGGCCTAACGCCAAACGCTGTTTCATTGCGGCTCAAACGTATGCGTGATGCTTTAGCAAAAAATGCGCCTCATATGCTTCGGCATATCGATATTTTAACTCTGCTGTGAAAGGTATAAAGCAATGAGTAAAATAAGCGAAAAGATAATATGGTATAGAACGAAGAGGCTGGCCGCAGCGCATCCGTTCTTCCACAGGAAGAATGGATTGCTGTCCATGCGCGAAGCAAAAGCCCTGCTCCGAGGCAGGGAAATTCGTGACGGGCATGCAGTGCTCCGTCAGGCGAGAATCGAGCTTGGTATACCGGAGCCTGTCTCCGGCGCAGCGACATCGCCAGGAAAAACATTTTGCAACACCGTGATAAGAGGCCACTCTTTCTCTCTGTGCAAAGGATTGGTATGTCTGTCGGTGCTATTGATTGTATTTGGCTTTTTCACCATGACGGAAGCAGGCGCTGCATTGGCAAAAGGACTCTACAATGTCATTATCAGCGTATTTGACGGCTCTCTATTGTCCCGCAATGAAGGCACCACGGGGTATGTGAAACCAATCGATTTTGCGGCGCTCCCCGCAGAGTTTGAAAGTCTGGAGGCTGTTGCAGAAGCTACCGGACGGCAGATTGTAATCCCGGGCAGCAGTGACGATGTCCTGCTATCGTTCTCGGTACACATAATCGGAGATGATGCACTTGTTATAGGGAGCAAATATGCCCGAATCGACGGGAAAAAATATGCTGTTGTGCAATCTCTTTATAATGATTCTGCATTCTGGGGCGGTTATTACAATGCCGCTGATGATGTGATTACAATGGAATCAGGTATTGGGATCACTACATACCTGTCAATCATGGAGGATGAAACGATATATGCGGAAGCATTCGGCGTAGGATATGATATAAATGTGAGCAGTATAGAATTACCATTGGATGACTTACAGGAGATTATAGGAAACTTGGAATTCTGGGGCTAAGTTAGAACGAGTTACCGGGGCTGCCTTGACCAAGGCAGCCCAAAATTATATTTGATTTTTTAAGGAATCCATTTGCTGCTGGTTTCTGAGGTTCCCGAATAGTTCGTGCCGTTTTTTGAAGAAGTATGCGTACCGGTAACCTTATAATAATGTCCGCCATCCACGGTTTTTGTCCCTGATGCATCTACATAGTCGGCATTTCTAAGCTGGCTGGAAGCTCTCGCTACTTCATACCAGGTAGTCCCTCGCTGTTCCCAGAGAATTACTGTTATGCCTATGGTGTCCTCTGTTTGAGCGGACGTGGAATATCCGCTGAAAGATACCGAGCGCCCGGTGTTGTTCATATAGCAGCGCCCGCCGGCCTGGCGGGTTGCCGCTAAAGCTGCGGTACAGATTGAAAGGCACAGGATAAGGATAAGCGCAAGGGAAAGGATTCTTTTCTTCATAATAGAAGCCTCCTAAAAAATGTATTTGCGGACGAACCGCTGTTTATATGACACCTCAACTACGAAAAATCTTTCGCCGGTTTCAAAAATATATTTTTATTTATTTTGGATTTTTATGACAGATTTACCCCTTCCTCAGGTGTCTATATAGCAGAGATGGCTGAATCTCAATTCAAAAGCCGTCTGTGACCCGGTGACGAGGGAGGGATGCTTATGATTGCGAATATGTAAAATACCCCTGCATTTCATGAGCGGGCGGCTCACATCGCCGAAATGCGATGCCAATTTGCAAGGGTATGACTAAATTGTAGCTGATGATTGATGACTTAGCAACTACGGAATCTGAAAGGAAAAAATATGAAAAAGACACTAGCGTTAATATTTGTACTTGTGTTTGTGCTCTCAATGATGACAGTGGCACATGCCGATGATTACACCGACTCCGTTAAAAGCTACAGCATAAGCCGGCTAGGTGTTAATGGAACGCTTTGGTCCTCAAACACTGTAAAGCGGAATGCGACTTACAATGCGCAGCAATATTTATGCTCTGTATACACATTCTCCACATTGGATGGTGGCTCTAATGGGCATTTCACTACAAGACCATATCTTTCCGATAAATCGACAAAGGCTTCGGCTTATGCAGCTAGGATGAGTGCCACAAACGACTTCGATGGATACAGTCTAAGTAGAGACTACGCTTATACTACCAATTTCTATTTCAAGTTCGTAGGCAACCCCAACTATGCGATTAAGTCCACAGGGAATTATTTGGTTGGGCATGATTCCTAAGTTTTAGACAGGTTAGGCATCTGAACTTTTCGGATGCCTAATCCAAATAAGCAAAGAGGAGAAGGTATGAAAAAACATCTACCCACGCATATATTTCGTTGGATTGTTCTATCCATATTTCTGTTTTGTGCTGTACTATCAGATGCTGGTAGCATCTCAACTTTAACAGGTACAGAATGGTTGATTTATGAACTGAATAATCCGTATTTCATATGCTACTATTTGATCTTTGCGATTATTCTAATTAAAGGCGACGTGAATACAAGTAATTATCGGCAGAATGCATCAACGCACATATTTCTGGATATCCTTCTAACATCTATTTTTTTGATCTTATTAAGCACTATATGCTGCCTGTTAACTTATATCATTAAAAACGGGAGCATATCTTTTCCATACAACACTTTCCAAATAGACACCAAAAATACTTTAAGCGCATTACCATCACTTTTGCTCACTATTTTGCTATTATTACTAAAGAGTAATTTTTGCATGATATTTATCAGCGTAATCAATTTTAAGAGCAATTTGCCAATGGGTTTTTTTGTTTTGCTTTTTACCGTTATCGATCGATGGTTCTATGAGGTGTTAAATATTTATCAGCCATTAGGCTTTACTTTACTTGAGCATTCAACAATTTTTTATTCAGAAGCAGTTGCACCCACATCAAATGATGCTACTCGGATTTCGTTTTATGTATCCCTAGCCGTTTGGATAATTTTAATTTCCTTATTTACGGCACTGATCCTCCTTCAGCAACAAAGTTTGGTAAGGTCGATAAGAGGTAAACATAATGCTAAATGATTTTTTTAAGGTTTTTGTCTCTGATCTGAAAAGGTGCATTCGGAATAAGCATCTTTATATATGCCTATTGCTTATGGCAATTTCTTGTATTGCAATACTCTATAGAAATGTGCAAATAACAGAAATATCGAATCAAAAGATGATTGGCACACTCAATTCGTTCATTTACGGAGCAGTATACGATAATCCGATAATGGCCCTTTTTGCACCATTTATTGCTTCATTTGTGTTTTGCAGAGAATTCTTGACAGATGGTAGCGAACCATATCAAAAGATGCCTAAGCAGACTGCATATAGATTTAAAGCCTTATCAATATCAATAAGAACAGGCCTGTTTTTTATGTTTAGCTATATGCTTGTACTACTAATCATGCTATGCTTGGACTCTGATCCATCTATCAGGCAAAACTATTTAGCAGGCTCGCTGTTTATAACCGTGTATGACCGTTCCATGCTGCTGTATTGTATTTGCTTCATCGCTTTCAGCATGATTTACGCAGGAGCTTATTCGTTATTAGCCTTTGGCTTATCAAACCTCTTTAATCGACTGTATGAAGGGGTTATCTTACCTGGAGTAGCGAGCTATTTGCTAATTTATGTTGCCGCTGCCCTTGTCCCGAATGTATCGAATAGCGTATTTGCATATATAGTTCCCTTTCAAACTTATGATACTACGTCAGGAATGGAAGCAAATCGCTATTTTTGGCAGATAGCTACTGTCTTTGCGGCAGCCTTAATCATAAATGCTATCGTTATTCGAAAGAATGGGTGGAAAGAAGTATGAAAAGGATATTTGTTATTACTATCATTATCATGAGCTGTCTTTTTATGGCATGTGAGGCAAACATTCCGGCATATAGAAATGAAGCATATCGATTTAAAGATGATATTCCGCTATCGAATTTAAATGATTTTGTGAATGTCAGCAGAGATTACTATGATCAAATAACACTTCCAGATGTTGAATTCGAATATTGTAAAACGGACGATATCAGAAATGCCGATGAATATCTTGCCTTGGTAGATATCTTTATTGAAAGACGATTCTGCTTAAGTTACACGAAAAATCCTACGGGGAATGATTTAGAATCCTGCCTCACAGAGTCCCTTTTCAATACTACAAAAGGATATTTTGACGGTTTAAACTATGATATAAAAAGAGACCATGTAGTATTTTTCCCACGAGAGGTAATCATAAATAACGGTGAGATCATAAAAAAATTTGTATCTGAAGAATCCTATATTGGCATCAATGCTTATGTCAATCTTTCGGTAAGAGCAAATTCTGAATTTTTTAAACATCACGAAAATATGCGTCATGGTGCAAATTTTATATGGTTGTGGCTATACTTCAATAGTGATAAACAGATTATAGGCTGGTCTGAAGTCTATAATGGGGAGGGAATTTTGTATTTTAGCGATACTCTTTAATATGTTAACTCTTTGTGAACTTTGTAGTTTTTGCTTTACAATGCATCGGGTCATCACTACAATAGTAGTGTATTACTTGAAAGGCGGAATCACCATGAAATCTTTGTCAAAAGCGGAATGGGTCATCATGAAAGCATTATGGGACAAGCCGAATCAACCAATCTCCGGAATTATCCAAACGATTGGAGATAAGCTTGATTGGAAATACAATACTTTTACGACTTATATCAAGCGAATGTGCGATAAGGGTCTTTTAAGCTATAGTCAATTGGGTAGGGACAAGTTTTATTATCCTGCCTATGCTCAATCCCATTGCATTCTTGCGGAGAGCAATGACTTATTGGAAAAGATCGATCAGAACGCTACAAAAGAACTTCTGGTTTGTATGCTACGAGATAGCCATTTAGATGCTGACGATTATAAGGAACTTCGAGCCTTAATTGATAAACTTGCAAAAGGAGAATGTTCTGATGGCTAATACAATATTAAAAGCACTTCTCGAAATCACAATTTACTCGATTGTAATATTTCTTACAATCTTGTTGATCAAGAAAGCGTTCCATTCGCGTATGTCATTCATGATGCATTATTGCGTATGGTTTATTTTAGTTTTGAGATTAGTTGTTCCTGTAACGATTGAAACAAGCTTTAATTTTGTAAGCTTACCAATGCATGAATTGCTTGAAGCTGTAAGTATGGACAACGCTGAGATGCAGACTGAGCATCAGGGAAGCGGCGCTTGGTTGCCGGAACGCAATAAAGGTGCCTCTATCGTAACGCCTCCAAAGGAGCGAGAGAATTATTCAGTTTCGGCATTTGATGGGATTAGTTGGCAAGTGGGACTGCTGTCTTTGTTTGCTGGCGTTGCAGCAATTATGATATTGCGTATGTTCGCGCTGCATACCCATCTGCTACTTTACATACGTAAGAATAGCAATATTCCTAATGCGCCAACCCTTGAGAAATTCGAGATATGGAAAAACCGCCTGCGTATTCGCTCACCAATTAAGCTTGTTGTTTACGGTGACAACAAGATTACCACCCCTGCACTTATCGCAGCAGTACCGCCAATAATAGTACTGCCTGAAAACACGATTATGAAACTTGATGATCATCAACTTGATCTTTGTATTTGCCATGAACTATCCCATTATAAGTTCAAAGACCATATTATGAACCTTTTGCTGTCATTGCTCTCATGTATATACTGGTTCAATCCCATCATATACCTCGCTAAGAAAATGATTTTGCGCGATATGGAATTGAGATGTGATCACTCTACACTAAGTCAGTTCTCTGCTGCCGATAAAAGGCTCTATGCTAATACGCTATTATCCCTTGGAATAGGTAAGCATAAGATTCATGCATTAGGGATGTCTTCTTCAACCGGAAAAAAAGCCTTAGAAGAGAGAATTGTCGGCATTTTTAGTGCGCCCAATTCAAGCGGCTTTGTTAGAATGCTGGCTATACTTATTTTCACCATTTTGCTATTGACGTGTTTCACCACGGCCTGCCAACCAACTCCAGAATCTCCTGTCATACATAGCAAAGGAGATATTATGGATAGTATAATTAACGGCTCTGAGCTTACAGCTACGGTTCCCAATATTGCTTCGAAATACGAATATAAGCTATTAGGGAATGTTAAGGACTCCCTTAGAATTAACGATTGTGCAGTTGATATATCCGCTGAAATAATTGCGCCGAATATAACTGAATGCGCTGCGGTAAAGCTCAAGTCATATTATTATACTGAAAAGGACTTAGAGAAGTTTATCGGCTTGTTTTTTGAGCCATCTACCGCGTTGAACTATACGAATGATACAGCCGAATCGGTAGAGCGAGAAATACTCTATTATAAAAAACTTATTGCCGACTTAAATAGCGGCAATCTCCCTGGTGATGATCTGCGTTCGATTGATGAGCAAATCAGTGACTGCGAGATACAGATTGTTGAGCTTGAAAAGAAACTGCTTAATCTTGACGAAGACTCTAACAACGAGCTAAGCATTTCCTTTGAGAAATTTACCTCTGTTGAAACCTTAGCGCAGTTTATTGGGAAATGCAATGCAAAGGACTACATTCTTGAGGTTTGTAACATGCAGGATTATGGATCATCATTGATATTCTACTATAAAGGTTTTGTAAAAACCGTGCCAGTAGATAATATCGCAGAAAGCGACGAGCCGGACTTGGCAGCGTCACTTTCAGTTGCGGATTCCTATATGGAGCCCTTAGGTATACAGGATTACGTTCTGTATTCTAAATCCGTAATGGACTTGAAAACGATTGACTCCACAAATGCCACTACATACGTATACAATTTGCAGTTTGTAAGGTCCTACAACGGTAGTATAGCGCCGTCCCTCATTGCTCCCGCACCGGCGGGAATGTCAACAACGAATGCAAATAAAGAGCAATATGGGCGGTGCGCTAATCCGGAGGTGCTTAAAGTCATAACAGACGGCAAGGAAGTCTTTTGGTTCGAATGGACTAATCCTTATGTCATTGAAGGCACTGTAAACAGCAACGTAAGCGTAATAAACCAGGATGAAGCAATGACTATTGCCTTATCTCATTTGAAAAACCTGCTTGTGGAAAAAGAGGCCACAAAGCTATTTATCAATCGGATTGAATTAAACGGTTCCTATATTACGATAAAAGATGAGAGGGACACATTTTTGCTAATTCCAGTGTGGGATATTATCGGCTATCAAACCCTTCATGATGGTTCGCGCTATTTGGGCAGCCCCGAATACGCATTAAGCTATGTGACTATAAACGCTGTTGACGGCAGCATAATCGACAGAAATTTAGGCTACTAACCGCTAACTGACAAATTTACAACCCGTTTATACCTTGCTGCGGACTTGTTTACCGCGCAC
>OHPB01000998.1_pt1 | contig 16377 bp, 17 predicted proteins | sample 1577621 | NCBI WGS metagenome assembly OHPB01 (sample SAMEA3879577, study PRJEB24766) | human gut metagenome | biome: human-associated habitat; feature: feces | place: USA | collected 1985/1987 | reverse complement strand
TAATTGTGGGTGGATTATGCCGTTCTGAGTGGGTGGGTATGCTCCGTTTTCGCCAGCAATGACGCGTCCGCATACAGGGCTGCCATCGTGTACTCTCTGATAGCCACATGCAAGTCTGCAGAAGTAGACCCTAGAATCTGGATGGAAGATGTCCTGAGTAAAATCTCGTATTATGAAAGGGATGAGAAGAATATGAAAGAACTTCTACCACGTAATTGGGCAAAATCCAATCAAACTCGTTCCGAATAGACACTATGAGTCCGAATTGACTACGAATAGCACCGATTCGGAACTAATTCCCAAAATTTGCAACGTGGTTTACTGAATGCTTACATTTAAAGGGATTCAGGCACTTAAAGTAATTGAAGCGACCAATAGTAGTTTGAAAGCAGATGACATTCTATTTGTAGAACATTTAAGAAAAGGAGAAATACTCGAATCTAAAGTCGTTTATAGAGGAGACAAAATAGGTAATTATCGTACTAATGGTAAAATTTTGGAAATAGAAACAATCAAAGTATAAGCATTATTTGTACCCATTCGATAAACTAAAGGTATTAAACCTATATATAAAACAATAGCGACTGTCACTATAAACCTAATAATTGCGGTCGCTATTGTCAGTACTGGTTGTCTGATTTCCATTCTTGTTTTGTCAATGCACTCTCCGAATGTTGTAACTATTTTACTATCATATAGTTGTAATAAAACTTAACCATAAGTTACAAATCTATAAATGTCTCTTGTTCTTTAGTTAAAGATATATCATTATGAGAAAAACAAACAAGTATCTTTATCATTTTTTTTGCTGCGACAAGATCCTCCATTTTTGCATTTTGTACTTTATCCAGTTCAACTAAAGGATTTTTATATTTGTTGCTGTAGTTAGATTTAAATTTACTAATAATATACTTTGCAGATTGATAAACATATTGCCTTAACAAGCTATAACCATAATATTTATGAAGTAAGCATTCAGTAAACCCCGTCAAATTCCAGCCTTGATTCTTCGTATTTTTGTGTCCATAACCAATATTGTGCAAATATGAAGAATATGACATTAGACCAATTCAAGCGGACATACGAAGACTGGAAGTTATCTGGTTTGTCCGTCCGTGATTATTGTAACAATACCGGATTTGACGAAGGTAAATTTTATTACTGGCGTAGGAGACTAACCGATTCAGCTCTTCCTGATGTACAAGGATTTGTTCCTGTGAGAATGAACAATCTGAACGGTAAACTGAACATCACTACGGCTTCAAAAGAGATAGAATCTGAAAACGGTTCCGAATGCGAGATTATATACGCCAATGGTGTAACGCTCCGTATCAATAGTGCAATATCACTGGAGGTGCTAAAGTCATTAATCCTTTTATGCCAGTAAGCCATGTTTTGCCTCAGTGACTCAGACCGTTTTTTCCTTTACCCTTATCCGACTGATATGCGAAAGAGTTTTTACTCTCTGAGCGGAATCGTGACAGAGAAAATGGGTAAGGATGTACAGGAAGGCGATGCATTTATATTTATCAATAAATCATTGACCAACATGAAAATACTCCATGCCGAATACGGTGGGCTGGTGATATATAATATGAGACTTGAGAGTGGCACTTTCCGTCTGTCTGATATTGACCGTGAAGAGTCTTCCGCTTCACTCTCCGTCAATTGGTCAGAATTGACATTGATTGTGCATGGTATATCACCTTCGGAAGCTAAAAGAGCACCTCGCTGGACTCCTAAAAAACAGTAGCTTTACAGTAAAAAAAGTATGCTCAAAACCTCCTGCATATCAGGTATTTTTCGTATCTTTACAGTACAAAAAGAATACAGAAAATGGCAGAAGATCCGAATTTAAATATGGCACTTGAGGCAGTCCTTCGCGACCGTGACGACTTGTACAGACGTCTTATGCGGGCGGAAAGAAAGCTTAAAGAAATGTCGGATCTGCAGGCAATGAAAGACTCCTACGAAGCCAGGCTGTCAGAGAAAGACAGAATCATTGAAGCTAAGGATAAGGCCATTGAATCCAAGGACAACCGTATCGCATCGTTGGAACGCAAACTGGAGTATCTTGAGAGGAAAGTATGGGGGGCGATGTCTGAAAAGAGAAGACTCCCTGACGATCCCAACCAACTGAAACTTGACTTCGGCGAGTCGGATATGACACCGGAAGAGGAGGAGGCGGTCCGCCAGGCCATAAAGGAGGTGAGCGAGTACAGGCAGGTGAAGGTCAGGGAACACGAGAAGAAGGTTCCCGTCCGCCAAAAACTGCCGGAACATCTCCGCCGTGAAGAAGAACATATCTACCCCGAAGGCTATCTTGGCAATGAAGACCAATGGGTACTGTTTGATGAAACGGAAACTTCCGAGCATCTTGAATATAAACCGGCCGAACTGTATGTCCGTGTCACTATCAGACATAAGGGTATGCGCAAGGATACAAACCGGATTATCACCGCTCCGGTGAAAAATGAACCGATACCCAAGAGTTATGCAAGCGCTTCGCTACTTACCGAGCTGATGGTCGGCAAATATGTGGACCACCTTCCGTTCTACCGGCAGATACAGATGTTCAAGCGTATAGGCATCAGCCTGCCACCGTCCAGCATCGAAGCCTGGTTCCATGAAGTGGCCGACCTGATGCGTCCCGCCTATTACCGGTTGAAGGAACTGGTCCTGTCTTCCGATTATGTCCAGTCCGATGAGACAACTATACCTATAATCAACAACGAGAAGCATCAGACAATAAAGGGATATCTTTGGCTGGTGCGGAGCGTAACGGGCAACCAGGTCTTCTTCTTTTACCATGACGGTTCCAGAAGCATGAAGGTGGCTCTGGAACTCTTCAAGGGTTATCAAGGGGCCATACAGACAGACGGATATACCGGTTATGGGATACTTGAAAAGACAAAAGGTATCATCATCATATGCTGTTGGGCACATGCCAGACGCTACTTTGAGAGGGCATTGAAGCATGACAAGGCCAGGGCGGAGTATGCCCTGACCATGATAGGCATGCTCTATGACGTGGAACGTATAGCCGATGACGACAACATGAATGAACAGCAGCGTATGGAACTGCGTAAACGGCTTGCATATCCTATAATCTGTTCGTTTGAGAAATGGTGTCTTACGGGGTATGGCAAAGTCCTTCCTAAAAGTCCGATAGGACAAGCCATGAACTACTTTCTTAATCATGTGCGGCAACTGGCACATTACACGATGGACGGTAAATATTGTATAGATAATAATTTGATAGAAAACTCGGTAAGGCCTGTTGCGATCGGCAGAAAGAATTATTTGTTCTGTGGCAATCATAACGCGGCTGAGGATGCTGCAGTTATCTATTCCTTCATGGGTTGCTGCAAGGCCGCCGATGTGGACTTCAAGGGCTGGATGAACTATTTTCTTAACCACGTACATGAATACGATAGTGATTACTCCAGGGATCTTGCAGAGTTACTGCCATCATCTTTAAAAGACAGGAAGATTCTTTGAGAAATCTCTGAAAAAGTCACAGACATCTACTAATGTCTCTGACTTTTTCAGAGAAAATTCCCAGCCTTTAATAGACCTTGATAGAAATCTTCGAATATCTTCAACATTTTCAAAGACAAGTTGAAATTTTTAAAAAACATGTAAATACAGGCATTAGCAGTTTTCACAATACGGGGTTTGCTGAATGCTTACGATGAAAGAGGGTGGAATACCCAATGCCGATTATATAACTTTTAATGGTTTTGACGGAAAAGAAGAAGCCAAAGAACATGATATACCACACTATAACCTGATTGAAATGAACGGATTGCAAAACATACCATATACTAACAGTCCAAAAGTCTATGAAGAGCTTGCAGAAAACGTAAAAGACCAAATTAAAGAAATAATAAAGGAGCATTTGAAATAATGAGTACCTTTTTTGAAGAAACTCTGTTTTATAGGAAGGGTTAGAAAAAAGTTCTCTATCTTTATGATGACTATGATACTTGCATGAAGCAATAAGAAAATACATTCAGAGAAATCATTCATATATTCTTTCTTATACGGAAGTTGCTATTTACCTGAAAAACTTGAGTAAAACAGAATTTGAAGTCTGTTGTTTACAGAACTCCGTCATTGAAATCCTATTATATGAAGAACTAATAATCTATATTTCAGCTGATAAAAGATTTTTTTTATAAATATAATAGCTAACTTTGTGCTTATAAAACAGAAAGGTTTGCATGGCACAGTTTTATCCACCAATAACTGATATTCTTCGGTTCAGTGTTAAGCCCACTGAGGGGGAATTTGCTATGCTTAGATTTATAGAAAAGAATCTGGATAATAGTTATGAAATCTATTTCAATCCATATTTGAATGGTGACCGTCCAGATATTATCATTCTTCGTAAAGGGCATGGTGCTTTGATTATTGAAGTGAAGGATTGGAATCTTGACAATTTTAGTGTCGAAGAAAAAAAGAGATGGCATTACAAAGACCCACAAACAGGTCAGGATTCCGTTGTAAAATCCCCTTTAGACCAAGTTTATAAATACAAGGAGAATCTTTTTGACTTGCATATTGATAATCTGTTGAACTTGAAAATACAAGATATTAGGAACTTCAATATGGTTGGCTGCGCTTTATATTTCCATAAAGCAACTATTGAGGAAGTTAAAGCCACAATGATAGACCCTTTCAAGGAGGACAAGAAATATCAGAAGTTCCTGCAATATAACATTGGATTGCTTGGAAATGATTCCCTCAATGCGGCAGACTTTGATTCTATGTTAAGTAAATTCTATCTTAACAGTTCATGGAATTCTAAACTGTTTACGGATGAAATCTATGCTAACTTTAAGAGGGTTCTTACCCCTACCTTGCATATGATAAATGATGGGCATCCTATCAGCTATGACAAAAGACAGATGGAGGTAATCACCCGTCCTGTACAAATGATGAGGGTAAAAGGTGTGTTTGGTTCAGGTAAGACCACAGTGCTTGCTGCAAGAGCCGTCCATGTTTATAAAAGGCTTTGCCAAAGCAAGGAAAGACCTAAAATCCTTATACTGACATTCAACCTTACATTAAAGAATTTTATCCATGACAAAATAATGCAAGTTCCACAGGAGTTTACGATACAAGACTTTGTGATTATAAACTACCACCAATTTATCAATGCTGAGTTAAACAACATGGGCATTGATATAAAAATACCAAAGGAAATCAGTCCGTCAGATATTCCTGCATATCTTGAAAGAAATTATTATTCTAATGAGAAACTATTTAATGACCATAAGGATAAAATCAAGCCATACGATGCCATATTGATAGATGAGATTCAAGACTATAAACGCAGTTGGATGAACATTGTGAAAGATTCATTTCTTGCACAAGACGGAGAATATATGATATTTGGTGATGTAAAGCAGAATATCTATGGGAATCCCACAGAAAATAAAGACGTAATCACCAATATACCAGCAAGACCTACCTACCTGAAACATTGTTATCGTTCTGATTCCAAAATTCGTGACCTCGCTTTGGAGTTTCAGAAAGTTAGGTTTGGTGACAAATATGAGTTGGATGATTTCAATGCTGAGAATGACGGAGGGCTATTTGCTAACGTAGAAAAGCCAGGTTTTATAAACTACATTCATCTATCCAATACACAGATAGTTTCCACTCTCTACACCATTATAAGGGAAAACATACTGAATAAGGTCAATAACGTAGCCCCTAATGACATTACTGTTCTTGGATATACCACACCACTATTAAGAGAGTTTGACCACTATTATAGGCTACTCTCACATGAAAAGACTAAGACTATGTTTGAAGTGCCTGAAATAATGTACCTCTCACGCCTTAATTACTTGAAGCCATACGAAGAAGCATGGTACAAAAGTTTATTTAATCAATTATGGAAATGCAACTTCCCACAAAATGAGAAGCTGGAAGATTGGCAAACGATAAGGCTTAGGAAACACATTGCATTGCTGTTGGCTACATCAGAATTATACAACAAGTACCCTGATAGACTTCAAGTAGTCTTAACGAAACAATGTAATGACTTGAAGATAAACTTTAAGGCTTTTCTTGATTATCTTGAACATTACAAGTCTGACATAGAAATAATAAGAAATAATGTTTTAAGTGCAGATTATGAACTTATTAGGAAGAATAAGAAGATAAATTTTTGGATGAATTGCGGGATGCTCAAAATCTCTACTATCCATTCTTTCAAAGGTTGGGAAAGTCGTGCCGTCTTTTTGATTGTGGAGAATGAAGCAGCCCAAACAGAGTTTGACGAATTACTATATACAGGAATTACAAGAGCGAAAGAAAATCTTATAGTTATAAACTTTGGCAATGAAAACTATCACAAAATATTCAAGCTAATTTTTGACAAAGTAAATAAAACAATTTAACGATAATGCTATTGTGAAACTAATAGAAAACAACATACAGAAAATTATAGCTTTGTGCAAAAGACATAAGGTAAACAAGCTATTTGTGTTCGGCTCTATACTCACCAATCACTTCAATGATGATAGCGATGTGGACTTGCTTGTTTCTTTTAACAAGGCAGAGGTAAGTGACTATTTCGATAATTACTTTGATTTCAAATATGCTTTGGAAGAATTGTTTAGCAGGGAAGTGGACTTGTTGGAAGAACAGACTATAAAGAACCAGTATCTGAAAAAGAATGTGGATGCAACCAAAATACTTATCTATGGCTGATTTATTATGAAATATGGAGATTTTGCAAATGATGCGGGACTTTCTCAAAGATAATCGTTATATTTGCAATACAAATGGTAAGTAACAATCTATGAACGACAAGGTAACATATTGGATTGAGATGTCAGATTATGATTTTGACACAGCAAAGGCTATGCTTGAAACCAAGCGTTACCTTTATGTCGCTTTCATGTGTCACCAAACCATAGAGAAGGTTCTCAAAGCATATTGGAGTAATGTGTTAGAAGAACCACCTTTGAAGATTCATAGCTTATCAAGACTTGCTGAGAGAAGCGGTTTGGATAAAGATATGTCAGAAGAACAAACGGACTTCATAGATGAGCTTGAACCATTGAACATAGAAGCACGTTACCCCTCATATAAGGAGCGGCTGATGAAAAGTCTGACCGCTGACCGTTGCAAAGAACTGATTGAACAAACTGATAAATTAAGAACATGGATAAAGAGCAAGCTATAAAATTGGCAAAACGCTATAAAGCTGTGGTTGCAGAACGCTTACCCTTAAAGGCTCTTTACCTTTATGGCTCATACAGCAAAGACAACCATACGGAGGACAGCGACATAGACATTGCCGTTGTGGTGGAACGAATGAGCGATGATTATTTTGAAGATACTCCTCTACTGTGGAAACTGAAACGTAAGATAAGCAATCTTATAGAGCCAGTCCTACTTACAGAGGACATCAACAATCCTCTCTATGCAGACATTCTCAAAACGGGAATACTGATATAAAAGCAGGAATCACCTACCGGAACAAATACCTTATCATAAAAACTATACTATCTCTCAATATAGGAATAGTTGCAAACAACTTACTAAATATAGCCTTTATCATTGCATAAACTCATAAGAATGACTATCTTTGCAACAAGAACGAATGTTGACTGATTGTTGACTAATTCATTCTTAATAGAGTTCATTAACTTGTTAGCAATGATGTGCAAAGGACTTGTAGCTCAGTTGGTTGCATAGGAAAGCGCAGCTTTTCTATGCCGAAGAGAGCAACAGACTCATAATCTGGAGGTCCCTGGTTCAAGCCCAGGCTGGTCCACGAAGAAAATAAGCGTTAATTGCACAAAATCAAGCAGTTAACGCTTTTTGGCTTTTTATGAATTCTGCTATTGCTCTTGCAAGTAGTTTATACTCAAGTTTCGGATTTAGATTTTAGGCAGTTTGTGCATAGGCCTGTAGTGCTGCCAGCCTCTTGTCGTTCTCGATAAGCTGACGCATCAGAGTGTCCTCATCTGCTTCAGTGAGTTCTGCAACTATACCCACTACCTCTACAATTATCAGCCATATTTTCTCTACAACAGTCAGTTCGTACACTCCTGCATACGCATCCTTGAAAAGTCCTCCTATGGTTTCGTAATCCAGACTCCTTTTCAGTGAGGCCAATAAGTTATACCGTATCATGGCCAGTGAAACATGTGCCAGTTGAGTTGTGAAGTCCCGTGCGGAGCAATCGGACAGTCCAAGCAGACGTTTGCTGTCGGCAAAGAAGACTTCAATGGCCCAACGCATGGCGTAGATTTCATACGCGCGCATGAAATCGACCGATGTATCCTTTTTTATTTTCTTCTCTTCTGCTCTTGGCATACTCTAGAGTATGCTTTCACTCTTCAAATGGATATGTTTCGTCATAGACTTCACTTAGAAGACGATCGTTGAAAAGCCAGTGTGGCGTCGGCTGTATATATTTGATTTTGTAGCCTTTTAGTTTAGCAGAAAGTGCACTAATGGAAGTTTCTTCTCCTTGATAACACACTTTGTGCTCTGAAAGAATAGTGACAGAAATTGATGGGTCATCTTTCCAGATGAGAACATCGCCTTTCTGCAATCCCATCTCATAGAAATTGAGCGGTGGACGTTTTGCATGTGCTTTTGTGCTGGCAGCTTTGTCTTCATCAGTGAGATCGTTTTGTATCTCATCAGTCACTTCTTCCGTTACATCTTCATGATGGAAAAGTTCGAGGATTGCTTGTGCCTGATCCACGTTAATACGGAAGAACTCACGATTCTGGTTGATGCGCTGAGGGTCAAAGGCTTTATGTAGGGCTTTTTCAATTTTGAGACAATCACTTTTCTTAACCTTGCACGCAAATTTACACTCAAACGGAACAGGAACTCCTGTGGTATATAGCTCCTTCATCCGTTTATCAATGTCTTCCTGTGTGGTCATGCCTATTTTTACAAGTCCTGGCATTACAGGGTTTGTTAGAAGATAGACTATTCCGTATTCCATATCGTTTTTTTAGAAATTAGAGATTATTGTACGGTTTGTTGTTGTTTGTAATGAAATCAAGAACTCTTTTAAATTTGTACATCAGTGTTATCGTTCTTGTTGGTGAATATATGTGAGTTCATTTTTTACTTCTCCTATATTTTTGATTACTGGCATTGGGGTGCTCTGGATTGGTCATTTCGAGATAGCCAGCCTCGATAAGTGACATGATGTATGTCTGAATATTCTTGCTATGGTATGTCACACCAGCCCTCTCAAGGATTTCTTTGCTGCTACGTGGTACACTACAGAAATTTACTATATCCCTCTGTTTGTTTGTTATTTTAGGACGTTTAGTGTCAGAGTCAGCATTGAAAGTGTCAGAGTCGGAATCTAAGTCAGTGTCAGAGTGTCTAGGCTTAGTGTCAGAGTCGGCATTGAAGGTGTCAGAGTTGGTGCCTAAGTCGGTGTCAGAGTGTCTAAGTTTAATGTCTAATTTGCCATTGACTTGGTTACCTTCCGGTCTATTTATAGTAATTACAAACTCGTTAGTTCTATCATTGTTGGTGAATGAAACTTTCATATCCTCAGATAAGGCACGAAGCATACCACTACCTGCCCCTGTGTAGGGGAGCAAATGGATGGCATTTGTGAAGAGGAACATATTGCGTGGCATGGATGTACCTACAAGAATATCATCCACGCTAAGCCCATTAGGGAGAATTCCGGGGCTGTGTATCTCCACTCTATCATCAAAGATGAATATACGGATGGGAGCAGTCGCATTCAGCGAGCGATGTACCAAAGCATTTACGGTGAACTCAACAAGGCTTATGTATGGAATCTCCAATACTCCTTGCGAGTTAAACTCTTTTCCAACTTGTATATGGCGCAAGTTCCGGGTGAAGAAATCCATAATAGTCTCAAACTGATGAAGCAGATTTCCTTCAATGTCGGCATCATTCACCTTATCGCGAAATTGTGTACCTCCAAGATTGTTGCCCACAAAGCAAATGCACTTTGCTGTCATTGCAGGAAGCCAACGCTGAGTGTACTTGCCAAACAGTAACATTGCAGCCACTGTGATTTTTCCATCGGGTCGGATGAAACGTAGGTTACGCAGCAGCTTCTCCCCATCGTGCCCACTGGCGATAGCAGAACAGACTGTATCTAATGAGGTTTCGCGGAATGCATCACCCACCAAACCTTTTCTCACCAATACTTTTTCAAACTTGTTGCTTAAAAAGGTTTTGATGGTATTCTCGTCCAAGTCCTTAATCGTAGCATCCCGAACCCCAGCTTCATCAGGGGAGAAACTGCCGCAGTCGGTCATCATCTCGGCAAGTTCGACATTATCGAACACCTTGCGCTTGTCGGCACCGTTCTTCACCCACACAATACCCCGATTGTCGTGGTAAGGCTTATTCACCCCTTCTTTAATATGAGCCACAACAAGGCTTCCGCCATCCACGGAAATAGTTTCTACATCAACAAGGATGGCAGGAACAACATTTTCTGATGCGATGTTGCTAAGTGTGTTCGTGGTTTCCTGTACTTCCAGATATGACAAAGGATTGAGATTGCCGGTTTTGTCCTTCACACCAACGACCAATGTTCCACCACGTGCATTGCTGAATGCCACCAATTCGCAGCCGATGTCGTAGCTGTCAAGGAGCCGTTCTTTGAACTGCATCTTACTGACTTCGCCAGACTTTATCTGTTGGATAATATCTATTTCATTCATTTTTTCAAATGTTTTTGGTTGAGCAGTCTACCTGCATCAATATTCAAAGCTTCTGCTATTCGCAGGAGGTTTCTTGCGTCAGGCTGCATGGTATTCGTCACCCATTTGGAGACAGTAGCTCTGTCTTTCCCTAATTGCTCTGCCAGCCACTTACTACTTTTTTGCTCTTCGGCAAGCACAATCTTCAGCCTGTTAATCATTTCTTTTTCCATAAAAGATATTCTTTTCGGTGTAAAGGTACAAATAAACCCAGAGAATCAAGATGAAATATATCAAAAAAGAGTATTTATACAACAAATAATTGGCTATAACGTCAACAAGAAATCTACATTTACTAATAACCTTATTTTGTCGCAAAAACACAAATTACTTACGACAGCAATATGGCTTATGAAAAGCAAAAAGGGTACTTAGCATAACTCCGGATGGGAAACTGGCAGTTTCATACACTTGTTTCTGCGTAAACAATGCGTAAACAAACGGTTTCAGTTATGGGTATTTAATGAGTTTTATAAGAAATAGTAAGATTTATAACTGCTTGATATTCAATCAATGTTGGTAAAATGAACTATCGTGGAATATCATTTTATCGTTCTCATAATCTGGAGGTCCCTGGTTCAAGCCCAGGCTGGTCCACTCAAAAAAGAAGCGTTAATTGCACAAAATCAAGCAGTTAGCGCTTTTCTTTTTGGCTTTTTATGACTTCTGCTATTGCTCTTGCAAGTAGTTTATATATTCCAGGCACAGCATTTGTTGACTAATTAAATTAGAACGTAAAATGCTGACTATCAAATCGGAAATTAAGGAACAAAAGTTGGATGGAACTTACAATGTCAAATTCTTTCTTTCAATTTTCTTAAAAGGGGTTGTAGGGTATGCTGAAAATTAGACATGGAAAACATGGAGAACCTTTTTTGAAGATACTCCGTTTTATAGGGAGTATTCAGAAAAAGTTCTTATAAATAGCATGATAATAGCATATTTTACTATCTTTGCATTATAAGCAAGTTCGTTTATGAAGCTGATAAAAAACAACATACAGAAGATTTTCGCTTTGTGCAAGAAGTACAAGAAATAGAAAGTATCAATAAACATCCGTTCGTTTCAATCAAGACATCCGTTCGTTTTAATCAAGATGTGCGTTCGTTTCAATCAAAACGTGAGTACGTTTTTTAGGATAAAAAATCCCGGTTCCTGAAGTTAGGTGAGAACCGGGATTCTGCATGTTTATCAGTTAGTAAAGATATTGTCAGAAGATGTAAGCCAGTGAAACCTGCCAAGAGTTCTTGCGGATATTGGCTTCGAAATTTTCATCTCCGATATTAGCCAGTTTACTGGCTCCAATGTTGTAGTTGACTCCAATCTGCAGGTGCTGGATAAGTTTCAGACCGGCACCTACGTTTACGCTGACCGCGCATTTCTTGGCTTCTATATTATCCCACAGTTTATCATCCAGATTAAAACCGAATTGTGGACCGGCTGCCAGATATACACCCAGAGTACTTCCCAGTCCGATGGTCCACTTCAGGTTGATGGGGACTTCAATGGATTTCAAGGTCTCTGTTTCTGATTCCAGTCCGTCTTTACTTTCGGCTTTCAGACCTGACTGCGCATACAAGGCTGCCGCGTCAATTCCGATTCCAAGTACAGGAACAGTGAATTCCATCATCGGACCGATAAAGAAACCGGTGCGGTTATCTCCTTTGAACATATCGGTAGAACAGCTTAGCTTGGATACGTCCAGACCGCCCTTTACACCGAAATGTATTTGAGCCTGCGCCGGTATAGCCAGCCAACAGCAGACTACCAGCAATAAAGTTGATAATACTTTTTTCATTGTTTTCTAGTTTTAGTTATCGGGACAAAAATAATCATTTCTTTGAATGAAACTATCAGTAAAGCCTAAAAAAGAGGTTAAAAGGTTGATTTATAGAAGAAAATAAAGTCTGGATACCCGATAGCCCTTTAAAAGCCCTGTTTTTTTGAATTGTTTTCTATTTGATTCCGGCATATTGGACGAACTATTTCCGCTTGTTTTTGTCTGTTTGATGAGGGGATTATCGGCTGTTCGGGAAGATATTTTTGGGAGTTTCCGATGGATATAGTTAAAGGTATACCATGAATTTTGTGAAGTTTGTATATCGTGTCATGTATCGGTATATAGCCGGTATTGAATTTTGGTTATTTATCCTAAAACAATGAATGTATGAAGAAAAAGAAAAACCTGATGGATTTCATGAAGCGAATTATCACAGGTTTCATGAAGGAAGGACGTCCGGGTACGGCTCATGTGTACCAGAGCACCTATAACCGCGTTCTTGATTTTATGGGAGGCCGTCCGTTGCCGTTTGCGGAACTGACTCCCTCGTGGCTGAAAGCGTTCCAGAATTATCTGCTGTCCAGACAGCTTCAGTGGAACAGTATTTCTACTTATATGCGGATGCTCCGTGCTGTCTATTTCCGGGCGGTAGACGAGGGGCTGGCTCCGGCACGGTTCCGTCTGTTTCACGGTGTATATACCGGTACACAGGTAACGGTGAAGCGGGCAATCGATGCCGGACTCTTACGTCGTCTGCAGAAACCGCTGCTGGAACATACCGGACTGGAAAAGGCGAGAAAGCTTTTCCTGCTGTTGTTTATGTTGCGGGGAATTCCGTTTGTAGACATTGCCTATTTGCGCCGGTGTGACCTGGAGGGGGATATCCTGACCTACCGTCGTCGGAAGACAGGCGCGTGGCTCACGGTACGCATAGAGCCGGAAGCCAGGAAGCTGATTCAGGCATTGCAGAGCACCGATACGGAATCTCCTTATCTTTTCTCCTTTATCCGTCATCCGGGTACCGGTGAGTACCGGCAATACCAGCATGCCTTGCGGAAATTTAACCGGCATCTGAAGAAACTTTCCGGTCTGCTGGGACAGAAAATAGCGCTGAGCAGTTACAGTGCCCGCCACAGTTGGGCTACCCTTGCCAATTTCTGTGACTATCAGCAGGAACTGATATCGAATGCCATGGGGCACTCTTCGGTAAAAGTAACGGAAACTTACTTCCAGCGACATACCGACGACCGTATTCATGCCATGAACCGGGGAGTACTTTCGTATGTGTTTAGGAATGGATAAATATAAGAATCTGTATATGAGAAGATTATGATTAATCCTTCTTGAAAGGATGATACTGTTACTTTGTAGGTAACGGAATTGTTTTAATGAAGCAAAATTAGTAAAAACGATTTAATTATTCAATAACTTTAAAGAAAAAATTATCAAAAAATAGAGAAGTTTGTCTAATAATACATTTTCAAAATCAAACAGTTATCCTACCGACAACCGAAATGTGAACAGATGTTTATGCTGTTCCTTCCTGCCAGTGTGAATAAAGGAGCATGGATTAGTCTGCCGATTCAAGGCAGAAGCGCTTTCTTGTCCTTTTTTTCCTTATGTCTGAATAGTTTAGTCTGTCTTTTCCGTTACCTACAAAGTAATGGAAGTGGGGAAAATACAGCATACAGATTGAAAAACATACATTCTTACTAAAACATACGGGACATGAGAAAGATCATTTGCGTACTTTTTCTGTTGGTAGGTGTTTCTTTATCGGCACAGAATCTAGCAGTCAAGACCAATCTGCTTTATGATGCTTCGTCTACCATCAATTTAGGAACAGAAATCGGTTTGTCACCCAAATGGACGTTGGATTTATCGGCCAATTATAACGGTTGGACCTTCAGTGAAAACAAGAAATGGAAACACTGGCTGGCGCAACCGGAGGCCCGTTATTGGCTGTGCGAACGGTTTAACGGACATTTTGTAGGTGCTCATCTGCTGGGAGGACAGTACAACTGGGGAGGCATCAAGATGCCGTTCGGTCTTTGGGACAACCTGGAAAACTACCGGTATGAAGGATATTATTATGGGGGAGGCTTGGTGTATGGCTACCAATGGTTGTTGGGCAAGCGCTGGAGTATTGAAGCATCCATCGGTGTCGGTTATATCCGTGCTCATTACGACAAATACGAATGTCCTCTTTGTGGCGAATGGCTGGGTTCCGGAAACAAGGATTATCTGGGGGTGACTAAGGCTGCCGTTTCCTTGATATACATTATTAAATAGGAGGAAGGATATGAAAAAGACGATACTACTTGTAGGTTGGTTGTTGACTGCATGTACGGCAACTTTCGCACAGACTCATTATCTGGAGAATCTGAAGTTAGATAATCAATGCGTCGTCAAAACCGGTAATGACGTATCGGTTAGTGTTGACATCCGGTTGGACGGAATGCGGTTAGACCGTCAGCAGTCGGTACGTCTGGTTCCTGTGCTTGTTTCTGCCGATGGAACACGGCAGCAGGAGCTGGTTCCTGTGCTGATAGAAGGGAAGGTGCGCAGTAAGGTGACCGATCGTAAACTGGTGCTGGGTGAACTGCAGGAAGAAGAAGGAATGATACGGTTGAAGCGTGCAAACGGTGAAGAACAGACTGTAGCTTATCAGACTGTGACACCTTATGCTCCGTGGATGGTGAACGGACGGCTGGAAGTGCGTGGCTACATCACCGGCTGTGCCCAATGCAGTGAGGGAGATGAAATACTGACTGCCGGCGAAGTGCTTCCGTACCGTGAACCGGTCTTTGCACTGGCACCGGCCATGCAGCCTGCCGAAGAGGAGGTGAAGCGCCGTGCCGAGAATAAGAGTGCCCGTCTGGAATACCGTCGCGACAGCTATGCCGTGCTTCCCGAATACCGTACGAACCGTGCCGAGCTGGAGAGCGTACAGCGTTCGTTCGCCCTGCTGAAAGAAAACCCCAACCTGACGGTGACCGGCATCTATATCACCGGCTATGCCTCGCCCGAAGGCTCGATGGCTTATAATGAAAAACTGTCGCAACGTCGTGCGCAGACTTTTGCCGATTATGTGCAGAAGCACAACAAAGACCTGCCGAAGGATCTGTGGCATGTAGCCTGGAAAGGTGAAGATTGGGACGGTTTTGTAGCGCAGGTAGCGCAAGCCGAGGGTTGGCCGGCCCGTGCGAAGGTGCAGGAAGCCATTGCCCAGTGTAATGATAACATCGATGCCTGCGAGTGGAAGATCCGTCAGCAGCTTTCTGCCGACGACTACCGCTACCTGATTGACGAACTCTATGCCCCGTTGCGCCGCAACGACTACCGCATCGAGTACACCGTCCGCAACTTCACGCCCGAGGAGGCCCGCCAGATGCTGGAGGTTCGTCCCGATCTGCTGAGCGCGGCGGAGATGCAGCGCGTGGCCGACAGTTACAGTCGAGACACCGACGGTTACCGCAAGGCGCTCGACACCGCCCTGCGTACCTATCCTGATAACGTAGCCTTGCGCTACAATGCCGCTCTGGCTGCGGTGAATACTGGACGCTACACCGAAGCCATCACCCTGCTGAAAGACACGCAGGACGGCGCTTCGCTCAACCTGCTGGGCGTGGCCCACTACAAGAGCGGTGACAAGTGTCAGGCCGAACAGGCTTTCCGCCGGGCCGTACAGGCAGGATATGCACCGGCAGAAGAAAGTGCTGCCAAAGTAAAGGAGGCGTTGGAACTGTTGGGGAAATGATTCATTGAAGATGCACTTAAAAAACATAAATGATTATCCGCATGTTGTCCGTCTGTATGTTCTTGACTTGAAATCGGTGTTGT
>OHPB01000989.1_pt1 | contig 16509 bp, 10 predicted proteins | sample 1577621 | NCBI WGS metagenome assembly OHPB01 (sample SAMEA3879577, study PRJEB24766) | human gut metagenome | biome: human-associated habitat; feature: feces | place: USA | collected 1985/1987 | reverse complement strand
GTAAATCTCGAAGTCGCCCTTGTCGGGGTTTACGATGACGTCGAAATTCTCGTCGCTGCCAAAAATCTTAGCTATGACATTGCGGAAACTCTCTTCCAGCACGCTCATGAGCGTGGTGCGGTCGATGTTCTTGGTATCCTTGAACTCCTTAAAGGTGTCAACCATGCTTACGGTATCTTCACCACTTTTCTTTACTGCCATTATATTTCGTTGTTTTTATTTCCACTTAATCGGCGGTACGAAGCCCTCAACCAGGCTCCTGCGGGCTGCCGCGCACCATGCGCCGGCCCCGGCCCGTGCGCCTTGCGTCCACAGCAAGACGCCCTTACCCCGCGCATTAATTAATACCGACCCGCTCCGGTTACTTGAAGCTAATCAGATATTTCGTGTATTTCACCTCGTCCATGTCGAACGCCTTGTCGATGTCCTCGACCACAGGGCGCTTGGCTCCTTCCTTCTTAACCTTCTCCTTCACGGTCACGGTGAACTTCCGTCCGTCCACGGCCTTGAGCACTCCGCGGTGCTTCTTGCCAGCGGCGTCGAGCACCTCGACCTCCTTGCCGACGTAATTGACATACTGCTGCTCCACCTTGAACGGCTGGCCAAGGCCGGCACTGCCCACTTCGAGCTCGTAATCCTCCTCGTCGCGGCTGAGGCGTTCCTCGATATAGCGGCTAAGCTGCACGCAATCCTCAATCCAAACGCCGTCGGCGTGGTCAATCTCAACTACAATCTTGTCATCCGGGCTGATTTCGACGTCAACCAAAAAATACTCCTTGTCCTTCAGCCACTCTTCAACTAAACTTCTAACTACGTTTTTGTCTATCATAAACGGGTGATTAAAATAAAATGAGGAGCCTTCCGTAAGGCCCCTCATTCCACTGAACGCTGCAAAATTAGCAATAAAATCGCACACTTACAAATATTTTCCCGTTTTTTACGTGAAATGTAACAAAAAAGTAAAAAACACATACCGCCAGCCGGCACGCCACCGGCCTAAATACAAAAGGCCGCCTTTCATGCGGTAAAAGGTTACCTTTTGCACGCTAAAAGGCAACCTATCACAACGCAAAATGCCACCTTTTGCAGCAGCACGGATATAACGCTGGCTGCCAGGCACTTGCACCGACACTGCAAAGAGCGTGATACAGCAAGGCATGTACGGTGGGAAAACGACGTCCGCCGCAGGGCCTTAAGCCATACCTGCGGCGGACGCTGTCATTGATAATGAGCAAATGAACATCAATACCCAACCTTAAGCAGGCGCGGACTGAGGCCGCTTCCGCTCAAACGGAGCAGAAGCACGCCCTCCGGCAGGCCGGCAAGGCTGATACGTGTCGAGCGCACATCTTGTACGGAAAGCAGGCTGCCGCCGGTGGTATATACGGCAAGCGTAGCGCCGAGTGCGTCGGCACTGACACTAAGCGTGCGCGCGGCGGCGTCATAGCTCATCATTGGGTCTACCGTAGCTACGGCTGACACACCTGAAGTGAAGTCTTCGTCGAGCGCTTCGCCCATAAGGCCGTTGATATACACCTCGAGGGCGGTGTAGCCGTCGCGGTTAAGCAAGTTGCGGTCAGCAGCATCGAAGGCGTTGAGTCCGTGCTCCCGCTCCCACTCGTCGGGCATGCCGTCACCATCGGAGTCGGCCGGAGCCACCTCGGCACCATGATCAAGGCCGAAACCTTCGGCATCGTTGACAGAATCGATTATACCTTTCTTGTTTGCCAACGAACCCGTATATTTAGGATTACCGGTCTTCACATCATTTATTACACGTTGCTCTATGACGTCACGGTTTATAGTTCCGGCATTCTCGAGCACCGTGTTGTAAGCGTCTTCTGCCGTCTGTATGTCGGAGAGCATATATCGTGCCGGGTCATACTCGCCCACGTTGCCCAGTACGGCGTTGTACTGGTAATATGGAGTCTCTGTTACTATACGCTCGTCAACGCGCAGTTCGTCGAACGTGAAATGGTCGGAAGCCATCGCCGACCAGTTATCAGCCGTGGCTGAAGCGTTGCCTTCCATAACGTTGCCATTGACATACCACTTGGACGGAGCCCATGAGGGACCAATGTCACGCATGTATCCAACGGATACGAATACCGAATTTGAAGGAGACTCCGGCCCCGGCTTATAGTAATTGTTCATGAAGTTGCACTCGTGAACCGAATTGAGTCCGTTGTATTCAGTTATCTCGGCTGCGTTTTCTCCACCGTAGCAGGCTTTGGCACTGCCCCAGTTGAAGTTGACGTTGTTGACATATTCCATGAAGACAACATAATCCTCGCCTCGTGCGCCGTTAATACGCGGACTGCGGGAGTTGTTTCCGGCAAGGAGGTTGTGGTGGTATGTCACAGGCGAACCGCCCCACTGCGAACCGTAGCCGCGGTTGCCTTTATCATGTCCGGCCTGGTAAAGGCCTTCGTGGACAAGGCAGTATTGCACTGTAAGGAAATGGCTGTCGGCAGTATTCATGCACTCTTCCACAGACCAGCCGAACACGCAATGGTCAAAAATATAGTCTGAACAGTTCTCCGTGCCGCAAGCCTGGTCTTGCTTTCCGTCGCCCGAACGGAAACGGACGTTACGCACGATGAAGTTCTGCGAGCCTCCGAAGTTAACCTTGTTGCCTACTATGCTTATGCCATCGCCGGGAGCTGTCTGGCCGGCTAAAGTCCAGTCGGCACGGTTGACGTCAAGAACATTAACGAGGTTTATCTCGCCGTTGACGGCGAAAACTATCGTCAGGGGTTCGCCGGGATACTGCTGGAACGCCCAACGCAAAGTTCCCTCGGCGTTGCTGTCGTCAAGAGAGGTCACGGTCACCACCTGTCCGCCGCGGCCGCCAGTGGTATATTTACCGAAACCTTCGGCCGTCGGGAACGCAGGAGGATTCTCGCGGGCTGCAACAGCGTTTGACATTACACCGTGGCGCGACACGGCACGTACGGTATAGACAGAAGCATCTCCAGCCTCGATGCTGTAAGACGGCTCGGACACGAAGTCTACGAAACGACCGTCTTTGTATATGAGATAGCCGGCGGCCATGACATCGGCACTCCAAGTAAAGCCGTCGCCGGTCACGGTGAAGTCGGCAGGTGTTGACGCACCGCGCAATATGCGTGCGTAGTCGAACGGTATATCAGACGCCTTTTCGAAAAGGAAGTCTGCAGACATGTAAGCCTCAACCTCGGCATCTGTAGCCTGGCGTGAGAAAGAGGCACGACGGCTCGTGTCAACAAGATTGCCCGAAGCGTCGACATTTTTGTACTCATAATATGAAGCCATGCTGCCACGTCCGTCCCAGTCGGCCCATCCTTCAGGGCGTATGTGGTCACCAAGGGTGCAGTTCATGAACATTGTGCCGCAATTCTCGCCCCACGGGCGGCCCAGATAGTATGTGCCGTCGCCAACACCGTCGGCTGCTGTGACATTGCAGCGGTTGAAGAAGAGGCCAGCATAGAACGGACTGGCACTAAGTTCAGGATAGAGAACATCGGTCATTGACAGGCCTGCCTCGGCTGCCGCAGTTATGTATTGCCCTCCGGGCAGACAACGAATCTCGCAGTTGTCGAACCACTCGAGACCTCCGTCATAGATAAAATCTGTCGCACCCTCGATAGTACAACGGGTGAAGTAGCCGCGGGCACCGGTGTTAGCCTTATATGTATCCTGGAAACCTGACAACAGGCAGTTGTTGAACAGATGGGCATCACCAGAAGTGTAAAGGGCTTCAGCCTGACCTACGTTGCCGCTGGTATTGCGTATTGTAAGGTTCTCAGCGTAGAAGCGGTCGGTATATACATTGAGTGCCGCACAGTCGTTATAAGAATTTGATTCATTGCCGGCACCACGCGACACGCTGGAAGTAAGTATGGTAGTAGCCTTGTCTTCGCCGATAAGGCTGATAAACTTGTTGTTCGAGTTTTTACGGCCGGCATAAATATTCTCGTCGTAAACTCCGGGACGTATGTAGATTATTCCGCGCGCGCCATCGCTTACGGCGTCAATGGCGTCCTGTATGCTTGTATAGTCGCCGGTTCCGTCCTGCGACACTACTTTAAGCTCAATCGGCGCATCGGCATCGGGGGCGCCGTCGTCAACCGAACCGCCACCAAACTGACCGAGGTCAGACAATTCGCCTACATCGCCTATAGGGTTTTCCTTGGCAAACTGAGCCTGCTCTGCGGTTATATCGGAGCCAAATATCTGCACCTTATGGAGACGTGTCGTCTGGCACTGTATGTACGGGCCGCCTGCACCTTCATAAACTTTCCAGCGTATTGAAACATCGGATGCATTGATGACATTTTCCATGAAATAACCTTGGTCGCTAAACGAAGTGTATCCTTGTTTATGGCGCTCGGACGGCATGGAGACAAGCTCCTGCCAACCTCCATCGCCGATCTTCACCTCAGCTACAATACCTCGGCCCCAAGAAGTTGACGACCAAGCCCACTGGACACGTTCAACATAAGGTATGTGGTCAATTTCGACCCAACCGTGAGCAGACAGCGGCGCATTAGTATCAGGGTCGCGCTCGAAGAACTGGTTGCGGCAAAGCTGAACGAAACCGGCCTCACCATAAACAGGAGTGCCCGAGTCGTTATATCGGATGTTGTCTTCTATGTATTTTGTATGGCCGGGAGCTGTCCAGTCGTTTGGATAATCGGTACCGGCTCCTGTCGCCCTCTGCCCCTCATAATATTGGCGTGCGAAGGCTGAAGTAACCCCGGCAAGTCCATTATAAGAAGACTTGTTGGCAAACGTACAGTGATAGAACATAACCGGATAAGCCACATCAGTACCTCCATTTACCGGTACGTCGACAATAAGGTTAACATAGCCGCCATTATCATCTGCCGTCATTTCAGGACAGTCCATACCTGTCTCGCCCTGCCATGTCTGTCCTGGCCACATCTCATCGCTGAAGTTTATGTCGATAACCTTGGGATAGGTTGACGAGTTGCTCCATTCAGCCACCACACAGTCAGGGTCAAGACTGCCCTCAATCTTGGCATAGGCCGTGCCAACAGCCGCAAAAACAGCCAAAAAATAAATGATTAGTCGTTGAATAGTATTCATAAGTAAAGATTGATAGTTGAAAAAGATTATGTTATTTAGCCACTACGGGTTTAAGCCTCAAACAGGACGGTTAAATATTATATCCTACGTGTTTCTAATTGACACAGGATGTCCGCAAAATATCACTAAGAGGCTGTATGTCTTATGAAAAAATGAAGAGTGAGCGAATCTAATTTTTCAGTTTGCAGATTCCTCACTCTTCAATAATATCAGATGTTTAATTACTTAACGACGAACTTCTTGCCGTCCATTATGTACAGACCCTTAACAAGAGCGTCCTTGTCCTTACCTACGTAGCGGCCGTCGATTGTGTAGATCTTGCCGGTTGTAGGAGTAGCAACAGTGCTTGTAACAATGTTCTCGATGCCAGTGCTGTAGCCTGCGTCTGCATAAGCGGTGAATGCAAGCGAGTAGAAATCAGTATTGGCTCCTGTCTCGGCACCGAAAATATAATAAACGTGGTCTTTCCTAACGTTTACGGTTACAGTGTGTGCAACCGGGTCAAGGCCTGAATCGTCAACATCGTCGAAGAATGTGCTGTTGGCTGAAACGAAAGCGCCGAGTCCGTCTGATGCTGAAGTATCCCATACGTACATGGTGGTGTTGTTGTTCTTGCCACGGCAGTAAGTATAAGAAATCTTACCATTCATCTTCGGAGTCAATGTCAGCACTGCGTAAGGCTGCTTCATGCCATCGTAAAGAGACTCAAGCATCCATACCTGGGTGTTGCTCTCACGTGACCAAGAAGAACCCATCTGGAGGTTTACAGTGTAATCTTTAACCTGGCTGGAAGCAGAAACATTAGCAGCCTTATTCAACTGGAGAGAAATCTCTTCGTTGTCAATAAGGACATAATTCTCAGGCATTACATAACCATACTTGTAGTCGCCCCAAAGAGCCTCCCATCCGTTAGCTTGGGCTTCATCCACAGAAGGGATGACTAATTTTGAGTCGGCATTGGCACCGGCTACCGAAGCTGCAAACATAGCAGCAATGAGGAAAAATTTTTTCATAATCGTTTCTCTTTTTAATTGGTTAATATTTATTGATAGATTAATAAAATCCTCCGCCTCTTGCACCTATATAACTTGCATAATTATTTCGTAAGCATGCAAGAGAGCGGGGGTTGTTTTCAAGTCTTCAGTCTAATCAATATCCTTTTGACGCCGTTGTGCCGTAGCCGTTATCTCCGTATTCGTCACGGTTGTCAATCTGCTGCAGGAAATCATAAGATATCGGACGGCAATAGTGAATGTTTGGATTGAAGAATCGTGCTGCACGTGAGTTGTACTTTTGCAGACGCTCCTCGAACTTGTGGTGACGCTTGAGCAAAGCCCAACGTACATATTCGCCAGCCATTTCACGAGCATACTCATCCAGGATATCATCTTCCGTCGGATTTGTCAGCTCTGGAGCTACTGTTCCCGGACGTGCGGCACGGTCGCGCAACGGCTTGAGGTACTTGGCTGCACCAGCTGCATCACCCAACATTTGACAAGCCTCGGCTGCAATGAGATAAACTTCAGCCGTACGCATAACCATCATGTCACCGCCCTTACGCTGCATGTGGTTGGTCCAAACGCCGTTGTAGCACCAGTTAAACTTGATGAGCGAAGGATACAACTTGTAAGAGTTAGTCCCATCAAACGGACTTGTCTTATATTGGTCAACATCGAACATATCGTCAATATTCACTGTAAAGTAAATACTGTTTGCTTTCTGTTCGGCTGTCTTGTAATCCTTTGAAAGTACAAATACGAAACGGTCATCGTCTTCAGCGACAGGATAGTCCACTACGTAAACATTCTTCACGTCCTTGATAAGATTATCGGTATTGCCAGAATGGTCTCCCTTAGGCCATACTCCAGTAGGATAATACTGATTGCCGCCATAGCTTGACGGAGACGTAGCCATATCAACATAAGGATAGATGTATTGGCCTACGAACTTCTGACCCATTCCGTATTTCTTCTGCAGCACAGGGTTTATCTGCGTGCGACGAGCCTGATAAGGACCTACCCATCCGGCCTCGTTCATAGAGAACGTTCCGAATGCAGTCAAGAACGTATTTTCGTAACGCTTGTCCCATGATGCATCAAATACGTCAATTGCATAAGGCGTAGGTGCAAATGTATTGTTGTTCGTACGTCCGAGATAATAGTTGGTGTTATCAACCTGGGTATAAAGGTCGTTTATCTCGTTTGGCTTGCACACTGTGTACGTGAAGAGATTGTTGTTACAGTTTACGTAATTATAAGATTCACTGTTGGCGTCACGTCCTGAAATTATGAACAAAGCCTCCGGGTTGTTACGGTTATTGGCCTGTGCCCATACGTCGGCAACATCGTCGAAAAGGTAAACGCCGTATGAAGAAGCATTATTGATAATGTCCTCTGCAACTTCTTTTGCCCTCTGCCAGTAACTTACGCCATTTTCAGACAATCCTTCACCGGCACCCTGAGCATAGGCTCGTGCCAACAGACCGAGTGCGGTTTTCTTCGTAACCCTTGCATAATTGCCACCATAAGGTTCAACCTGAAGGTCTTGAGCAGCATCTTTCAGATCATTAACTATTGCCGTGTAGAACTCCTCAACTGTGTTTCTAGTAGGCTTGGAATTAATTACACCAGTACTAATATCAGCATCGCTAAGAGTAACTGGACCATAGTATGTGACAAGCAACAAGTTGTAGAACGCACGCAAAGTCTTGGCTTCTGCCACAAGTATTTTCTTGGCTTCGTCAGTACCGCCGTTAACCTTGTTCACATTATTTATTACAGCATTACATGAAGCCACGCAAGAATATGCCTGCTTAAACACTTTGTTAGAACCGTTTGTGTTCGTTGTCAGTCCGTCATAATAGATAAGCTGCTTTGCATAGTCAGGATTTCCTCCGGGACAGTTCCACATGTCGGTTCCGCCCTCAGCAAGTGACAAGAAGTCGTACACTGAATAGAGCTGTTCCGCCAACGGAGAATAGCAATAAGTCTCAAGCCCTTCCCAAGAATCGAACGCCTCGATGTTAGCATCACCTCCGGTCGGGTTGTATTCGTCAAGCTCGCATGATGCGAAACCCAACGTGCCGGCAAGAAGCGCCGACATATATAATATTTTTGTCGTTTTCATATTATTTGCAGTTTTACAGTTTAAAGTCTTCAGTCCCTACAAGTATGTCTTCAGACTTATATTCCATTAAATTTATATATTTGGAATAATGCCCGCGGAAAAAATTCGCTGAAACACCTTTCCAGGGAGATACACGGGCATTTTATACATTTAGAATGTCAGGTTTACTCCGAATACGAACTGCTTTGTCAGCGGATAATCGAGTTTTCCATCCATCTCAGGGTCGTAATTCTTCAGCAGACTGCTCTTCTGTATTACCAAAGGATTGGTTATTGTAGTATACAAGCGCAGATTCTCGATACCTATTGATTTACCCCACTTCTGCGGCAAAGTCCAACCGAGAGTAATATTCTTAATCTTGAAGAATGAACCGTCAACATAACTGAGTGCATACCAACCAGTATAGTCTGTCAAACCTCTTGATGAAGTAAGAGCCGGGAAATAGTGATCCTGATCACCAGTTTCCTGAGTCCAATAATCGAAGTAGGTGGGGAAGTTCTTCGCACCTGTCGGATCATAAGTAGCCAACTGGTCATACTTGATAGTCTGTCCCCAACGCCAATACATGTAAATGCTCAAATCAAAGCCTTTATAAGTGAACGTATTTTTGAATCCCATCGTCCAGTCAGGATTCTTATGGCCGAGAACCTGATAGTCGTTACCACTTATAGTGTAAACATTGTCGGCGGTATAGGTATTCTCTACCATTTCTCCATTCTCGTTCATCTCCCACTTTGTGTAAACACCTTCGCTTACGTGCTTCATGCCAGGAACTTCAATCTTCAAGTCACCAGGCTTCATGCCGAATACAGCAGCATCAGCAGCCTCAGATGTCTTCCATACGCCGTTGAGTTTGTAATGATACCAAGAATCAACTGCCTCACCCTTCATCAGCACAAGACCGTTGTCGCCGTTTGAAACATATTCGGCATCAGGTGTAGCAAGTTTGGTGATTTCTTCCTTATTATAAGTAAATGTAAGGTTAGAAGTCCATGTGAAATCTTTTGTAACGATATTACGCGTGTTAAGTGCAAGCTCGATACCAGAAGTCTTGGTCTCGGCGATATTCATGTTAGTCTTGTAATATGTAGACGAGTCGTATCCGCCGTTAGTGATAGGAAGGCTCTTCTCCCAGATAATGTCCTCGGTCTTTGTGTAGTAATAGTCAAGAGACATGTCTATGCGGCCGCCTAAGAAACTTGCGTCGATACCGATGTTTGTGTTCTTCGACTTTTCCCAACCGAGCATCACGTTAGCAACGTTCTCGCTGAAGTGGTATGAAGGAAGCATTACGCCGCCAAGTCCATAGTAGCCCTGCTCAAGGGTTGTAACACTTGAATATGCGTCGATTGAAGCAGTACCTGTAATACCCCAGCCGGCACGTATCTTAAGGTTGTCGAGCCATGAGCGTGTTCCTTCCATGAACTTCTCTTCCGATATACGCCAACCGAGAGAGAATGCGGGGAACGTATCCCACTTGTTCCCGTCTGCAAGACGTGAAGAACCGTCGTGGCGGACAGAAGCAGATGCAAGATACTTGCCTTTGTAAGAATAGTTGATACGTCCTACAAGACCCATACCTTTAGACATTGTATAGGTCGACTGAGTGCGCTGGTTCTGACCGGCAGTAAGATTGTGCCACAAATAAGTATTCGTAGTGAAGTTGTCGGCATGCGCATAAAGGTAAGTCTGACGGTTGTGGTTCCAAGACGTTACACCAGTAAGCGTGAATTCGTGGTCTTCGGCAATCTTGAAGTTGTAAGTCAAGATGTTTTCCCACTTGTAGTTGGTTGAATTCGTTTGCTCAACCTGTGCATACACGCCTGCGTTTGTTCCTGTTGCCCCTGCACCATTGTTTGCATAATAGTTGTAAGAGCCTATACCGTCGAAACGATTACGGTTGTTAAACACGAGCGAAGCATTCAAGCGGCTTTCCCAAGTGAATCCCTTAAACGGAGTCACGCGGATGTACGGATTAACATAAATACGCGTAACCTGGTCGTTGTCACGATAGTTGCTCTTCGTATTGAGCAAAAGATTATAGTTGCCGCTGCCAGGTACGGTCTCAATCATTCGGTTGCCTTCGTCATCGTAGATACGTCCTATCGGGTTCTGGCTCTGTCCTACGTCGATGCGTGCGTAAGCACGGTTGCGGTAAACATAACTACCCTGCATGTTGATACCTGCCGTAATCCAATTGTTTATCTTATGGTCAACGCGCACGTTTGTTGAATAAACCTTGTAGTCGTCGTTGTCATACTGTCCCTGCTCATCGGTAAAGTTGAGTGACATGTATGCCTTAGTCTTATCCGTTCCTCCACTGACTGATAAAGAATAGTTCTGTATAATGCCAGTCTTCAGCATCTCGTCGGCCCAATTGATTGACTCGCCACGCTGATAAGCCTCCCACAGGTTCGGATTACCCAGTACGTTGGCATCGTCTATGTACGCGTTGGCCTCCATCTGTGCCTGCTTGCGCATGTTGAAATAGCCGTCAGCGTCATACACTTCAGGTACTTCAGACCAACCGTTAACACCAACATACGCATTGAAATTAACTTTAGCCTTGCCCTCCTTACCGCTCTTTGTGGTTACGATTATTACACCGTTAGCACCGGCAGAACCGTAGACTGCAGTAGAAGACGCATCTTTGAGAACCTCGATGCTCTCGATATCGTTGGCATTAAGCGTAGAGAGGTTTCCAGGCATTCCGTCAATTATGACTGTCGGATCACCGCTGGCGGTAAACGAACGCTTACCACGCAACTGCATAGAAACATCAGCACCAGCCTGTCCACTAGACTTAGTAATGTCAAGACCAGCCACCTTGCCCTGCAATGCCTCTACAACGTTAGACACAGGCTGCAGTTGCAGGTCCTCGCTCTTCACTGATGCGACCGAACCGGTAAGGTCGCGGCGCTTCATTGTACCGTAACCGATTACCACAACATCTTCAAGACCCGTAACGTCCGGTTCCATTTTAACATTGACGAAAGCAGCCCCGGCACGCACCGTGACGGTCTTGTAACCGACATAAGATATTTCCAGGTTATCGCCCTGTCTGGCAGCAATTTGGAAATTACCATCAAAGTCGGTAACCGAGGCAGCCTTGCCACCCTTAACTTTCACTGTAACACCTATCATAGGCATTCCTGTCTCGTCGACTACTTTACCTTTCACTGCCGTTCCCTGCTGGACAGCCTGAGAGGGCACTGCAATGCCGTTTTCCGCCGACGAATAAGCTGGTACGCACAACAAGGCGGACAAGCCTACAGCGACAGAAGCCTTTGTCAAGGCAAGCACATTAATAGATTTCCTTGTTTTCTTCATAATCTATAATTATTTTCAATGGTTAAACATTGCGATAATAAGGGTCTGTGACGGAAAATAATGGCATAAAAATCCCTTCTCCGTTCTTGTCATATCAGCCCTTAAATACTATCATTATTCTGTTAGTAGTTATATTTTTAGCGAACCTGGCAGAAATGGCAATCCATACATTGCCACAACTTTACGTAATTATAAGATAATAAGCGGTAAAAGTTTTCTTTGGTTTTGTTTCTGCAAATATAAGTCTTTTTATTTTTCGCAGTACAAATATCATTCAAAAAAACTTGCTTTTATCAAAATTAAAAGTTTTTTGCGCATAATTTATGAGTTACAATTAAGAATCCTGCCGTCAAGGTGGAATGAGAAGCACAAACAACCAACTGACACGAGACTTACATAAATGTTCCTTATCCGCGGAATAATATAAATACACGGTCTCCAACGAAGGCATTATTCCGTCAGAGACCGTGCATGATTGCCGTCAACAGTATTATTATTCATAAAGGTGGAACATGCGTTCCATCATCTGCCACTTCTCGTCCGACGTGGCACCCTCGGCACAGTCTTGGAACGATGCCACGTGGTTTTCCCACTCCTGCTGGCGCGGCAGCGTGGCCAGACGGGCCATAGCCGTGTCCCAGTCGAAGTCGAGGGGAGCGTCGACTATCATGAACAAGGTGTTGCCGAGGATGTAGATCTCCATTTCGAGAATACCTACGGCCTTTATACCCTGCTTTATCTCGTCCCAGAAGTGTTCCTTGTCGTGCGCCTCCCGGTATTTGCGTATAAGCTCGGCGTCGTCTTTCAGCCTCATTGTCTGGCAATACCGCTTTACGGGTACGCCGAAGTCCTTAGTCTTGTAACCGTTTGTTGACATAATGGTTTTCGTTTGATTATTATTGTTACTGTTCCTGCGCAAACTGTGCCGGGCAGGCATATCAAAGCACGGTGCTACCGTTTTTCACGATGTCCCCTATCACTAGTCCGGCCAGGGTGAAGCCGAACACGGCCGTCACGTGCACCATCGAGCCGTTGGCATGCGGCTCGTCGGGCTTCGCGGCGTTGTCGAGCAGCTCGTCGCTGAACACGCACATGAACTTACCCGACGGCATCTGTCCCGACCGTCTGAAGCCTTGGCGCAGCGAGCGTGCCAGCGGACAGCCCTGCACATGCCAGAACTCAGCCACCCTGACGCGCGTAGGGTCGAGCTTGCGCGCCGCACCCATGGACGAGAACAGCTTTACGCCGGCGTCGCATGCGGTGCGTATCAGCAGCATCTTGTCAGGCAGGCTGTCTATCGCGTCGATGACGTAGTCGTATCCGCCGATGCCGAAACTGTCAGCCGTCGAAGCGTTGAAGGCCCCGTGGCGTGCGTCAATGTCGGCGTCGGGGTTGATTTCAAGCAGGTGTTCCTTAAGCGCGTCGACCTTCACCTGCCCCACGGTCACGGCCGTGGCCATCAGCTGGCGGTTTATGTTTGAGGGGCACACGCAGTCCTGGTCGACTATTGTTATATGGCTTACGCCCGAACGCACCAGCCCTTCGACGCACCAGCTGCCGACGCCGCCTACGCCGAACACTATGACGCGGGTTTCCGCCAGGCGGGCTGCGCACTCGTCTCCGACAAGCAGGCGCGTACGTGATGAAAAGTCTATCATAACCTCTTGTTTTTCGTTAAATGTCCGACAGCGCATCATTCCCCGGCGCTGTCCATGCCAAGCGGCGTTACGTCGCCGTCCTGTCCGCCGTCGCCGGCAGCCCGCGGCCCGGCCAGCATGCGCCTGCAGTCTTCCAGTATGCCCGTCAGCTCGTCGACCGTCTCCGCCCGCAGCATGGCAATGCGCGTCTGGCGGAAGTTGGGTATGCCCTTGAATATGGGCGTGGCGGCGAGGTGCCGGCGGGTGTGCAGTATGCCACGGTATTCGTCGATGCGCTCCACGTTGATGCGCAGCTGCTCCTCAAGGATGTCTAGCTTGCGGTTGAAGTCGAGCGACTCGTCGGCCGGACGGCCGTCGAGCCAGTCGCGCATTTCCTTGAATATCCACGGGCGGCCGAACGTGGCGCGGCCCACCATGACGGCGTCGACGCCGTAACGCTCGAACGCCAACCTGGCGTCTTCGGGCGATACTATGTCGCCGTTGCCTATTATAGGTATATGTATGTGCGGGTTCTGCTTAACCCTGCCTATCAAGGTCCAGTCGGCCTCGCCCGTGTACATCTGCGCACGGGTGCGGCCATGTATGGTGAGAGCCTGTATGCCACAGTCCTGCAACTGCTCGGCCAAGTCTTCTATTATGATGTTCTGAGCGTCCCAGCCAAGCCTCGTCTTCACCGTAACGGGCACTTTGACGGCGTCGACCACGGCGCGCGTTATCTTGAGCATCAGCGGCACGTCGCGCAGCATGCCTGCGCCGGCGCCCTTGCCGGCCACCTTCTTCACAGGGCAGCCGAAGTTTAAGTCTATCAGGTCGGGGCCTGCCTGCTCCACTATCTTTGCCGCCTCGGCCATCGACTCTGCGTCGCGGCCGTATATCTGTATGCCCACGGGGCGCTCGTCGTCGCTGATTGCCAGTTTGCTGATGGTGCTCTTCACTTCGCGCACCAGCGCTTCCGCGCTGACGAACTCCGTATAAACCATAGCCGCGCCGTAGCGTTTGCACAGCCGGCGGAAACCTATGTCGGTGACGTCCTCCATCGGTGCGAGGAACAGCGGGCGCGGCCCGAATTGTATGTTGCCTATGTTCATGTTGCTTGCGGTTTGCGGACCACGGCTGGCTGCCAGCCTGCCTCAACGTCCGCCGTTATCCTTTCTCAAATTTTTATCAAATGGTAAACTCCCCCTGCCAGGCATTTTATCATGCCCTTCATCTCGAGCGAGAACATCACGGCTGCCAGCCGTCCCACGGGTATTGCCGCGCGTGCCGACAAGGTGTTGATTTGCAGGTCGTTGTCCTTCTGTAAAATGTCTGCCACGGCCTGCTCCTCATCCGTAAGGTCGGGGAAGAGGATCCTCTCAATGCCTTCGCGCCGTGCCTGCTCCAGGCGGGCGTCAACGGTCCAGCCCATCGCCGCCACGAAGTCGTCGGCCGACGATATGAGCGACGCCTTGTTGTCGCGTATCAGGTTGTTGCAGCCCTCCGAGCATTCGTCGCCCGCACGGCCGGGGTATGCAAACACGTCCCTGTCGTAGCTGCGTGCAAGGCGCGCCGTAGACAAGGCTCCGCCGCGCACGGCGCTCTCAACCACGACGGTGGCGTCGGCCATACCAGCCACGATGCGGTTGCGCCGCAGGAAGTTCAGCTTGTCGGCGTTGGTGTGGGTGAAAAACTCGGTCAGCAGTCCGCCGTGCGCCGTCATGCTTGCGGCCGTGTCGCGGTGGCTCGGCGGATACAGCCTGTCGAGTCCGTGGGCAAGTACGGCCACGGTGTCGGCACTGCAGCCGAGAGCCTCGCGGTGGGCGCACACGTCTATGCCGTAAGCCAGTCCGCTGACTACCAGCACGTCAGGGCACAACTCCTTGAGCCGCCTTACGAACGAGCGCACGCAGTCCTGCCCGTAAGCGGTGCAGCGGCGCGTGCCCACCACGCTGACCACCCTCCGCCCGTTAAGTCCGGCGGTGCCGCGGTAGAACAGGACGAGGGGTGCGTCGGGACAATCCCTAAGCCGCGCCGGATAAGCATCGTCGCCCATGCACATTATGCTGACGCCCGTGCGCGCGGCATACTCAAGCTCTCCCTCTGCCCTGCGCCTCGCCTCGTCGGCACAGGCCAGGGCTTCGGCCACCCTGTCGGGGCATCCCGGCGCCATGTCGCGTATGTTGCGACCGTTGTCCATCACTGCCGACGCGCTGCCGGCCGTGCGGTATAGCCTGACGGCGGCTTCGGGGTTGAAGTGGCATGCGGCTGCAAGCGTCAGTGTGTCTAACGTCTCTTTGTCAAAGTCCATCGTGTCAACTTGATTGTATCTGCCGGCAACGGCCGCCCGAGCGGGCGTCCGGCCGTCTCATCATGCAAAGCCGAAGGCCTCGTCGTAATCCTTGCTGTTGGCCAACTTGCCGTCTACTATGCACACAAGGTCTATCGTACCCTTGAAGCAGAGCTTGTGGTCAGAGGCGCGGTAGATGTCCTGCTGGAACACGTAGCGCAGCCCTTCTTTCCTTATGTTGAGGCACGAGTCGAACTCGTCGTCGCACCTCAGCGGTGTCTTGAACTGGAGGTTCATGCGTGCCACGACGGCGTCGATGCCGCGGCGGTGCATCTCGGCGAAGCTGAGCCCGCACTTCTGAAGGAACAGGTGGCGGGTATGCTCGGCGTAGTGCAGGTAGTTGGCGTTGTTGACTATGCCCTCGATGTCGCACTCGTAGTCGCGGACCATCATCCGCGCAGTGAAAATATAATCCATTACAAATATTCTTATATGTGCTGCACGCACGGCTGATACACGCCGGCGCGCCGGTGCAAAGTTAACGTTTTTACGCCGTAATCAGCATTGTTGGGCTCAAAAAATACATGTTTTAGCACGCCGCGGGTCGCCGCGGCGGCGCATGGAGCAAGCGGCGGCGTAACTGCCTGGCACAGGGGCGTTTACAAAAGGTTACCTTTTGCGTTGTAAAAGACGGCATTTTGGAGCGTAAAAGGTTACCTTTTGGAACATGAAAGGCTTTTTTGCAAAACGGGCGTTATCTTTTGGCAATGCAGGCGGCGTCTCGGAATTGGCAAATAGCCGAAAGGCAAGTGAAAATAAAAGCTCGTTTCTCTCGCTTTTATTTTGCATTTCTCTCAACTTGCACTATCTTTGAATAAGACAGGCGGCGTCTCGGAAGTGAAAATAAAAGCTCGTTTCTCTCGCTTTTATTTTGCATTTCTCTCAACTTGCACTATCTTTGAATAAGACAGGCGGCGTCTCGGAAGTGAAAATAAAAGCTCGTTTCTCTCGCTTTTATTTTGCATTTCTCTCAACTTG
>OHPB01000980.1_pt1 | contig 16575 bp, 15 predicted proteins | sample 1577621 | NCBI WGS metagenome assembly OHPB01 (sample SAMEA3879577, study PRJEB24766) | human gut metagenome | biome: human-associated habitat; feature: feces | place: USA | collected 1985/1987 | reverse complement strand
CCCCCCCCCGCAATTGCACTCTAGCGTTCACTTTCAACATCTTTCTCTCCTTTTCCATACACTTTATTAAGTATAGTACATCCTGGCACCACAGTCAATTTATTAATCTCTTCGTGCCAATTTATGAATACATTCTTGTTGTGCTGAAAGTTGAGCCACTTACTTAACCTTGCCGCGCAATTGACCGCAGGCTGCATCAATATCAGCTCCGCGCTCCAGCCTTACTGTAACCTTTTTCCCGGAATGCTCCATCAAATACTTAAACTTCATAATAGAATTATTTGACGGACGCTTGTAATCGTTTTGCTCTGTCGGGTTATAAGGTATTAAATTAATATTGCATTTAATATCTTTTAAGTATGCCGCAAGCTGTTTTGCACTATCTACAGTATCATTCAAATCTTTTATCAAAAGATATTCTATAGTAATACGTCTGCCGGTTTTATCAACATAATATTTCAAAGCATTGTGAAGCTCTTCCATATTATATTTAGCTTCAATCGGCATTAACTTCAATCGTGTATTATGATTTGAAGCGTGCAAAGACAGCGCTAAAGTTGACTGCATATCCAAATCCGCAAGTTTTCTGATTTTTGGAACAATGCCTGATGTCGAAACAGTAAGACGTCTTGCACCAATTTGAAAACTTTCATTAAAAATTGACATAGCTTTCAAAACATTATCAAGATTTAACAGAGGTTCACCCTGCCCCATAAACACAACATTTGTAACCTTCAGCCCTGTATCTCGTTGAATCATCAAAACTTGTTCAATAATTTCTTTATAAGTTAAGTTCCTGATAAATCCACGCTTTCCGGTTGCACAGAAAGAACAATTCACCGCACACCCGACTTGAGAACTCACACAAGCTGTCAAATTCGCACGGTTATCAAACCTCATCAAAACGGTTTCAACACACTCACCATCTGGGAATTCAAGCAGATATTTAATAGTCCCGTCAGTACTAACCTGTTTAACTTTAATTTTTATATCTGTAACTTGTGCAATCTTTTTTAATTCATCGCGGAATTTTACAGACAAATCAGTCATTTCATCAATATCTTTAACAGATTTTAAATAAATCCAATTATGAATCTGGCGCGCTCTAAACTTTGTAGCTCCAAGCGAATCCGTAATTTCTTCAATTTCTTTTAAATTAAGTCCTGATAAAATTCTCATAAATTAATTATCGCATGCTAAAAAACTTTTGTACAATACAAAATTAATTATCTCACTGTTTTATAAAATTTATAAATAAGCCTTAACAGCTCTTCATCATTATCCAAAGCCTCAAAAAGCTCTTTTCGCAATTCATCACAAGACTTTATATGTTCAAACATATAAAACTCGTATGGCATAACACCCAAAACTTCAGATAATTTATCCAAAGTTTCCATAGAAGGCGCAAAACGACCTGTTTCAAAATAGCTTATATTTGCCGTTCCAATACCAATAGATTCCGCAAGCTGTTCTTGTGTCATTCGTTTAGATTTCCTAAACTCGCGAATCTTTTTACCCAATAATTTTTTAATATCTCGCATATCATTTTTATTATCGGAGAATTACTATCAAATTTTAATACGACAGTATGGTATATTTTTAATTGACTTATACTATTTTATAGTATAATAATAGATGAATTAAGAATAAATTTAGTTTAAAATAGTAAATTATAGGTGATATTATGAGAGTAATTTCTTTAGCATTTATATGCGATGATTCATTTGTTATGCAGACAGCAACAGCTGTGACATCGTGTACTGTAAACAAAAAGCCAGACTCTGTATATAAAATATTTATAATAACCTCAAATGTATCAGCGAAAAATTTAGAATTATTAAATAAATTATCAAGAAAAAACTGTCATATTACTATAATCGAAGGGAATACTAAAAAACTTGAAGGGCTCCATAATTTCAGACAAGGGGGGTATTTATCAGCTACAGAAGCAGCTTTGTTGAAATTTGAACTTCCTGAAATATTGCCGGAGCTGGAAAAAATTATATATCTTGACGGCGATATAATTGTTAAAAAGGATTTAAGTGAATTATTTGATACGGATTTAGAAAACAACTATGTTGCAGCAGCTCATGATACCGGCAAAATTTATTTTAAACATGAATATGTGAAAAAATTTCCGCAATATTTTAACTCCGGAGTTATGCTATTAAACCTAAAAAAAATGAGAGAAGATAATATAACTCAAAAGCTCATTCAAACAAAAAAAGCTGAAAATGATCAAAATTTAATGGATCAAAATATTTTCAATATTGTGTTTGCAGACAAAATAAAAATAATTGACATACGCTGGAATTTCTTATGCATAAATCTTCTGAGGGCTAAAAATAAATGGACAATATCAGATATTAATAACCTTTTTAACAGCAATTACAAAGACTTTGAAGATATAAAAAACAAGGCTGTAATATTCCACTACTCATCAAAAGACAAACCTTGGAAATATTCAGATATCCCGTTTGCAAATCTTTGGTTTTCTTATTATAAAAAAAGTCCATTCAAAAACTTCAAACTAAAACGCAAAACTCTAATAAAACATATATCATTTTTAGAACAAATCTTTTCAATAAGAAATGAAGAAAATTTCCATAAAGTAATCCGTATATTAGGTTTAAAATTCAAAATCAAAAACAAATACAAAGAACTTGATGACAAACTAAACCAAATTAGAAATTCAAATAAATTTGATATTGATAGATTAAAGTGGGAAAATTCAAAAAAATACAATAATCAAGAAACAAATTCAGGTATAAAGATTTCAGTAATAATTCCAATATATAACAACGATAAATATATAAAAACCTGTCTTGAAAGTATATTAAATCAAACACTTAAAGATATTGAAATAATATGTATTGATGATGAATCCACTGATTCATCTTTAGAAATATTAAAAGAATACAAAAACAAATACAACAACATTCATCTCATTACTCAAAAACACTCAAAACAAGGAGCTGCAAGAAACAAAGGGCTCGAAATTGCAAAAGGAAAATATATTACCTTTGTAGATTCTGATGATTATTTAAAAGATGATATGCTCGAAAAGCTTTACAAATTAAGCGAATCAAAAAACGCGGAACTAACAATCTGTAACATCAAAAACACTAATAATGATTTAAAATTAAATGACAGAACTGACCGTTATCAAAAATATTACGATTCGATAAGCAGCAGTAAAACATTCACATTATTAGATGAAAATAATTTTTTAAAACAAAGAACTGGTCCAGTTGCAAAATTGTATAAAAAAGAGATTATTGAAAAATTTAACCTAAGATTTCCTGAAGACTTAATACAGGAAGACGAAGCATTCTATTGGTATTATCTAACTAAAATAAACAGTTACCACACAATAAATGAATATCTTTATTATAGGCTTATACACAATGAATCTGTAATGTACAAAAAAGAAGCAAATTTTCAAAATATAACCGACCATCTTATAATTTGTAAAAAAATATACAACCACCTAAAAGCATACGACTTATACGAAATTTATAAAAACATATTTAGTATATACACCAAAAAGGTTATAAACAACACAAAAAAAAGATGTTTATCTATAGAAGAATCAAAAAAAACAGAAGAACTTATAAAAGATTTAACAGAAACTATTTTAAAGGATTTTCCAAACGATTGCTGTAATATCGTATAATTTCAGAAATCGCATTAAGCCTCAAATACTCAAATTCTGAATCTTTCTTCCAGTCATTAAAAGAGCATTTCGGCGGTAAAAAAGCAATCGGATTGTCCGGAAAATCTCTGCAAATTTGCGGGCGGTTATCGTAATCCGGACACCTATTATCTTTTGTAACTTTTGGGCAGTGATAAATATAAAACTCTCCATCTGTATTTGATTGCAGAAAATCAACATACTCCGGATAAATTTTTCGAGCCTCATCTATACTTGTATAAGGAACAAACGTTTGCAAAAACTGATTAGCGTAATTATCACCATTTTCAGCTTTTTGCTTTAGAACTTCCGGCGAAAACTCACTTACTGCAAAATTACAACACACACCACACCCTGTACAGACACACAAGGAGCGGGATTTAGCCATCTTAGATATTGCGTTAGCGTAAACTTTTTTATATTGAGTTTCTATTTGTGAAATAGACTGACCATTATCTAAAGCTTCTTGAATTTGGCAGCTACATTCCAGGAAAATCTTACGATACCGCGCCTGTAAACTCTCAAGCTCTCTACCTAAGCTCACATCAAGCTCCTAAATATGTCTTTCGATAGGATTTAATAATAAATCAGCAAGTCTGTCAGCCCCAACATATCCGCGCTGCGACATTAGCTGAGCTGCCAAAACATTATCATAATCAACAAATCTGTGACGAACCTCAAATGATCCTTGAGAAAAATCAACAATAGCATAACAAGCTTTTGGCTCCTGAGTCATAGGACGACCTACACTGCCAACATTTACAACTGTTTGATTTGTATTTGTCTGATACCCGCAAGGAACATGAGTGTGACCACATAAAATAAGCTTTTCAGTTGTACCTTGAATAATTTCTTCAACCTGCTCAAGAGGCATTCCCGGTAAAATATCTTCATTATTTGCTCTTGGAGAACCGTGAACCAATAAAACATTACAACCTTCAACGTCAAAACTTAACATTGGAGGAAGCTCTGCAAGATAAGCTCTTTGGGTATCATCCATAGCAAGAACATCATCAGCAATAGCGTTTGCCATAACAGGGTATTGAGCCTCCAAAAACTCAACAACCTCCGGACCATATTGAGCAATCATTTTATCGGTATTACCCTGAATAACGGTCCAGGTATTTTGAGCCATTACATATTCGGTAACCTCTTTTGGCTGAGGACCTGCCAGTGCGATATCCCCAAGACAAAAAACATGCTCGCAATTTTGGTTAACTACATCATTCATAACAGCTTCCAAAGCCTGTGCATTGGCATGCAAGTCTGATAATACCGCAATTCTCATAAAAATACCCCTCTCTTTTTTATTGTGATACAATTATTCTATGATAAAAAGAAGAAAATCAAAAGAAATTTCAATAGGAAATGTAAAAATCGGTAATAATAATCCGATAAGTGTTCAGTCTATGTGTAACACTGACACAAGAAATGTTGAACAAACAGTTAACCAAATTCAGGAAATGGCTGATGCAGGCTGTGAATTAGTCAGACTTGCCGTATTAAATAAAGATGCCGCAGAAGCAATTAAAGAAATTGTTAAACTTTCACCGGTTCCGCTAATCGCTGATATTCATTTCGATTACAGACTGGCAATTCAATGTATTAACAATGGAATTTCAGCACTAAGATTGAATCCGGGCAATATCGGCAAGCGCGAAAATGTTGAAAAAGTCGTAAACCTTGCAAAACAACAAAATATCCCAATCAGAATCGGGGTTAACGCAGGTTCTTTAGAAAAAGAATTAAAAGAAAAAGATATTCCACTGGCTGATAAAATGGTCGAAAGCGCTATGAAGCATATCCAAATTCTTGAAGATTTAGATTTTGATTTGATAAAAGTTTCACTAAAATCTTCAGATGTTTTAACAACCATTGAAGCCTACAGACTTATGGCTCAAAAAGTCGAATACCCGCTTCACCTTGGGGTTACAGAAGCAGGAACACTTAAAAACGGACTTATAAAATCATCTGTAGGACTTGGAACATTGTTAGCCGAAGGCATTGGCGACACAATAAGAGTATCTTTAACCGAAAACCCGATAGAAGAAGTTTATGCCGGATTTGAAATTCTAAAAAGCTTAAAACTCAGACAAAAGGGAGTGAATTTTGTATCCTGTCCAACTTGCGGCAGAACTCAAATTGATTTAATAGGACTTGCTAAAAAAGTTGAAGACCGATTTAAAAATCTTGATGCAAATATTACAATAGCAACAATGGGCTGCGCCGTAAACGGCCCCGGGGAAGCCAGCCACGCAGATTTTGGAATTGCAGGCGGAATTAACGAAGGCTATGTATTCAAAAAAGGTGAAATTATAGCCAGAGTTCCCGAAGATGAACTTCTTGATAAATTAGAAGAAGTTATCTTAAAATCATACAAATAATCCATGACTTATGTTTGTAAACAAATTATAATAATATTGCAATACCAGTAAAAAATAATTATAATATTATAAAAAAGAGGTGACTATGAAAAAATTATTACTAATTGCAATAGCAGCGACAATTCCGTCAATGGCAAATGCAGCAATATCAGTTGATCAAATGACCAACCACACAGTATTAAGAAACAACGGATACTCTGGTCAAACCGCTGATATCGTAAATGTAGGCAAAGCAAGAGCACTTGGCGAAGAATATTATACCACTGATGAAGCTGCATATAGAAAACAAAACAAATTCGTAAGATTCTGGAGAAAACTTTATGTTTATACAGATCCGGCAGCGGAAGATTACTCATTCTACCATCATGAAACAGACACATCTCCGTCATATACAGATTTATAAGAAATTTATTACAGTTATCGGTGCTTTCTTAATAGTTGGGGGCACCTTTACCTGTAATAAAGCAAATGCTGTTGAATTCGGGTCAATTCGCTATAACAATACCTTTATTGATTATTCAAAAATTGACAAAGAACCAACATTAAAATTGGCTGATTATTATTTTGAAAAAGCGCTAAATTCCAGAGATGATGCAGAAAAAAAAGAATTTTTGCTGAAAGCCAGCGGACAATATTTTATATTAACCCAAAAAGACCCGAAAGATTTGTACTCAATGGTCCAAATGGCTAGAGTATATGACTATGAAAATCAGAACAGTTTCGCAAAAGCTTATTTTTATAAAGCTTTGAAAATTGATAAAAAAAACGCCGCAACAAACTATTATTTTGGGGAATACTATTATAGAAGAGATGATTATAAACGAGCACTCTACTTTTATAATACCGCCTTTGAAAACGGATATAAAGAAAACTTCAGCGTATTGATTAAAATGGCTTTGATGTATGAAAAGTTAGGGGATTTGTTAAGAGCCAATCAGTATTACAAAAAAGCATATCTGGTAAAGCCTAACAGCAGCGCATTACCGGATAAAATTAGAGAATTAGAATCTTTGAGATATCAAAATACGGGATATTATAACAGAAGAAGAAAGAAATAAATAATGAAAATAAAATACCTGACAATTATACTTATGACATTATTTTTAAGCCTTCCTTATGCCTCAGCACAAGACTTGGATTCTATGATATTTTACCCCCAAGAAGCAGAAAACACCCCAAAACTTGATGCATTTTCTCCTGCAATTATAGATTCTAACGAAGTTGTATTTAAACAGACCACAAAGAAATTTGACGTACTTGATCCCAGCATAAGTGCCAGCTATTTTCCGGGCGGCCGCGGGGCAAATAAACTGGTTATATACACCCCAAACTTTGGGCTGCACACAGGCACAAATGAATTCGGCACAGAAGCAATAGTTGAAAAAAACATAGTCACAGCCTTGAGCGGTGCTGATTCAACAATTCCGAAAGATGGTATTGTAATAAGCGGGCACGGTATAGCTAAAAATTGGATTACACAAAATATATCCGTAGGTTCAAAAGTATATGTAGACATTATGAACAATACAATTACAGTATATACAACGTCTGACAGCTACACCTATGAAGCTAAAGCCAAAATTGATGAAGCAAAATCAATGATGGATTACTACAAAAATACAATGCCGGATTACAATGATATACTACCTTCAGGACACATTCAAACCGCAGAAAATTATCTAAAAATCGCAGATAACGAAAAACAAAACAGCATAATTTTGCGTCAATACTCCCAAGAGGCTATAGATGCGGCTAATATGGCAATCAAAACATCTCTGCCATATATAAAAAATGAATTAAAAGGAACCTGGATACGTCCGACAGAAACTTCAAAGGAACAGATTATATCTACATTAGATAAAATTAAGGATAACGGATTTAACAACATATTTTTAGAAACATATTTTCACGGAAAAACAATATTTCCAAGCAAAACAATGAATAAGTATGGATTTACAGTCCAAAACGAAACATTTGAAGGTATTGACCCTCTGGAGATTTGGATAAAAGAAGCCCACAAACGTGATATAAAAGTACATATCTGGTTTCAATCATTTTATGTAGGAAACAAGCCTGCAGAATCAAACCCGTCAAGCATATTATCAATCCGCCCGGATTGGGGAAATAAAACAAAGAAGTTTGCGGAACTACCGACAGCCACAATGTCAACATCTGAACATAACGGATATTTTATAGATCCTGCAAACCCTGAAGTTCAAGAATTTTTACTTGAGTTATTAGATGAAATAATAACAGAATATAAGCCTGACGGAATTAATCTTGATTACATAAGATATCCTAATGCAAGCGCCGGAAATGACCAAAATGCCTGGGGTTTTACAGAATATGCAAGAAACGATTTTAAGGAGCAATACGGGCAGGATCCTATTGATCTTACCCCGTCGGATGTTCTTTGGTATGATTGGAATCAGTACCGCAGAAACAATATTACCAATTTTGTGAAAAAAGTCGGAAAACTTGGCAGAGATAAAAACATATACGTAAGTACGGTTATTTTCCCGGATATAGCTTCTGCCTTAGCCTCAAAACAACAAGATTGGAGAAGCTGGTCAGCTAACGGCTATATTGATGGTTTTACTCCTCTGTTTTTGACATACGACCCTAAAATGTTAGCTTCGATGATGAATGATGTTATGAGGATTAAATCTCCTGATACCGAATTATATGCCGGCTTATTTGTAACTTTCATGGGTGGAGCTCCAGAGGATTTAATAAGACAGGTTTACCAGACAAGGATAATGAACGCTAACGGAGTTATAATTTTTGATTATGCCCACACAACCCCTGTTTACTCATCAACTCTTATGGCAAGTGCTTTCAATGATGCAAAACCCCAAAAACAATATATTGCAGATAAGCAAAAAAAAAAGTGGTGGAAAAGGAAGAAAAAAGAGAAAACCGTTCAGGAAAAGTCATAACAACTGTTAATAGTAAAGGCTTCTGGGTATTTAGTAAAAATTAATATTTAGTTTACATAGCAGTATGCTTTTACTATAATCTTCGTAGGATATTAGAGAATAAAAGGACATAAAATGAGTATTTATTTATTAGAAGTAGGAACGGAAGAGTTACCTTATAAATTTATCCCACAGGCTATTGAACAGTTAAATAGCGGATTTACAAATTTCTTAAACGATAATAAAGTAAAATATACAGATATAAAAGTATATGCAACCCCCAGACGTCTTGCTGTGATTATTGATGGTTTAGAAAACAAAACCGCAGATGAAGAAAAAATTGTAAAAGGCCCGATTAAAACAGTTGCGTTTGATGATGACGGAAACCTTACAAAAGCAGGGGATGGATTTGCAAGAAAAAATAACCTGAATAAAGAAGATTTATATGTTGAAGATAATTATGTTCACGCAAAAATAATAGTAAAAGGCAAATCAATATCAGAACTTCTTCAACAGAATGTTCCATCTATATTTATGAAACTTCAAGGCTCCCATTTTATGAGATGGAGCTACAATGAAGAAAAATTTTCACGCCCTATCAAATGGATAGTTTCAGTTCTTGATAGAGAAGAAGTTAAAATAAAAATTATTGATAAAGAATCTTCAATCTACACAAGAGGACATAGGTTTGCACAGCAAAAAATCTTGATTGGCGACCCTAAAGATTATATTGAAACAATGAGAAATGCCTGTGTAATTGTTGACCAGAATGAAAGAAAACAAATTATTGTACAAAAAGCAAAAGAAGCTGCCGCAAAATTAGGAGCAGAACCTTATTATACAGATGATTTACTGGAAGAAGTAACTTTTATCACCGAATATCCGGTTCCTGCCGTATGCGAATTTGACCCAAGATATCTTGATATCCCGGAAGAAGTAACCGTAACGGTAATGGCAGTTCATCAAAGATATTTTGCGCTATATAAAGAAGGAAAACTAATCAATAAATTCATTACAATGACAAACTACATCGGCTCTGAATTTGAAAATATTAAAGCCGGTAACGTTCGCGTTATAAAAGCCAGACTTGATGATGCAGTTTTCTTCTTTAACGAAGATACTAAAAAACCTTTAGCGGACTTTGTAGAATCATTAAAAGGGGTAACCTTCCAAAAAGGTATGGGAACTATGTTTGATAAAACCCAAAGATTAATCAAATTATCAAACGCAATTGCAGCAGACCTTAACATTGATTCTAAGGATATCGAAAGAACAGCGCAACTATGCAAAGCTGATTTGACAACAAACCTTGTATTTGAATTCACCGAACTTCAAGGCTTTATCGGAGCTGATTATGCAAGAGTTTCAGGTGAAAACAATAAAGTTGTTCAAGGTATAAAAGAACACTACTTCCCGCTAAATGCCGAAAGCGAAACCGCACAAGGCATTGAAGGACAAATTGTTGGTATTGCGGATAAAATTGACACAGTATGCGCGGTATTTGCAGCAGGCAAAAAGCCTACCGGCTCTTCTGACCCGCTTGGGGTAAGACGTGCAGCACTTGGTGTTATCAGAACAATTTTAGATGCAAATTTGAAAATTAATGTTGATAAATATATTAAAGAAGCTTTAAAAGGGCTTCCTGTACAAAGAGATTGCGCAGACGAAGTTAACGAATTTTTCATCCAAAGAATGATTATTTTCTTAAACGAAAAATATAACAAAAATATCTTAGAAGCATGCTCTATGAAAAATCCGCTTACTGATATTTCTGATTACGTTGAAAGAGTAAAAATCGTTAAAGATTTAAATTCTCCACAGCTTATGGAAAACGCTAACAGAGTCATCAGAATCTTAAAAGAAACCGGTGAAGATTCAATCAATGAAAGCTTCTTCAAAGAAAATGCAGAAAAAGAATTATTCAATGCCGTTAAAGAAGTTAACGATAAAGTTGACTATAAAACATACCTTAACGAATTAGAAAAACTTAACCCGCATGTTACTAAATTCTTTGATGATGTACTTGTAATGGATAAAGATGAAAATGTTAAGAAAAACAGACTTGCTTTGTTAACATTATTGAGAAAAAAATACGAACATTTAACAGATTTCAGCAAGGTATAGCAAGCATTTCAAGAGTTATGTTAAATTTTGTAACGTTAAAATGTTAAAAAGTCAATTAATTTTTTCAGGATACTTTAAAATTATACAAGAAGGTAAATATAAAACTTAGAGGTAGCGTAATGTTTGACCGAATAAAAAATCTAAAACTTGTAAAAAAATTAAAAGAAAGTGTAAGCCCAAAACTAAGATGGCTTGAATTTTCTAATAAAAATACATTAGATAAAAGCACCACAGATTATTTAGAAACAATAAGCGGTGTAGACAATCTACAATCAGTTTCTGACGACCTAGAGCTGGAAGCAATGGTCAGAGCCCAACTCAAAGAAGAATTTCCAAGCATAGAAAGCATGAAATCTTACGAGTTGTTAGTAGATGCTGTAATGCACAACATCAGAAAAAAACAGCTTCAAGCCGACGATAATCTCGATATAGAATAGATTATCACCCAATTTAATCAAAAGATAATACCTGATAAGGGTATTATTTTTTTTGCAAAAAATATTATCATGCAAATAGAAACTAACCGGGAGAAAAACATGACTGCAATAATTGGGATCTCTGTAGATAACAGAAGGGAAGAAGCAACAAAACTGCAAGATATACTAACCGAATACGGCTGTGTTATAAAAACCAGAATAGGACTTCACGATATGGGAGAATATAAATGCTTAAACTACGGAATAGTACTTATTGAAGTTGTCGATAAAGTTAATGAAATTTATGACAAACTTTCAAAATACTGGCAGGTACAAATTATGAAATTTTAAAAAATGTAAAAAATAATTATAAAAATGCGCAAAAAAATTTTTGATGTGTTTTCATGCTAAAGGGACTCACTAAGAGATGATAAATCCAATCAATCAAGTGAATAGTGTAAAGACCAGCATATTTTACATCAATGATTACCATGGCAAGTCCATAAATATGGAACGCACAGTCACTGCCTCAAACGCATTTGACGCACGGAACAAAGATAAAAAAGATGTTGATACACTAAAACTATCTTCCGGCGATATTATGATTGGAGAAGACTTCAAAACAAACCAGCTCGCTGTAATGTTTCAAAAAGTAATTGGAATAGCCGCTTCTGCTGTTGGCAATCATGAATACGATATGCAGGAAAAAGTCGGAGCAATTCTGCCATTAATTCCATATAATTTAATTGCAAGTAATGTTCACATTAACCCATCAAATCCTTGGCACAGCAAAGTTCAGACATCTGTAATAGAAGAGAAAAACGGCAACAAATACGGAATAATCGGAACCTCACCGGTTGATCTTGCCAGCCGCTCAAAAGACGGTATAATCCACAAAGAAATCCATGTGAGTAAAGCCAGAGAAACCGTTCAAGAAGTTCAAAAAGAAGTAGACAAACTTGAAAAACAAGGTATTAATAAAATTATATTGTTATCTCATTTAGGCTACACCCTTGATAAAATAATCGCAAACCAAACTCAGGGAATTGATGTTATTCTTGGAGGACACTCTCACGATTTACTTTTAGATGTAAAAGAGGGTAAAAATCTTTTCTATTCAAAGAAAGGAGAACCGGTTATTATTACCCAAGCAGGACGTGACGGTAAGAATTTTGGAATATTAAATCTTGAATTTGACCAAAACGGAACAATCAAAAAAGTACAAAACAATGTAGGATATACCAGAAACTTTAAACGATACGCACCTGCTAAATACATTTTTGATAAAATTTTCGGAGCAAGAGAAACTTACGGTTATGTTAAATCAGCTCCGCCGCCGTTATCAAAAGATTTAATAGAACCAAATGCCCATGCTTATTTTATAACTGATTGCATAAGAAAAGATTTAAACTGTGATATTGCGATATTGCCATCACCTAACATCAGGGGATATTTTGAACCGGGTAAAATTGATACACGAATCTTAGCAGATATTTTACCATTTAAAAATAATCTTTATAAAATGAGTTACAGCGAAAAAGATATTGTCGAAGGTATAAAACAAGCCTCAAAATCATTCACCAATATTGCAAATAAACCGGGAATATTCTATACCTCAGGATTAAAATACAGTGTAAACACATCAGGAAAGGTTTTATCAATAACATTTGTTGATAAAAACGGAAAAGAAACCCCGATAGATATTGATAATCCAAGAACAGATAAATATTATACAACAGTACTAAACGACTACTGTGCCCTAGGCAATGACGGATTTAAACATTTCAACCAGCCGGAGCGAATCATTGAAAAATACCCGTTTGATGCAACAAAATGCATTATTGACATATTACATAGGACTAAAGACCCTGTAGAAATTTACGATGACGGCAGAATACAAATTATACCTGATTAGTTCGATTTAACAAATTTTTCATTCAAAATTTTTGCCAAACCTGCAAAATAAACAAGTTTTAAAACAAATATTAAATAAAGCCCTATACAAAGCCCTGCCAAATAAACTGATAATTTCATAACTTCAGAAGCAAGCCCATGTGCAAATTTCAGCATTAAAAAAATTACTGCATCAGGAATCAATGACAGTATAATAACAGCCGCTACCAGAAAAATTACATCACCTATATTTTTATCAAGGTATCTAAAAATATTCCAAGGATATATTATATTTTTTGTAATTTTGAAATCCCGTACATATTCAACAAATATAAGATGAATAAACGGAATTAAACATATCATAATTGAAGAAAATACATAGACCAAAACTGGATTATTATCGCTAAATGTAAATAAAATTCCCGCCAAAAATGTGGCTACATAATAAAAAATCCAAATTAAAAATACCGGTAAAAATTTCACAAAATAAGATGACGGTTCTAAATCAAAATTAGGAAGTTCAATATTATTTTCCTCAATAACTTTATGAATAAATTTAATTCCATAACCAATCATATATATTAAAATTAAGATACCGAAAAAGATATTCAGCCATAATTCCAAATCAGAAGAAGGTGCAACCGCAAAGAAATCGAAATATAAAATATTTGAACCCCAATGTGCCGCCGCATTATTCAGCAATATAACCATAATTCCAAGCAACGAAAACAAAGTTATATGATTAGATAAAACATCTTTGCCCTGATATAATTGTTTAAAATATTTAAAAACTTCCATATAAAATCTCTCTTACATTTAATTATAGCAACTTTAAAGCTAATTGCAAGCCAACATTTTTATTATACAATTAGAGTATGGAAACAGAATTAAAACAAGAATTAAATCTTATAACTCCAAAACTTAATAAAATTAAGGAGTGTCTTTGACCCTGAAGGATTAAAAAAAGAACTTACAAAACTTGAAGAGGAAATACAAAATCCCGATATTTGGTCTGATAACGAAAAGGTTTCAAAAATAGGACAAGAAATTAAAGATAAAAAAGAAACTCTCGGGAATTTAGAAAAATGGTTTTCTGTAATTGAGGATTGCAACGCAGCAATTGAGTTATCAGATAGCGATTTTATCAATGATTGTTACATACAAATCAAAAATTTAAACAAAGAAGTTGAACAATTTGAACTCCAGCAAATGCTTTCCGGAGAATACGACAATGCTGATGCTATTTTAACAATAAATTCAGGAGCAGGCGGAACAGATGCTCAAGACTGGGCAAGTATGCTCCTAAGAATGTATATAAGGTGGATTGAAAAAAGAGGCTGGAAATCAGAACTTTTAGATAAACTTGACGGAGAAGAAGCCGGAATAAAATCTGCGACAATTAAAATCAGCGGTAAATACGCCTTTGGATATACTAAAGCAGAAAAAGGGGTTCACAGACTTGTCAGAATATCACCATTCAACGCAAACGGGAAAAGACAAACAAGTTTTGCATCAGTTGAAGTTACTCCGATTATAGAAGATTTTGAAAAAACAATTACAATTCCACCGGACGATTTAGAGATAACAACAATGCGCTCAGGAGGCGCCGGCGGACAAAACGTTAATAAAGTTGAAACCGCTGTAAGGATTCTCCACAAACCGTCAGGAATCGTTGTAAAATGTCAGCAGGAACGTTCTCAGCTGCAAAATAAAGAATATGCAATGCAAATTCTTGTATCAAAACTTTTAGCTATAAAAGAATCTGAGTATGAACAGAAAATGTCTCAAATAAAAGGAGAAAACGCTGATATTAATTTTGGCTCACAAATTCGTTCATACGTATTTCACCCGTATAAAATGGTTAAAGACCACAGAACCGGCTGCGAAATTGGAAATGTTGATGCAGTTATGGACGGGGAAATTGATGAGTTTGTAGAAAGTTATTTAAGACAAAATTCAAAATAAAAACTTGTAACATAATTTGTATAAAGATAGAATTTAAGCTATAATAAAGAAAATTTCAGACATAAAAATAAGAAAGGGAGTTATGGAAAATTCAAATAATGAAGTTCGCACTATAGATATAGTAAAGCATTATCTTGCATCAGTTTTAATATACGGTCTTATCCTTTTTGGGTTAGTACTTTGTCCTGCATATTACGAAACTGTCGACAATGATATATTTGACTATTCGGGAGTTTTTGCAATATATTTTATAGCATATTTTTTATTTGCACCGGTGATATTTGCAATCTTCAAACCAAAATCAATTCTAGAATCCAGAAGTTTAACCATTTTAGGATATTTCACAAGACAGTTTAAAAAAGGTGTGCCGGTTGAAGACTTTTTAAAAAATATTGAACCGAACGAAAAAGAGAAAAAAGCACTTATGACATTGTTTGTACAGGTATTTTTCGGAGCATACTGTGTTAATACTTTATGTAATAATTATCTTTTAAATTTAGGTTACAACATAGATTTCCTAAAAGTTATGTTTGATCAAGCCGTTCAATATGCCTCAACTAACGGAATATATTTAGGACTCATTCAATACCTTATTGACACCGGCGATATGTGGCTTAAACTTATTTTAACGGTTAACATAACAGTTCTTGCGATAAGTTACTTATCAGAGTTAACAATATTCAAAAACAAAATCAAATCAGTTGATACAACACCGCTTGGAGTATTATGCTGTATTGCCTGCTACTACCCGGTGACACTTCTTACATATAAATTTTTACAAGTAACGGAAGAATCCCTGCTTCCTGTAAAAAACCAAGTTTTGCTTGCTGTCCTAAATCTGCTCATAATTATTGTTAATATAGGTTCAATGTTTGCAATACTAAGACTTGGAACAAAATCAGGAAACCTTACAAACAGAGGTATCGTAACAGGTTTTCCATACAATATTGTAAGACACCCTGACTATATAATGCAGATATTTTATATAATTTTAACAACCATCCCTTTGTGGATAGCAGCAGATATTGATGGACTTAGTAAAATAATTATGACGATAGCAACTCTGGGCTGGATATTTATTTATTATCTGAGAGCAGTAACAGAAGAACGCCATTTGATACAAGACCCTGAGTATCAAAAATATATAGAAAAAGTAAAATATAGATTTATACCAAAAATAT
>OHPB01000978.1_pt1 | contig 16591 bp, 9 predicted proteins | sample 1577621 | NCBI WGS metagenome assembly OHPB01 (sample SAMEA3879577, study PRJEB24766) | human gut metagenome | biome: human-associated habitat; feature: feces | place: USA | collected 1985/1987 | reverse complement strand
CACTGCCGTATTCTTTTCTTTCCACAGCTGTGGAAAGAAAAGAATACGGCAGTGGAAAGATTAGCATTTAGGATAGAAAAGGATAACTCCCAATGAGTCTGTCCTTAGTTCTTGGCAGGCAAAGAAACAGAAGCCTCCAATATCGGGGAGACAGACTCCCAAACCTGAGCATCGATACTCTGCATTCCTTGCACAGAAGGATGCCCCCATTGTTTATCAATGTCGTGCAAACGAATATTCTCGATGCCATAGTGCCGGCAAATTTCATCCATGGAATCAGTTACCTCTTCGGATAATTCTGAATTGGTAATATTATAAATCCTGGCCGCAGGATAGAGCTGCTTGAGAGATGCAAGCAGATAGCAAAAGGCAGGACGGAAGCTATACAAATCGGCTTTCGTCCAGCCATCATATTGGTATGCGCCAATGGGAGCACCTGCCCAACTGTCATTGGTACCGCCAAAAACAAGGATTATGTCGGGGGTGCCGAGGTTGTGAATACGGGTGATAAAAGAACGGTCGGAGTAATCGGCTTTCTCGTAACCGGTATGACAGACGGTGGAGCCGGAATAGGAATTGTTGCGTTCCAACTGAAAGCCGTGCTCATGGATGAAACGGTACCACCAGGTTTCCTCCACCTTTGTCACATCATTCTCTTTCTTTTCGCCGGGAACTCCATACCAGCAGAGATTGGCGGCAGGAGAGACATGACCGTAAAAAGTGGAATAGGAATCGCCAAGAATAGAAACTTTCTTTTGAGCAAACACCCCTGATATAAGGGTCAGGGAAAAAACAACCAGAAAAAACAAGGATTTGCAGTTCATAATAGATAGATTTTTATGTCGTATGCCGCAAAGTTATAAAGTTTGTCCCGGTTTGACGGCAAGAAACCGTAGTTTTTTTTGCCATAGCCCGCTTATATGAAAGCCCCTCTACCATCGGATTCCCACAAAAAAAGGAAATGCCGGATTGATAGAGGGGCGAGAGAATGAAGATGAGAAAGAGTATATTTTACTCCCGCCCTCCACCAAGGGCTTGATAGAGGTTGATGATACCTTGTATTTCATCAAAGCGGTCGGCTACCTGTGTCAGTTGGGCAGAGAGTAGCCCCTGCTGGGCAGTGAGCACTTCCAAATAGGTGGAAGTGCCGTGTTGCATCAGTAACCGGGTGCTGCGGACGGTAGTTTCCAGTGAAGTTATCTGCCTTGCGCGGAGCTCCGTCTTTCCACGGGCTACCTGCACTTGGGTCAGAGCATTGTTCACTTCGCTACCGGCATTGAGCAAAGCTTGCTGAAAAGCGAGCCTGGCTTCTTCCTGCTGTGCTTTGGCTATCTTGAGCTGTGCCACGTTCAGCCCTTTGTTGAACAAGGGTTGTGTCAGCGAGCCGATGGCGGAGAAGAGTAGTTTTCCTGGATTGACAATCATGCTTCCTGCCGAGTTGGTCCAGCCAGCTGTACCGCTCAAGGTGATGGAGGGGTAGAAAGCAGAACGGGCGGCATTGGTGCTGTAGAAAGCGGATGCCAGCGAGAGTTCGGCACTTTTCACATCGGGACGGCGGGAAAGCAATTGCAGAGGTACGCCCACCGCAAGTTCCTGCGGGAACTCCTGCCCCGCCAACCGGCCACGCTCAATGGTGCCCGGAACATCGTCCAACAGAATGGAGAGACTGTTCTCCACTTCCTTTACCTGCTGCCGGAGGTCGAGCAGCGAAGCTTCCACCTGACGACAGTTGGCTTCGGATTGCGAGACACTCGCCTCGTTCGTCATGCCTGCAGCCATCATGGCTCGCATGGTGCGTACACTTTCGCGCCAACTGGCGGCTGTTTCTTCGGAAATGCGGTATTGCTCGTCGAGCATCAGCAAGGTGTAGTACAGATTGGCCACATTAGCTATCAGCGAAGTGCTGACGGCTTGTTCGTACTCCAAGCTTTGAAGGTAGAGCGCTTTGGAACGGCGTTTGGCATTGGTCAACTTACCAAAAATATCAACTTCCCAACTTGCCGAGGCAATGCCGGAATAGGTCCACGAGCCTTTGGAATTGTCGAAACTGCTGACGCCACCCTGCGGAGTGAGCATAAACGAAGGCAGGTACGAAAGTTTGGCCGACATCAGCGTGGCTTCCGCCTCCTTGATACGTTGCCGGGCGGAAAGCAGGTCGGTGTTGCCTTGCAAGGCTTGCTCGATGAGCGACTGTAATTGCGGGTCCGTAAAAAGCTCGCGCCAGGAAAGGGAAGCGATGGAGGCAGTGTCTGATGCCACAAACAGACTCAGGCTATCCAGACTTTGCCCATCCAAATCGTGTCCATAAAGTCCATCGGTCGTGATGTCCTCCGGGCGCTGGTATTTGGTATAGATGCCGCAACTGGTCAGTACCAAGCCGACGACAGCTAATAATATGAATTGTTTCTTCATTATTTTTTTATGTTAGTTACGCGATAATGTACTAATGTGATTCTTCTATCTCCTTCCGGCTTACTTTCATCTCTTCCTCAATCTGCCAGTCGCTCGTCGGGACGGATTGGGCAGGACGAAGCCGCTCCTGCAACCACTGGAAACTGATGAACAAGACAGGAACAATGAACAGCAGCGCCAATGTGCCGATGAACATACCACCGACAACACCCGTACCCAATGAACGGTTACCGTTGGCTCCGACACCCGTGGCAACCACCAAGGGGAAAAGGCCGAAAATCATCGTCAGTACCGTCATCAGGATGGGACGGAAACGCGCCTTTGCCGCACTGACGGCAGAAGCAATCAGCCCCATTCCCGCTTTACGGCGCTCGGCGGCATACTCCGTCAACAGAATAGCAGTCTTTGCCAACAGACCTATCAGCATGATAAGTCCCGTCTGCAAATAGATATTATTCTCCAACCCGGCTATCCTGGCAAAAAGGAACGACCCCATCAGGCCCGCAGGAACGGCCAGGATAACGGCAAACGGAATCAGAAAGCTCTCGTAAAGCGCACTCAGAATCAAGTAAATCATCAAGATACAGATACCGAAGATGATGACTGTAGTACCACTCTGCTGGCTTTCCTCGCGGGTGATGCCACCAAAGTCATAGCCATATCCCTTCGGCAAGGCTATCTCCGCCGTTTCTTGTACGGCACGGATGGCGTCACCGGTACTGTATCCCTCAGCAGGCATGGCATTCACGGCAATGGAGTTGAACATGTTGAAGCGGCTCAAGGACTCGGCACCGTAGGAACGGGTCAGCGTAACGAACTGGCTCAACGGAGCCATCTCACCGTTGGACATGCGCACAAAGGCATTGTTCAGTGAAGCCTCATCCAAACGGAACTTCGGGTCGGCCTGAATCATTACCTTGTAAACTTTGGAGAAACGGTTGAAGTTGGAGACATATTGCCCGCCATAATAGCCCGACAGTGTGGACAACACCTGGTCGGGAGTAATCCCGGCACGTTTGCACTTGGAAGCATCCACCTCGACGGTCCACTGCGGATAGCGTACATCGAACGTGGAGTATGCCATCGAAATTTCCGGACGCTGGTTCAGTGCCGCCAGATACTGCTGGGTGGTCTGGAAGAAGGTGTTCATATCCCCTCCCTGCTTGTCCTGCACATTCAAGTCCAGCGCATTACCCATACCATAGCCCGGAATCATACCCGGAGCAATGGCAAAGACTGTAGCATCCTTAATATCCGCCGTGCGAGCGTATATCTGGTTGACGACTGCCTGCACCTGGTCTTCCTTTGCCGTACGCTCGTCCCAAGGTTTCAGCTTCACGATAATCATACCGAAAGAATTTCCCTGCCCGGACAGCAGACCATAACCGGCAACTTTCTGCAAGTGCAATTTCTGAGGAAGGTCTTCCAGACGCTTCTCCACGCGGTCTATAATGTCATTTGTCGTCTTGAGCGAGCTACCCGGAGCGGTGCTAACGTTGACAAACAACGTTCCTTGGTCCTCGTCGGGCACCAGTCCGGTCTTGGTGGTATTCATCAGGAATACCAGCAGCACCACCGAAAGTGCCAGCAACGACCATCCCAGCCAGCGGCGCTTGATGAACAGCAACACTATCTTCTTATACTTCTCGACCACCGCCTCGAAAGCCGTGTTGAATGCCTTGCGGAAGCGCGAAGCAAAATTATTCTTCTCCGTTCCGTCCTCATTGATATAAGGCTTCAGCAGCAAGGCACAAAGTGCGGGACTGAGTGTCAACGCATTAATCGCCGAAATACCAACGGCCACCGCCATCGTCAACCCAAACTGGGTATAGAACGTACCGGAAGTCCCTCCCATGAACGATACCGGAATAAACACCGCCATAAACACCAGTGAAGAAGTGATAACCGCGTTGCTGATGCCCTTCATCGCATCGATACTTGCCATATAGGAGGACTTATAGCCCACATCAAACCGTGCCTGCACCGCCTCCACCACGACAATGGCGTCATCCACCACCGTACCAATCACCAATACCAGCGCAAACAGCGTAATCAGGTTGATACTGAATCCGGCAACGGACATGAAAGCAAACGTACCAATCAGTGAAACAACGATACCTACCAGCGGAATCAGCGTAGAGCGGATGTCTTGCAAAAAGACATAAACCACCAGGATAACCAGGATAATAGCCTCAATCAGCGTTTTCACCACTTCGTGGATAGAGGCGAAGAGGAAATCGTTGCTGGACATCATCTGGGTAAGCTCCACGCCTTTCGGCAAGTCCTTGCGTGCTTCTTCAAGGAGCCGGTCAATCTGCCGGTTCACTTCCGTGGCATTGGAGCCCGCGGTCTGGAACACCATGCAGGAGATACCGGGATGTCCATCCATGGTACCTTTGTAGGCATAACTGTCCTTACCCAGCTCTATATCGGCGATGTCCTTCAGTTTCAGCACCTCGCCGTCTTCGGTAGAACGGATGACGATGTCGCCGAACTCCTCAGGAGTAATGAGGCGTCCCGTATATTTCATGGTATATTGATACGTCTCATCCGAGTTCTCACCAAACGACCCGGTGGCCGATTCGATATTCTGCTCTGCCAGCACAGCCGTCACATCCGAAGGTATCAGCTTGTACTGCGCCATGACATCCGGTTTCATCCAGATACGCATGCTGTAGTCACCACCCATAATCATGATATCGCCCACACCGGAGATACGGAGAATCTGCGGCTTCAGGTTGATACTGATATAGTTGGCAAGAAAGTTCTCGTCATAGCTGTCATCAGGGCTATATAAAGAGAACATCTGTAAGATACTGGTCTGCCGCTTGCTGGTGGTGACGCCCACCTGGGTTACTTCGGCAGGAAGCTGCCCCGTAGCTTTGGACACACGGTTCTGCACATTGACCGCCGCCATGTCCGGGTCTGTACCCTGCTTGAAGTAAACAGTAATGGAAACCGACCCTGCATTGCTGGCGGTAGAAGTCATGTAAGTCATGTCCTCCACACCGTTGATGGCCTCTTCCAACGGAGCGATAACACTTTTCTGAAGGGTTTCCGCACTGGCACCATAGTAAGTGGTGCTCACCATGATGGTGGGCGGCGCAATGTCGGGATATTGCTCAACGGGCAAGGTGAACAATCCGATGATGCCCAGAATGACAATCGTAATGGAGATGACTGCCGAAAAAACGGGGCGTTCTATAAAAGTTCTGAGGTTCATATTCTATCGGTTAAAAATTATCATTCATTCGTTTTGGGTTGGACGGAGGTACCTTCACGCAGCAAACCCACGCCTTCGGCCACAATTGTGTCCCCCACTTTCAAGCCACTCTCTACGATATATTCCTGACCTCCATTCACACGGGTCACTTGCACGGGAACTGATTGCGCCTTGCCGTCAACTACCTTATATACATAGACCTTGTCCTGTACTTCGTAAGTGGCACTCTGGGGAACAACGATGCAGTTCTCTTTCCGTACCGGGATGATGACGTTGCCCGAACCGCCACTGGTCAGCAATCCCTCTTTATTGGGGAACACGGCACGCAGACTGACTGTACCCGTAGAGGTATCAATTACACCACTGATAGTTTCTATCTTACCTTCTTGCGGATAGACAGAACGGTCATTGAGCTGTAATTCGATAGAGTCCATCTCTGCCAGCGCCTTATCCTTGGAGCCGTAGCGGCGGGTGAGGTCAAGCAACTGATTCTCTGTCATGGAGAAATAGACATACATATTAGAATTATCGGATACGGTCGTCAGTGGTTTGGGCAAACTGGCGCTGACCAACGTCCCCACCCTATAAGGGAGCGTACCTACCATTCCATCTGCCGGACTCTTCACTTCTGTATAAGAGAGGTTATTGGCGGCATTCACCTGCTGCGCCTCGGCTTGGGCCAACTGGGCTTTCGCTGTCAGCAGACTGTTGTAGGAAGTCTTTAAGTCAAACTCGGAAATCACCTTCTGGGCATAAAGCTCCTTCTTGCTGTCATATGTCAGTTGCGAAGTGGCCACGCCGGCACGGGCAGCTTCCACATTGGCTTCTGCTGTGCGCAAGGCTGCCAGATAGGGCACCTGGTCGATAATAAACAAGACTTGCCCCCGACGCACGGTCTGTCCTTCCTCCACACAAAGTTTGGTGAGTGTACCGGACACCTGCGGATAGATGTCAATGTCCTGCCGTCCGCGGATGGCTGCGGAATAAATTGTCTGCAGTTCTTTGTCGGTAGTCGAAATAGTCATCACCTGATATTCCGACTGGGGTTGCACGACAGGCGCGCTGCCGCAGGCTGCCAGTGTTGCACTACAGATGACGGTCATCATCTGTTTCATCATACTCTTTTTTGTTATCATACTTTTTATCTTAAAAAAATAATACGTCGGCTTTCTCTTTCATTTTTTAAGCCGGCAGCAAAGGTATGCCGTTTTTGAACAACCATTTGTTTCATTGAAGGTACACGACTGTTCATTTTCGGAACATGCCATTTAACAATCCAAAAAGAACTCGTACCTTTGTAACCGCAAATCATAAGCAATCTAACATATGAACCCATTACTGACTACCAAACAAGAAACGTTCAGAGCCGGAACAGACAAGCTGGAATTCTTCCGGGAACGTCTTCTGAAAATGAACAATGGAGCACTGATGTTCTGCACCCGTGGAGAAGCAAATATCACAATAGATTTAAGAAAATATCATATTGTACCCAATACGCACATTACGCTGCTTCCAAGTTCCATTATTTCACTGACAAGTGCGAGTAAAGATTTCCTGGTGGACTTCTTTGCCTATTCCGAGACAATGTTCAAGACGGCATGCTTCCGTTTAGAGCCGCCCTTCATACATTTTATAAAAGAGAATGCATGCTATACGCATACCGAAGACGAACCGGTTCGTGCTATCACAGGACTCATCACGGCAAGCAATGCCATCTACCGCGATTCTGAAAATCTGTATCGCGAAGCCATTGCACAAAACCTGCTGCAAATTTTCTTTCTCGACACCTACGACAAGGTTCAACGTTACTTTACGGAAGAGCAAATCAATGGCAGTAACCGGAAAGAAGAATTGTTCAAAAAGTTTATAAATCTGGTACATACGTACTGTGCTACCCAGCGGGATGTCGTTTTTTATGCTGACCAACTCTGCATTTCGACCCGCTACCTATCTGCCATCACCAAACAAGTGGCGGAAAATTCTGCCAAAGAAATCATTGACGAAAACCTGATATTGGAACTGAAAATGGCACTGCAATCCACCGGCATGTCACTGAAAGAGATTGCCGACAAATATCGTTTTCCCGACCAGTCTTTCTTCGGACGATATTTCAAGAAACACACGGGAATGTCACCCAAGGAGTACAGAGCAAAGAAGAACTGAGGTATGAGCATGCATTTATCCCCTTCTCCTCTGCCTCTTTAGTATTTTTTTAGTATATTTGTCAGACACTAATTTAATCAGTTCAATACCATGAGAAAACTTACACACATGCTCCTTGCAGGCACTCTCATCCTGGCCTGCTCTTCATGCGGAGTAGAAACAACAGCCAACTATCAAGTCATTCCCCTGCCCCAGGAGGTTGCCTTGAGTCAGGAATCCCCCTTCAACCTGAATGACGGTACCATCATCGCCTACCCCGAACACAATGAACTTTTGAAACGCAATGCCGAGTTTTTGGCCGAATACATCAGCCAGTCCACCGGCCACACCCTCCAGACAGAAGCCCTTGCCCCGGGGAGCGAAGCGCCCAAAGGCGCCATCACATTGGGACTGGATCCGGCCATCAGCAACCGGGAAGGCTATGTGCTGACCGTCAAAGCCGACCGGGTGACCCTAAACGGACAGACCGAGAACGGGGTGTTCTACGGTATACAAACCCTGCGTAAATCAATCCCCGCCGAAACCAAAGCCACCTCTATCCTATTGCCTGCCGGCAGCATCCAGGATGAACCCCGCTTCAGCTACCGGGGCATGCACCTCGATGTGGGCCGCCACTTCTTTCCCATTGAGTTCGTAAAAAAATACATAGACTTGCTGGCACTTCACAATATGAATACCTTCCACTGGCACCTCACCGAAGACCAAGGCTGGAGAATAGAAATAAAGAAGTATCCCAAGCTGACGGAAATTGGCGCCTGGCGCGACCGTACCGTTATCGGCCGGAACACCGAAGAGTATGACAACACCCGGTATGGCGGTTTCTATACGCAGGAGCAAGCCAAAGAAATCGTAAAATATGCCGGGGAGCGCTATATCACGGTCATCCCCGAAGTAGACCTGCCCGGACACATGCTTGCCGCACTGGCCGCCTATCCCGAAATGGGATGTACCGGTGGACCGTATGAAGTGTGCCCACGTTGGGGCGTATTCGAAGATGTGCTGTGCATCGGCAACGAAAAGTCCATGCAGTTCCTCGAAGATGTCATGGCCGAAATCATTGACATATTCCCTTCCAAATACATCCACATCGGCGGTGACGAAGCTCCCCGCACCCGTTGGGAAAAGTGTCCCAAATGCCAGGCACGTATCAGAACCGAAAAATTGAAAGCCGACAAGAACCATACTGCCGAAGACCGTCTGCAGAGCTATTGTATGACACGTATCGAAAAGCTCCTCAACAGTAAAGGACGCCAGATTATCGGCTGGGATGAGATTCTGGAAGGCGACGTCGCCCCCAACGCAACTGTTATGTCATGGCGTGGCTCGGCAGGAGGAATCAAGGCGGCCCAACTGGGACACGACGTGATAATGACACCCAATGACTATTGCTACTTTGATTATTACCAAAGTGAGGATACCCGGCACGAACCATTTGCCATCGGAGGCTTTGTCCCATTGGAGAAAGTATACAGTCTGAATCCTACCGCCTCACTGACCGAAGAACAAGCCAAGCACATACTCGGCACACAAGCCAACCTTTGGACAGAATACATCCCGACCAGCGAACAGGTAGAGTATATGGTTCTCCCCCGTATGGCCGCCCTTGCCGAAGTACAATGGACACAACTGGAAAAGAAAGATTATACAAACTTCACTACCCGACTGGCCGGACTCATCGGCCTCTACCGGAGAGACGGGCTCAACTACCGGGAACCCTTCCGACAGCAGGCAGACTCCACAGCGACCGAGAAGAAGTAATCAGAACTGGAAATAGATAAACGGCTGTATCTCCGAACTTTTCATCTGAATGACCAGATAGATTACAGCAAGCATCAGTACCGCCTTTCCCAACAAGGGGAGGCGGATTACTGTTTTTGTGCAAGCACGTTCCCAACTGTCGGGCACAAAATGCAGCAGATAGCCCAATGCCATCAGTGCAAACACTTCCCAATAACCCTCTACCAGCTGCGGGAAGAGTTGCGGACGGAAAGTAGTGAATATCTGCTTCAGCATATCCATTGATGTGGAGAACTCCGCATTACGGAAGAATATCCAGCAGAAACAAACAAAATGGAAAGTGACAAGCACTCCGAAGAAGCGGTGGATGCCATGGCTCTCCGTCCCCTTCTTACGCCCGGTAAGCGTCATCCAGAACTTATGGGCTGCAAGCGCAACGCCATGCATCATTCCCCAAAGTACAAAATTCCACGAAGCGCCATGCCACAAGCCGCCCAGGAACATGGTAATGATGAGATTGGCATATTGGCGGATTTTCCCCTTCCGGTTGCCTCCCAAAGAAATATAAAGGTAATCGCGCAACCAGCTGGAAAGCGAAATATGCCACCGCCTCCAAAATTCCGTAATGGAAGCGGACTTATAAGGGGAATCGAAATTGATATTGAAATGGAAGCCCAGCAACAAGGCAATGCCGATAGCCATATCACTGTAACCGGAGAAGTCGCAATAAATCTGCAAGGCATAGCCATAAACACCTATCAGATTCTCCACCCCCGAATAAAGAGTAGGATTATCAAAAATACGCTCTACAAAGTTAACGCTGATATAGTCCGATATAACCGCTTTCTTGAAGAGCCCACTCACGATGAGGAAGATTCCACGTCCGAACATCTCATTGGAGACAAACAGCGGGCGGCGGATTTGCGGAATGAAATCACGGGCACGTACAATAGGACCCGCCACCAACTGGGGAAAGAAAGAAACATAAAAAGCATAATCCAACAAACTGGTCAGAGGCGTTATCTGGCGACGGTACACATCTATCGTATAGCTCAACGACTGAAAAGTGAAAAAAGAGATGCCCACCGGAAGGAAAATATCCATTGTCGTGAACGTGCCTCCCGTCAGCGAGGCAAAAGTTTCGCCCAGAAAATTGGTGTACTTGAAGTAACACAACAATCCCAAATTGATGAACAGACTCAACACAACCCATGCCTTACGTAGCCAGGGAATAGCCTCGCGTGCCATCAAGCGTGCAATGAAAAAGTCACAGACCGTCACCAGTCCAAGCAGGAAGAAATAAGTGCCACTACTTTTATAATAGAAGTAATAGGAAAACAAGGTGACAAACAGCAAACGCGCCGTCGTCCGGCGTTGCAACAACAGATAAACCAATATAAAAGCGACAAACAGCCAGAGGAAAATACCACTGCTGAATATCATCGGGGCTTGCGGGTCATAAGTGAAGACATCGCGCAAACGGTCCAAGTCTATATTCAATCCGGATAAAAATTCGTCAATATTCCACATAATCGTTATAAGCTTTTAACAAGGCCTGGTAGAACAGCTCGCCTTGCAGGCGGTAACCGTCCGGCAAATAGTGTACATGGTCCGGACGCATCAATCCGGCTTCCTGCCAGTTGAGGCAGGCACGGTGGGTACCGCCAAGTATTTCGTACATGTCCCATACCGCCAATCCGTTTTCATCGGCATAGCGGCGGATGGTCTGCACGGCAACGGCAGTACGCGGATTAATCTTATAGGTCCGACGACGGCGACGCTGCCGGAAACTCTCGTAAGAGCCCGGAGGAGTGGTCATCAACATCGGTACATTCGGCAGTTTCTCGCGAAGCATGCGTACAAGGTCGTCCATCTGGCGATAGTGCAGCATTGTATTGTAACGGCGGTTATGGCTTTCGTTCGTCCCGAAGGAAAGAATAAGCAGGTCGGGATGCAGAGCCGCAATATCAGCAATACGGTCCGGACGGGTGAAAGTAGTACAAAATGCACCGTTGATACCTACATCGGTATAAGAGACTGCCCCGAAAGTGTCCTGCATCAACGCACCGATGGTACGGGGGAAGATATGGCCGCGTATATGGCTGTCGCCCACATGTACGATGCGAAGCGTATCAGCGGAAGCGCCCAGCCGAGACAGACGCAACTTCTCCCAGAAAGGATTAAGAATACCCAGACTGTCGGTAAGTACATTCTCCTTCATTTGCCGGAATGCGGCGGGAAAAGTTATCAAAGGGACAGACACCGTATCCGTACGTTGGGAATAGAGGCAGAGAGTATCACAATCCGCTCCACTGGCATGACACGAAAGGCTGCCTGGCAGTATGTCCTGTGCATGGAGCGGCCGTATCGCCGCAATCAGCACCAGCACCGCGCAGCAAATCGTACATCGTAAATCGTACAATCGTGAATCCTCCTTATGGCTCCTCTTCATAGTAGGCCCTCCTTCTGTCATACTGTTCCTTGCCATAAATCAAAGACTCATAAAGTAATCCCGCAAGATGCTTTCCACCACGGAAGTTGATGTGCGTATAATCATAATTGGCCAATGACGGCTTGGCATGCACCATGTCTGCCATACTGCCTTCCCCACCCATAGCCTCGAACATGTTCCAGAAAGCGACAGCCTCATCCGCCGCCAAATTCTGTTGATAACGAACCAGATTCTTGATGCCAGGCATGGTACGCAGCTCCCCTTCTTCGGTCTTATAGTCCCTATCGCCCACGCTGACTATGAGGATGGCTGCTTGCGGAAAGGCCTCCTTGAGATGCTGCACCGTTGTCTGCATGCCGGCAATGTACTTGTCGTAATTCCGTCCGCGCTCTGTAGCCACATTCAGTCCGTACTGCAGGATTATCAAATCGTAAGGACGCTGTTCATTGAACTCACGCATCATCCACACGGGAACAGAGCGGAGGGAAAGGCCGGAGCTGCCACGCAGTGAGAAGTTATCCAGCACAATGCCGGAAGTACCGTCCATGGCAAGGCCATAAAACAAGGTGGAGTCCGCACTTTCCACCGTCCAACGGACAGAACCGATATTTCCCTCTACCGTCATCTCCTGCAAATCATCAATCGGCTCAAAAGTCTCGGTAGTTGCTTCGCCACGATTGACGCGGACAGAAAGGGTGGTTGTGCCACGGTTATAGAAAAAAATACTGGCACGCTGGCAAGTATCCAGACGGGAGGCATAGTTCTTCTGCCCCCGCAGTTCCACATAAGCACCGGTATTCGGAATAAAGTAATGTCCGGAGACTCCCAGCTTGCTACGGTCAAAGAACACGGAGTCCATGACAGAATGACTCTGCCATCCGCTGAAGGAATGACGCACTGTAGGACGGAAGCCACTGGTCATGGACGTAATGGTGACAAAACCTACTCCGCAACCGCCATATTTCTGCTGAAGCATCTCGCGTAAATCAGCCGTCAGAATATCCGCTTCGATAAAGGAGTCGCCGAAGTAGGCGATACGAACCGGACGGGGTGCTTTGGCAAGCTCGTCGAGCGCCTGATAGAACCGCGTCATGCCACGCATGGTAGAATCGCTGTAATCTTCAATGCACGTCATGCCCGCACGGCAGGTGTCCACAAAGGCGGGCTTCACCTTCGGGGGCGGAGGCAGCAGGCTGTCCGGCTCACTCACCGGCTTGGAAGGACGACGCACGTCCCCCAAGATATCCACACGCCTCAGCACACGGCCACCCATCGTAATACTTGGCAACAGATGCATCAGCAACAATGCACCCCATACGATAAACGCCAACAGACCCGTATATTTCAATGAATTCTTTTCCATACCTAATGTGGCCGCAAAGATATAGATATAGGTTGAAAAAATCTCTCCGGACAAAAAAGAATTATCCCCAAAGAAACAAGATTTTTTCTCCAGGGATAACGGTTATAGACAGAGCAGACCCGATTAAATGGTCTGTTCGATATTCCAAACAAAAGCACGGAGTCCGAGTTGCTCGGTCTCCTTGTCCATCCGGTGGAGCGCTTCGAGCAACGGAGCCACCTTAGCCTCATCTATGATAGTGATGATGGCGGAACACATACTGGGCCAGGCATGGCTGCCATAGTGCGGTTCCCCCGTCTTACTGCCACGCCCCTGTACTTGCTGCCAATAGCTGAAGCCGCGGCAGTTGTGGCGGTCAAGCAATGCCATGATACGTTCAAAGAACGCTTGGTCGAATGTTATAAATACTGATTTCACGCTATATAATGTTTAGTGATTAATGTTTAATGATTAACGGATAATGATTAATCATTGTTTACGTGGTTTCGTCATCTTCTCCTTATGCAACTGGTAATAATCATTCAGCTCACGGTCTTTCTTAATCTTCTTACGCGTGCGGCGGATACCAACACCTGCAAACGAGCAATAGAGTACGGGGACAAGAATCAATGTCAGAATGGTAGATACCGTCAGACCGCCAATTACGGCAACACCCAACGGACGCCACATCTCGGCACCTTCACCCTGCCCTACAGCCATCGGCACCATACCGAGGATAGTGGTCAGTGTAGTCATTAATACCGGACGCAAACGGCTGCGGCCTGCCGTGACTACAGAGTGAAGCACCGCTTGACCACGTTCGCGGCAAAGCGTGATGTAGTCTATGAGTACGATACCGTTCTTCACCACAATACCAATCAACATGATTCCACCCAAAAGCGACATCACATTCAAATTGGTTCCCGTAAAGAATAATGCCATCAACACACCGCTGAATGCAAATGGAATGGAAAACATGATGATGAACGGATAACTCAAAGACTCAAACTGAGCTGCCATCACAATGAATACGAGAATAACAATCAATACAGCCAGCGTTCCCAAGTCGGAGAATGAATCCTGTTGGTCCTCATACGAACCCGAAATCTGGATAGAAACACCACTTGGTAGGTCCATCTTATCAATTATAGCATTACCATCGGCCACCACATCGCCCAAAGGTGCTCCCGAAATAACCGCAGATACAGTAACAATACGCTCACGGTCTTTACGTTCGATAGTAGGAGGAGCAGAACGCTCGACTACTTTGCCGAGGTCTTTCACGCGGATACCCTCACCGGAAGGCGTATAAATAAGGATGTTCTCCAAATCTTCAATCTTTGTACGGAATTCGGGAGCGTAACGCACACGGATGTCGTACTCGTCACCATCTTCGCGATAATAAGATGCCAAAGCACCATTTACACGATTACGCAGATAGTTGGAGGCAGTAGAAAGATTCAAGCCATGCAATGCCAGCTTCTCACGGTCAAAGTCCACCTGATATTCGGGCCGATAATCCTGACGGCTGATGTTCACTTCACTCACACCTTTCACCTGCAACAATTTCTCTTTCAGTTCGGCTGACACTTTGTCCGTAGCGGTGAAGTCGTAACCATAAACCTCAAAGTCGGCACTTGCCTGGGCGCTCATGCCGCCTGTGCTACCGCCCAGAATAACCTGCGCCTTGTCCAATTCGGGATACCCCTTCAAGTCCTCACGCATTTCGTCGCAAACGGTTTCCAGTGTCACGTCACGGTCTCCCGGACTCACCAGACTGATATTGAAACTAATGATATGACTACCGTTGTCCTGCATGGAAGCAAACGTATTGTCAGAGTCCGCCTGCCCCACAGTGTAGTTGCAAACTTTCATCATATCTCCGTAGCGCGTCATCCACTTGTTTGTCAGTTCCGAAGCCAATGCTTCCGCACGCTCCACACGGGCCCCGATGGGCAACTGAAGGTTGATACCGATGCGGCTATTGTCTGCTGCCGGGAAGAACTCGGTACCGATGTACTTGGCACAGAACAGACTTGCCACAAAGAATGCGGCACAGCCTGCCATAACCGTCAGACGATGGCGCACAGCCCAGTTCAACCGGTTCTGATACCACACGTCAAGACCGTCCAGCGCACGCTGAATCGGCGTATAGAGCGTAAGGAACATCTTACTCTGCTTTTTCTGCAAACGCAGAAGCTGCGCACACATCATCGGGGTGAATGACAAGGCTGAAACTGTGGAAACCGTCATAATCACACACATCATCCATCCCAACTGACGGAATAACACACCGGACATACCACTTACCATCGTCAATGGGAAGAATACCGCAATCATAGTCAGCGTAGATGCAATTACGGAGATGGCCACCTCGTTCGTGGCATGTATCGCAGCCTGCTTCGGTTCGGAACCCCGTTCAATATGGGTCGTTACATTCTCGAGTACCACAATGGCGTCGTCCACCACGTTACCAATAGCAATAGAGAGACAAGAGAGCGAGATGATATTCAGTGAACCGCCGTCGATGATACCCAGATAGATGAACGAGGCAACCAGTGACATCGGTATGGTGATACAGATGATGACCGTGGCACGCCAACGCCCCAAAAAAACGAACACCACCAAGATAACGAACAGCATAGCGTACATAATGGTTTCCTCCAAGCTGTCTATCGTATTCAAGATGTTATCGGAAGTATTGACAATGATCCCCAGCTTCACATCGCTCGGCAGTGACTTCTGCAACTGCGGCAACATATCAATTACCTTCTGCGAAATAGCTACAGAATTGGCACCCGATTGTTTCTGCACCACAATCATAGCGCCCTGCACACCGTTGCTATACGTCTTCTGTGCACGTTCCTCCACAGAGTCCACAACTTTTGCCACATCGCGCAGATAGACGGAAGCACCGTTGTGCGTACCTACCACGATGTTCTCCATCTCTTTGGGATCCTTGAACTCACCTTCCACACGCAGCGAATAGGTATTGCTACCCACATCGAACGTACCGCCCGGCGTATTCCGGTTTTCGGCACTGATAATAGAGCTGATAGTTTCTACAGAAAGGTTGTAGGCATCCAGTTTATTGGGGTCGCAATATACATTGACCTCACGCTTGGGGGCACCCGAAATGGACACCGTACCCACACCGGGCACACGCGCCAAGGGATTCGCCACGTTGTCATCCAATATTTTGTAAAGAGCCGGCTGGCTCTCCTCTGCCTGCACGGAGAGCAGCAGGATAGGAATCATGTCC
>OHPB01000963.1_pt1 | contig 16684 bp, 18 predicted proteins | sample 1577621 | NCBI WGS metagenome assembly OHPB01 (sample SAMEA3879577, study PRJEB24766) | human gut metagenome | biome: human-associated habitat; feature: feces | place: USA | collected 1985/1987 | reverse complement strand
AGGGCATTTATGACTGAGACTTTTGAGAGACATCGCTCAAATCAAAATCGTAACATGAATTGAAATGAGCAAAAAATTTGAGAGACATTTCAAAAAATAAAGAGGGTTTAAAGTAATAAAACTTTAAACCCTCACTTTAAGTTTGCCCTTTCTTATTGTTATTATATAAATTATCATACTAGGGGTAGCCTAATTTTTTAGAAAGTGATTTCTATTATTTGTGTGCAGTCTAATGCTCTCGGTGGGTACATCAAATGCACCCTATCAATAATTAATTATACTTGGATATTTTGTAATTTTATGATATTATTGTATTGTAAAATATTACTTAAGGATAGTTCAATATGATTATTAGAGTAGAATCAAAAGAACAATTTGATATTTGCCTTAATATAATCCATAAAAGTTTTCAAACGGTCGCAGATGAATTGAACTTGACAAAGGATAATTGCCCAAGTCATACAGCATTTATTCCTATTGATAAGCTCGTCTCGCAGTTTGATAATGATGCACCTATGTTTTTGTATCAGTATAACGGGTGCTTTGCTGGATATTTTTCTTTGTCAATTAATGATTATAGCGTTGAACTAAACAATTTGGCAGTGTTGCCTGAGTACAGACATCTTGGGATAGGTAAAGAGTTAGTCGATTATGCCATTACATATTCAAAAAACATTCTTGGCGCAAATAAAATTAAAATCGGAATTGTTGAAGAAAACACAATACTGAAAGAATGGTATGAAAAAATAGGCTTTGTTCATACAGGCACTAAGAAATTTGAACATCTACCCTTTACTGTAGGCTTTATGGAAATAGAAATATCATCTTGATTAATAGAAATATAAATATTATCAAGGTGACAGATACGAATGTAATTTATATTTGAAATCGTCGGAGGAATTGTAATGTGTGATATTTGCAATACGATAGAAAAATCCTTACAAGGTGAAAATCCGTTCTTTGTTAAAGAGCTTGAAACAGGAATTGTCGTCCTCGGTTGGAATCAACATTTTTACGGATATACCATTTTTATGTGCAAAAAGCACGCAACCGAGCTTTATCAATTAGAAGACGAGTTTCTTGCAAAGTTTATGGAAGAAATGGTTATTGTTTCAAAAGCTGTTGCAACAGCATTTGAATGTGACAAAATGAATTATGAGTGCCTCGGCAACGGTGATACCCATTTGCATTGGCATTTGTTTCCAAGAGTTAAAGGAGACCTTGGTGAATATGGAAATGACGGCAAAGGTCCTGTGTGGTGGTTGCCGCAAGAAATAATGTGGAATAAGGATAATATCCCAAATGAAAAAGAACTTAAAAAAATGAAAGCAAAGTTATTAAAGGAATTAGAAAAATATGTTTAAGGATCGTACAAAAACTATTCAAACAAACAGATTGATATTAAGAAAATTTACTATTACTGATGCTGATGATATGTACAATAATTGGGCGAGCGATACTGAATGCTGTAAATATTTAGCATGGAATGTTCACAAAAATATTGACGAAACAAAAGCTCTACTTGAGTCTTGGATTAAAGCGTATGACGAGGGCTGCTATAATTGGGTTGTAGAAATTAAAAACACTCACGAAATTATAGGCAGCATAAGCGTTATGACTGCATTAGAAAAACATTCTACTTGCGAACTCGGATACTGCTATGGCTCAAAGTATTGGGGCAATGGCTATGCAACAGAAGCATTAAGAGCAGTAATTGAGTATTTGTTGAAGGAATGTGATTTTTACTTAGTCGAGGCAAGGCATATCAGTGAAAATCCTGCAAGCGGCAGAGTTATGGAAAAAGCAGGAATGCATAAGGACGCAGTTTTAAGAGATAGAAGAATAAACAAACATACCGGCGAAAGAAATGATGCAATTATTTATTCAATGACAAAAGAGGAATTGTAAAAGTGAAGATATACATAGCACGGCACGGTCAGGATGACGATAGCGTTCGAGGTGGATGGAGTGATTGTTCGTTAACAGATTTAGGAGTTAAACAATCTGTTGATTTGGCTGATGAAATATTAAGCAAATCTGATGAATATAATATCGGAATGATTGTTTCAAGTGATATAATCAGGGCAAAACAAACCGCATTAATTATTTCGGAGAAGTTGTCCGTACCTGTGAAGTATGATATGGATTTCAGAGAGGTTAATAACGGTGATCTTGCAGGCTTGGATAATCATATTGCCGAAGAAAAATATCCAAATCTCTACTGGAGAAAATTAGACTGGGAAGAACATTATCCTCACGGTGAAAGTCCAAAGGAATTTTATGAAAGAATAAGCAATGCTTGGGATAATCTGAGGAAAACACTTATTGATTATGATAAAAATGTATTGTTGGTAACTCATGGTGGAGTTATTAACGTTATCAAGTGTATCACTAATGAAGCCGAATATTCTAATAAACAAAAATATCAAGGTGTGCCAAGTGCAAAAATAGCAATGGAGATTGAAGTATAGTATGTCAAAAATAATTGCAATATGCGGTAAAATATGTTGTGGTAAATCATATTATGCAAAGCAAATTAAAGAAAAAGAAAATGCCGTTATACTGTCAATAGATGAAGCCACCTATGATTTGATTGATAATGAGCAAGGTGAGTTTTACAATGCTTTTGCCGAAATAGTAAATAAATATCTTATGAAAAAGGCTGTTGAAATTGTAAAAGCAGGCTGCAATGTTATCTGGGATTGGGGCTTTTGGACAAAAGCAGAAAGACAGAAAACAACCAAATATTTCAATCAATTCGGTATTGATGTTGAGTGGCATTATATTGGTATAGAACAATTACGATGGAAGCAGTTGATTGAAGAACGAAACAACAAAATTAAAAATGGAAACGGTGGCTCCGACTTTTATGTTGATGAAGGTCTGTTGAATAAAATGTTGTCAAAATTCGAAGAGCCAAGTAAAGATGAGATAAATGTATGGTTTGAAAGCAATTAATAAATGAATTAAAAATATGCACTTATATTATTGTAAAGGAGTTCTTTATGACAATTGCATTTGATTTGAATAAATTGAGCGGAATTTATATTGAAACAATGAAATCACCAGAAAAAGCCGTTGCTTTTGATTTCAAATATGCAAACGGAGAGTTTTTATTTATGATTTTTTTGTCGGATGAAGATGAAAAAAGCAAGGATAAATTATTTGTATATATGAGAAATACACGCCGTTTACTTGAATTAAAAATGTATGGTAATCATTTTAAAGATAAGTTTTTGATTTATTTTAAGGATCGTGATCAGCAGGCATTTTTAGACGAATTAAACTTAAACGTAAACGATGGCAATAGTTTTAAATTTGAAGATTTTTTGGAATGTTTAAATGCCAATATCCCAAAAACTATAAGTAGAAAAGAAAGAAAACATAATTTGCGTGATAACTGTAGAATAATTAACAGAATATCAGATGATGAGAAAACGGTATTCATTGGGCCACGAAAACTTTCAGTTGGGCATCCTCAAGATAAGACACTAAGAAAACTATATTTGTATACAGATGCTGACGTGGAAAAAATAGACCAACTTATTGAATATCTATTAAGCATTAATACTACTGTAGCTTGGACGACGGAAGATCAATTATATCAAGCAATTGATATTAATACTTATTTGCAACAAGTTTTATAAAAATAATTTGACTTTCCTGTCGTTTAGAGCTATAACACACAACACAGGAGGTAAAATTGAATATGAACGGTGTAATTTATGCACGATACTCAAGTGATAATCAGCGTGAAGAGTCCATTGAAGGTCAGCTCCGTGAGTGCAACGACTTTGCAAAACGCAATGACATTACAATCATTGATTCATATATTGACCGAGCCTTCTCTGCTACTACCGACAAGCGTCCTGCGTTTCAGAAAATGATTAAGGATTCTGCAAAGAATATGTTTGATGTTATCATTGTTTAGAAGCTGGATAGGTTTGCCCGTAATCGTTATGACTCGGCTCGTTACAAGGCACAGCTTCGTAAGAACGGTGTTAAGGTAATATCTGCAAATGAAAATATCAGCGAAGGCTCTGAGGGTATCATTCTTGAATCCGTACTTGAGAGTATGGCTGAATACTATTCGGCACCTTTCGGAAAAGGTGATTCGTGGATTAACCGAAAATGCTATGAAATGCAAGTTTAACAGTGATCCGATTACATTCGAATTCAATTTTGAACCTGCTGCCATTACCTCGGAACATTCGTGTTCCGAGGCTTTTTTATGCCCGAATACTGCTTTTTATGGCGGTATTCGGGCACTTTTTCTTTGCCTCAAAATCTTGTGAGAGTTTTTGAGAGATTCTAAGAGACAGCGGATTTCAGAATTTCAAAGTCATTTTAGTGCTATTTAGGGCATTTATGACTGAGACTTTTGAGAGACATCGCTCAAATCAAAATCGTAACACGAATTGAAATAAGCAAGAAATTTGAGAGACATTTCAAAAAATATAGAGGGCATAAAGTAATAAAACTTTATGCCCTCTCTTTTTAGATTGCCCTTTTATATTGTTTATCCATCAAAAATGCAAAGGTAGCTATCAAAAAGCCAAAGCGATCTGTAATAATCAGATCGCTTTTTACTTGCAATTCACATTAGGTCAAGTTAATATAATTTTAATAGTTTTCATTTGCATTCCTCCAAATTTCATATAACTATTTTGTGATTAATTGCGTTTATAATGTAAACACATAACCATACTAAAAAGTTGCAGTATACATACAAAAAAATTTGCAACTTTTTTTAGTCAATATGTGTTTTATTTATAGGAGGTGATGAATTATATGTCCATAATTGAATTTGACAATCAGCGTTTTGATGATTTATATCAAAAGTATGCCGGTATAGTTTTTAGAACAGCATACAATTTTCTTTTGAATAAAGATGATGCTGAGGATATTGTTCAGGAGGTATTTATTAAATATTTTATTTCTAATAAAACATTTAACGATGATAATCATGAAAAAGCTTGGATTCTTACAGTAACAGCAAATTTGAGTAAAAATGTTCTTCGTTCAAAATCACGTCAAAATTTGGAATTAGATGATACAATTAAAATTGTGGATAATAAATTTGAAAAAGCAACAACTAATCATTTAGATTTAGAAGAAGCTATGAAAAAATTAACCGCAAATCAAAGACTTGTAATTTATCTGTTTTATTATGAACAAATTCCAATAAAAAATATAGCAAAAATAATGAAAAGCAATGAGAATACCATAAAGTCTCATTTGTTACGAGCGAAAAGTAAAATGAAAACCTATCTTGAAAAGGAGTAATATATTATGAATTATACCGAATATAATAATCAATTAAAATTACCGGATGATTTGTATAAAAAAACATTAGCCGGTGTTAAATCAGAAATTTCAAAACATAATCAAATTCAAAGAAAAAAGAAAGTTGCTTATTTATCATTTGCTGCTTGTTTTATGATACTTGTAACCTCAATATCAACAGTTAAATATTTAAATAATAATTCTTCTGATACTTTTGAAACTACACATAATTCATCAACAAATAATAAGGGCTTTTCTACTGATAATAGGACTATAAAAATTAAAATTGAAAATACTAAATATCCGCAAAAAATTATTATTGATAATAAGATTTATTCGCAGTATTATTTTGGAGATGCAAAAGCGGATAAGAACAATAATATTGAGTTAAAGCAATCAGAAATAGGTGATTTAGTATGTAAGCTTGATTATTTTAACCTTACTAATGACTTGTCAAATTATGTACCAATGACTGTTGAAGAAGCTAAAAACAATAAATTTTATAAAGCGTTAGCTTATAAATATGCCAAAAGTGATAATTTAATTATAGTTCAGACTAATAATGAATATTATATATTCTACTTAAATGGTTTAACTACCGACTATACTATCGAAGATTTATTAAATTTATACACAGCAAAAGGCGATAACGAAATTATTGGTATTGAGATTTGGCAAGACGAATTCTATGATTATACTATTGAACTACCCGAAGAAGAAAATATTACAGGGCAGGACATTCGCCCCTTGTTGATCGGCACTATAACAGACAAGGAAGTGATTAGTTCAATAGTAAACACTATCAAAGAATGTAATGAAAATAAAATTGATGATATTAACAGTTATTTAAATGATTATGATAAGGGATTAGAAAGTAAAAAATCACTTATGTCTGATTATGGAGAATATAAATTGAAACTCATTTTTGCAGATGGTCAGAAATTAAATCTCGATAAAAATTCTTTAGATATTACACTAAATAAAGATTATTTTTATTTTGATATCTGTCATAAAGGAAATCCTGTTTACTATAAAATAGAAAATTCTAAATATAATAGAATGGTTGAATTAATTGAGTCAGCATTATCTTAAAAAATAAAACGCTGATTGCGGAATAAAAAACAGATCAGTAGACTTTGAGCTTCAAACGACACCTCATTGTAGGGTTCGCAATTCCTCATACGAATTTGCGGTTCTAAGCAAAAAAGAAACAGACACCTTGTTGATTGTAGTTCTGCTTGCATTTGCTTTCTGACGAAGCACGAAGGCGGCACGGCATATACTGTTGATTATGCAAAACAAAAGGGTCTTTATTTAATAAATGTTGCCGACCGATGCAGTTGAACTTAACAAAAGGATTACTTATCTGACAAGTTTATATGGTGGAAAGTACGCTCCCTCAATGCTATAATAATTTATAGTTAAAGGGGCGTATTTATGTTTTCGGATAATTTATTATATTTAAGAAACATTAAAGGCTTATCGCAGGAACAAGTTGCCGAAGCAGTCGGAATTTCTCGTCAATCGTATTCCAAATGGGAACAAGGAGATACTTTTCCGGACATTGATAAATGCGATAAGCTGGCAAAGTTTTATGGTGTTACTATTGACTCACTGATTCATTCTGACGAAAAAATAGGCAAAACAAAGATAGCACCTGCGCCTATCGGCAAACATCTTTGGGGAACAGTTACTATCGGAAGCAAGGGGCAAATTGTAATACCAAAAAATGCACGAGATACATTTGATATGAAAGAGGGCGACCGTCTTGTTGTGCTTGGAGACGAGTCACAGGGTATCGCTTTAATTAAAGCAGAAATTTTTGAAAAGCAAATGCAAGAAATGCTGGAGCGTTCGCAACGCTCTGCCGAATAACAAAACGGAGGTGAAAACTATGAAATGTCCGGAGTGTGGCAAAGAAATGAGAAACGGTTATTTGTTTTGCAGTAAAGACGGTGCTTTCAGCTTTGCAAACGAAGTACCCGGTGTGTTTACGGATGCGAAAAAAGCTGACGGATTTGTTAAAATTACCGAAGTTAAGCCGAGTCACAGAACTAATATCGCCGCTTCAATTTGTGAGAATTGCAAAACTGTAATTTTGAAATATTAATACAGTAATATCAAATGACGAAGGATAGCCGAGTTTATTTCTCGACTATCCTTTTCTTTTTTTCACATCAGTTTGTTGCGGTTAGGCTTTCAACTTGTTGAGATTTGGTTACTGCATATTGAGCCATTCTCATTCGGTTCTGCTCGAATACTTCGTCTACTATATGTGTGTAGATTTTTGCGGTTACCGATATATCTGAGTGCCCCATCCATTCTTTTGCCACATTGATTGGCACTCCGGCTGCCTGACAATCGGTGCAGAAAGTGTAGCGCAGTAGGTATGGCTCGAAGTCGGGTGCTATGATTGAGTTCTTTACTTGATTGCGATAAAGATATGCTCCGTTTGCTAAGTCCATTTCCTTTACGAAGTTTTTCCAGCTTTGATAAAAGGCATTGTCATCCATTCGTGTGTGCTTTTCGTACTTTACGAATACATATTCGTTGTTGAGTTCTTTTGCTTTATGTTCCTTTAATGCATCTAAAAGTACAGGCGGAATTGGTATCTTTCGTCCTGTACCTGCTTCCGTTTTGGATTTGCCGACTGTCAGAATTGCGTTTTCAAAATCTATCCAATTCCACTTCATTCTTCGGATTTCTATCGGTCTAAGTCCGCAGCATAACATCGTAAGCACCATCGTTCCGGCATAGTGTTTTGGTATGGTTTCAAGTATCATTCGGCGTTCATCATCAGTGATTGGTCTGTGCTTGTTCTCGTACACAGTCGGCAGGACAATGCTGTACCCTGCCCATTCCATAAGGGCTTTTACATAAGGCACCGACGCGGGAATATGCCCTAACACGCCGGACAGCACAAACAAGACGGCAATGGCCACACTGCGCAGCACATGGCGTTCCGTTACAGACAAGCCCTTACGGTTGGCAGACACAGGCACCCTCCCCTTTTTGCAAAAATGCATAGAATTCTAATACAAGTGTATCACACCCGACCGTCTTTTGCAACACAGCATTAGCACACAGGATGCAAAAACGACGCACCGTTTGGTGCGTCGCTGCGTAGAGTCCTATTTACCTGTCAAATCGGCGACAATCCTAGCGCCAAACGCCGGCGCATCCTCCATAACGAACCGCTTCTCCCGGGCGTTTATATTTACACATTTCCACATAAATGGCAAATAAATTCAGCTTACCTATCTAAATACTTTGCGATAAAATCCTCGACTGTACGCCAATACAGCGTGGGCGCAACAGAAGACGAGAGCGCATGGCCTGCGCCTTCTACGGTAAGTTTCTCTTTTTCGCAGGCTGCAGCCGCATACAATTCGCCCAGCATACTGTACGGCACAAGCTCATCCGACGAGCCGTGAATAAACAGCGTTGGTATGCGGCTCTTTTTCACCTGCGCAAGGGCGCTGGCCTGCTTAAAATCATACCCGTCACGAATCTTTGACAACACCGATGTGGCGTTGAGCACGGGGAACCACGGAATATGCAGGGCATCCGCCTCCCGTTGGAACTCATCCCATTCCGACGTGTAACCGCAATCTGCAATAACAGCCTTCACATTTCCGGGTAAATCTTCACCTGACGCCATCAAAACCGTTGCCGCCCCCATGGATACACCATGCAGAACGATCCGGGCGTTCGGCTCCCATGAAAGGATCCGGTTTATCCACTTTATAATATCCACACGCTCCGGCCAGCCCATACCGATTTTTGTTCCCTCGCTGTCGCCGTGGGCTCTTGCATCTACTGCCAAAACATTATAACCAAGCGTGTAAAATTTATGAACAAATCCGGCCATATGCTTGGCCTTGCTTGTGTAGCCGTGGCATACGAGAACATATTTTGTGCCGGTATTTTTGAACCGTTTTCCGTGCAGGCGCAGCGAATCAGACAGAATATACACATCCTCGCCGTGTGTAGCATACCATTCTTTGATTTCCGGCGTGCCTGTCATACCGCTGTATTTTGCACTTGCTTCCTCTTCATTGCCAGCAGTATTCGTGGCTTTTTGAACCAAGTTGTTGAGTTTGCTCATATGGATAGGCGATTTCGTGTTGATTGAGATATCATAGAATATTTCCGCTGCCGTTGCAGTTAAAGCTGCCAGCCCACAAAGCGCACCAAAAGCTATACCTATATTCTTTCTATTCATAAAAATCTCCTCCTGCCGTCAAAAGCATAACATTGTCGCAAAATGTCATTTTGCAATCTGAAGCTGTTTTGTGCGCGCCCCGGCTGTCTTTACAATACCAAAGCGCTCTGTGTATATCAAATCACATTTTTGGACGGATGTCAATAAAACCGCTGCCGCTTTTTGCTTTTTCCTTCATTTTTTCGTTTTCGCCGGGAGCGGCATTGTTGTACTGCTGCAGGCTACACATAATACTTTGCCTGCGCGTTCCACAGCGCTGCATATTGGCCGTCGGCAGCCAAAAGCGCTGTATGCGTGCCGCTTTCCACCAGCCTTGCGTGATCAAATACGGCGATGGTATCGAGACGCAGCTGGACAGCCGATGCGAAATGTAAATGGCCGTCGCGTTTGCTCAAAGGAATTGAAGCGGCTGTAAATCTCGTTCTCCGCAATCGGATCCAGCGCCGCCGTAGGTTCGTCCAGCACCACCACCAAAATCAGTTGCCTGGTGGTAACGCCCTTTTCGATACAATCGATCATCGTCTTTGGTATGGGCTTTGTGGCACTGGTCAGCTTTATCCTGCTTTAAAATCGACGGCTTGAAATCCGCTTCAAAATCGATCCAAAAGCCGCAGATTTTCATTAAAAAATCATCGTTTTTTTCATTCACTTTTTTCATTCCGGGCTTTTATATTGTTTATGCATCAAAAATGCAAAAGTAGAAAGCAAAATCAAATCAACCGATGCACAGTATAAATATTTGAATTTTTTTACCATTGACAGAGCAGTGTTCTACATCAATCAAGCATTGATCCTCAAGAGATTTTATTGCCCGTCTTACACTTTCGTAACTCATATTGCATTGCTCAGCCATTTTTCTTATTGACCAATAACTTTTTCCTTTTTTATCTTTTTTAGAAACCAAAAAACAATAGACCATAAAGTCACGACTGTTTAATTTATATTTTTCAAAAAAGTCATTTGGCATAATCCAAAATCTTCCGCTTGGAATTTTTTGATATAACATTTTTCATTCTCCTTTCTAAAAATAAAAATAAAAAACCTATACGCATCTCAAAATAAAAATGCATATAGGTTCATCATAGTTTTATTGAATTTTCTCTCCGTTTTCATATTAGCAAATTCATAATTTTCTGTCAAGACCCCTTGCGGATGAAAAAACAACTTGAATTCAAATTCAAACAGAGTTAACATCACCACAACCTAAAACGAAAGGTGGTGAAGATATGAAAGAGATGAACGAACTTAAAATGGTATATGAGCTTGTGATTTCGAGAGCGAACCCTCTTGACAAATCGACCATATGCACCTCCGGGTGATTGTGGTGAAAGTACTTCGCCGTCGGTCAGTGTTACAATCTTGAATGCCGTTAAACAAGAACTTGATAAACATGAAACAGAACTCAAAACTCAAAGTACATTCGCCCATTTGCGAGATGCGATTATTGATGAAAAATAAAGACATAACTTAAAAAGAAGTTTGCCCCAAATGTTAGGGCAAACCTCTTTTAATAATATTCACTTTTATTCTATTTATTTTTGTGATATAGTACTAATATAGATATTACTTGTACATCTATTGCCACTATAGATAATTTTGGCTTGATAATTGTGCTCTGAGCCAACAATAGGCAGAGAGTATATTTTTTGCAATTTCTATTATGATTGAATATTCTTGCATATTAAATGAAGTAAAAAGCACTAATTATAAAAGAGATGAATTTTATGAACAGACCTAATTATATAGAATGGATTATTGAAGAACAAGGTGTTGTTTTTAATGACGGTATACCATTAAATTCCTATAAAATCACATACGATATTTCTGATGAAGAGACTTTAAACCAGTGGGCGTTACACATAAGGAGACATTATATACAAGATAATGAATTAGAAGAAAGTCTAAAAGATCTACCGTGTTCTAAAGAAGAATATCTAAAAACATACAAAATCCCACAAAGAGGTGGTCAGGGTTCAGTATCCAGATCGGCGGATATCACAGAAATACTTGTTGCAGATATGTTACAGTTCCTTATGAACTATGAGGTGCCAAGAATCAAACAGCTTAATCGTTCGAACAAGAATTTACCCGAGCATGGCACAGATGTTATTGGATTCAAATTTGAGAGTTCTGTAGATGAGCCTAGTCGAAAAGATATATTGATAGCTGCAGAGGTAAAAGCAAATTTAAGTGGGACCAATTTTAACACAATAAAAAAGGCTGTAAAGGATTCGAAAAAGGATAATTTTCGAATTGCAACAACATTAGATTATTACAGGCTAAAATTAAAACAGTATGGTGATGTTGACAATGCAAGAAAAATTTTGCGATTCGAACGTAAAAGCGAACTTCCTTATAAAACCATTTATAATGCGTTTGCAATAACTAGTCTTGATGTTATTGATGATAATACGATAATTCAAATTAATGGCTCAGACTTAAATTTGGCATTAAATCAAAATGTTTATTTTGTTCATGGAAAAGATTTGATGGAATTAGCACACAATGTATATGATAGGTGTAAAGAATAATGAAAACTTCAAATTTAACACAATTATTATTAAAATACCAAAAAGCAAAAGCAAAACTTGCGGAGTTTGAAATTGACAAACAAGATTATCCGAAATTTAGAGCAGATTCAGAGGATTTGTTTTATTTCACAATTTATATTATTTCAAGATATTCTGAATGCATAGTTTGTGGAGATGAAACTACCGCTTCAAGTATAAAAGAAAATTTAGAGTTGGTATCTCAATATTATGATGCTTGTTTTAATTCTAAAGATAATGAAGAATACTCAAATGAATTTTTACTAATAGGATTATCAGCATATTTTCTTTCAAATGACTTTGGAAGTGCAAAAGTTTTATGTAAAGAAATAGAAAAAGAATACTTTTCGCAAGATAGTCCACAATACTTGATTATTGCAATTGTTGATTATTTACTAAACTCCACTGAAATATCAATAAAGACTAATAATCAAACTTTATTGGATTTAATTACACAATTTGTTGATTATTTCCATAACGGAAATGGTTATGATTCTATAATAGCTCTTGTGTATAATTACAAAAATCAGGTTGAATCGCAAGAACTGGTATTAGACAATATTTTTATAAATGTGTTAATAGCTATAGTTATTATCACAAAACAAAATTCAGCTTGGGAGATAATAAGACATTCTAATGATTATAATACAGATGATTTTATAAAGTATTTTGGAAAAAATGATGCTATCAAAATCTTTTGGGAAGCCCAAAAGATTATCGCTGAATCGGGAATTCTTAATGGTAAAAGCGGTATTGTTCAATTGCCAACGGGCGTTGGCAAAACAAAGAGTCTTGAATTAATAATTGAAACTGGAATTATATCTAATAGAATAAAAAATACAATTGTTGTTTCACCTTTACGAGCCCTTTGTAATGAAATAACTGATGATTTAGCACAAGCACTACAGGATGAAATTGTTATCACTCAATTTTCGGATATTTTACAAACGGATTTTGATTTGGAATTTTTATCAAATGATAATAACAATGTTGTTATTTGTACACCTGAAAAATTAGATTATGTTTTATATCATCAGTCAAATGTTTTTGATTTAATTGATTTGATAGTTTTTGATGAGGCTCACATGTTTGACGATGGTAACAGAGGGGTGAATTTTGAATTACTCATTTCAGAAATCAGAAGTAGAATTGATTTTTCTAAAAAGCAATTAATTATGCTGTCTGCTGTTTTACCTAATGCTGAAATTATTAAAGAATGGTTATTTAATGATCAAGGCGTATTGGCAAATAGCGAAACATTAAAAGGAACGCCCAAAACTCTAGGCTTTGCTTCTTGCACAAAAGATCTGCATTATTTTACTAATAATTTTGATGAAGAAGATTATTTTGTTCCTAAAAGCTTAGAAATCACAACTTTAAATAAACTTCCTCGAGAATATAAAAATAGAGTTTTTCCCGAAGCAAATAATGCAAAAGATATTGCTATTTATTATTCTATAAAACTCTGCCACAATGGCGGCATTGCAATCTATGTAAATAGAACCGATTCGGTATCAACTGTAATTAAACGTATTATAGAATTATACGACCGTGAATATGATTTATCTGAAATCATTCATAACAGTAATCCAGAAGAAACGCAAAAAATCACAAGGCTGTTTGCTGCCTATTATGGAGAAAATCATATTTTTACAAAAGCAAGTAAATTGGGAGTTTTCCCACATTATTCAAGATTACCTAACGGTTTACGAATAGCAATTGAGACCGCATTTAAGAAAAGATTCATCTGTTTCGTTGTATGTACTTCAACTCTTGCGCAGGGAGTAAATATACCTATAAAGTACTTGTTTATGACAAGCAACAAATTTGATTTTGATAATATGAAGGTCAGAAATTTTCAAAATTTGATAGGCAGAACCGCTCGTTCTGGTATGTACACATCAGGAGATGTAATTATAACTGACCCGAATTTTTTTGATAAAAAGAACAATCACGACGAAAACTATTACGCTTGGCAAAGGTGCCAAAAATTAGCAAATTCAGAATATTCTGAGCCTTGTAGCAGTTCCATTTTAACTTTAATTAACGATTTTTATATTGACTATACATATTATTTTAATGGAGAAGATAATGCAAAATACATAATTGATCATTATAATGACTGCAATGATGTTATAGAAGAATTGCATGAAATTTTGTTATCCGATTGCGATAGTGATATTCAAAGAGGAAATTTAAATACTAAAATACAGGAAATGAAATTTGCGATTCAGTCTATTGAAAGTTATTTGTGTTTTGCATATTCACAAAACAACAGTGTTGATATTTCAATGCTGAGTGAAACAATATGTAAAAACACTCTTGCATTCCATATAGTTGATAAACAAAAAAGAACTGTTTTATTGGAACTCTTCAAGGTAATTGCTAATAAAATATCGGATCTGCCATATGAAAGACTCAATCGGTATGCCACCTCTATGACTGGAATAACAACATCAAGCAAAATCGAAAATTGGATAAATGAAAACTTTAATATTGATTTTGAATATGATTATAATAATTTAATAGAATTAATAATTAGGTGTTACAAATCAGTCTGCAGTTCAAAATATTCTGAGGAACTATTGAGAAAAATTGCATATATGTGGGTAGATGGAAGTCCGTTATATAAAATAGCTTCTGATACTGGTTGGTCATTCAAAGATGTTGAAATAATATGTATGAAAACTCTTTCTTATGATATGAGTTTTTTGGTTGGCAATATTATAGACATTGTAGAGTGGGAAGATGAAAACGCAAATCATATAAAGTTAGCTAAACTACAAAAAATGTTAAAATACGGAGTTGATAACTCAACACAATTATTAATTTGCGATAGAGTTGTAAATGATAGATTCATCTCATCAATTATTAGTTCTTTTATTGGAATACAAAATAATTTTAACGAGTTAAAGCAACAATTATCAATGCATAAGGATATAGTCTTTAATGCATTAGAAGAATATCCTACAGTATTTAATAAAAGAATAAAACAAATAATAAAGTAAAGGCTTATGAAGTAATAAATAAAAGTTTGAAAGATAATTTCTCGAATTACAGTTATTGTTAGCCATTTTTATTATTAAAATTATGAGAGAATATATCAAACAATTATGCTGAGGTTGTTCAATGAAATTCATTAACAATAATATGGAATATTGCATAGAGAGCAGTAACAAAAAAGAACGCTGTTAGCGATTATAATATTGTTAAAACAATATAAGGATGATTTTATGTTATTTAAGAAAAAGCCGATTTCAGCAGAATATACGGTATATGGTTGTTCATTACAAATAGTAGCAAATAAAGGTGAAATACCTAAAGCAAAAATGCCATGCACAATAGAATCTGATGATACAATATTAATCGGTGACATAAGGCATTATAAAGACAGAGATTTTTGCAAGGGGTATGGCACTTTGATGATGCAAAAACTTATATCTTATGCAAAAGAAAACGGATACAAAACTATTTACGGTCATTTATCAACAGTTGATTTAGACCACAAGGATAGATTGTATCATTTTTATGAAAAATTCGGGTTTGTGATTACAGAAAACGAAGAACAAGACAGCATTCTTTATGGTAAAATAACTTTAAATTTATAGGAATGAAGAGCATTCATAAACTTGAAAATAAAACATTCACTAATGCTATGTTCTATAAAAATGTAATGAATGTTATGACTGGCATTTTCTATAAATAACAAGAATATAAAATAGTTTGTGATTCTTTTGTATAAAAATCCTTTATTATACTCCAATAATAACATAAGCAATAGCCGTTGGTCAATGTGAATAATGACAGCGTGCTATAAGCATTTATCACCTGTCTTTATGATATGAAATAGCAAAATTAGAAGAAGATTGCTATAAAAGTGCGGTTATTTTTTATATAGTATAAGTAAAATGTATATAAATAATTTAACATATTGATTAAAAAGAGCAGAGTAGTTGTCCACTCTGCCCTGTTTTATATATGGTTATATTGCGTTGCTAATTTCTGTTTATAAATACATTATGCTTTTGCTCCGTAAAGGGTTCCTTTTCCTCTAATCCAATCATTATTTTTAGGATTTACCTTAGAAAAAGTCAAACGATATTCTCTGCCTTTTTTTACATTAAATGTCTTACTATCAGCAGTTTTATTATCTTTTGATTGCGTCATACTTTTAAATGTTGGATACAATGAATCATCTGTCATATCATATAATGCAATATAATAGTATGCTTTTGTATTTGTACTTGTAATAAAACTAAGAGAAATTTTATTTGATGTAGCAGTAAAAGTACTTGAATGTAGTCTGTCTGAAAAATAGTAGGTGAAAGTACCATTTTTATTAATTATAGGTGCCACAATACTTCCATCATCATTATACCAAATTATTTCACAACTTTCTTCATTGTCTGTAGGTATATCATCTGCGTATGCCGATAATGGTATAGCTGTAATTAGCATTATTGTAGCTAAAAAGATACTGAAAAATTTTTTTAATTTCATTTTATAATTCCTTTCAATTTGTTATATTGATAAACATAAATTAACTATTGCAAATAAACCAATAAAACACAATAATATCTTATTTGCTTTAATATTATTTTTTTTAAAAATAATATTAAACACA
>OHPB01000958.1_pt1 | contig 16710 bp, 18 predicted proteins | sample 1577621 | NCBI WGS metagenome assembly OHPB01 (sample SAMEA3879577, study PRJEB24766) | human gut metagenome | biome: human-associated habitat; feature: feces | place: USA | collected 1985/1987 | reverse complement strand
GGCGGTAATAGTAGTTCTCTGTGCTACTGTTCCAGATGCCCAACTCTGTCATTGCCTTGCGCTCCAAGAACTTGGAGGCATAGATACCGGAACTCGCCACTTCCGCAGCATTATAGTGTTTCAATATGTTCTGCACCTGCTCGTTATAGTATGCCTCTGCCACGGCTTCCGTTCCGTATGCAGCAGCCATAGCAGCCACCGTCTGCTTGTCATAGTTCACGCTGTAGTACTGTGCGTCAGCCTTTGCCAACACACAGACTATCAGCATTATGATGGATAGAAGTCGTTTCATCTTTGATTACTTTTTATTTTTGTTCCCTAAATTCAGTACTTTTCCTGCCTGATTTACCTTTTGAGCAAAAGCGAGGCTCTTGCTGATACCACTTGCATCCCAATCCCTGCAATAGGCTTCGATAGCTTGTTGGTGGTTGCATTTCAACTCTCGCTTGTAGAGTTTTAATGCTTCCTTCTCCGCTCGTTCCGTGGTGTAGGTCATATAGCACTCATGAGGTTCTTCCACACCATACACATTGCTGGTCTGTCCTCGCCTGATAAAGACTTCACGGAAGAAACTGCGTCCTTCCTTGTTCTCCAAGCGGTTGATGGTGAATATCTTCTTGCAGTCCACATCGGTCAAACCAAGTATCGCCTTGATGGTGTCGAATCGTTCCTTGAATTTACTCTGGTCGAGTAGCATCACCACATCCGAGTTGTTGATGATGGCTTCCTTCACTATCTCGCTGCCGATGATGTCCTGTATCTCTTGTGTCACCACACCCACACTTGCCCAGAATTTTCTGGCGGTCTTATACAGATATTTTATGTATTCCGCCATCATGGGCGAGGCGATGGCTTTCCATGCCTCCTCGATGATGAGCATCTTTCGGTTCTTTTTGATACGCATCTTCTGCAGGAAGACGTCCATGATGATGAGCGTCACCAGTGGAAAAAGCAGTGGATCATCCTTGATACTGTCGATTTCGAAGACGATGAAGGTCTCATCAAACAGACTGCTGTCCATGTTCTCATTCAGCGTCACATCATGGCTGCCTCCTTTATAGAAGTCTTTCAACAGATAGTTGTAGGATGACAGGTCTATGCCATGCAGACCGTTCTCCTCGCATATCTTCGGCAGTCGTTCAGTACTGAACTCATAGAAAGTATTGAAACAGAGGTTGCTCACTCGCTTGGTGGTGAAATAGGCATCGTAATACTCGTTGATGACTTGCTCTATCAACCTGTCCTCGGTCTTGCTCACAGTGCCTTGACTTCCTTTCCATATCAGCATCACGAGGTTTTTCAGGAATCCCAACTTCTCGATGTTCCATTCCTCTCGCTTGATTTTGAAAGGGTTCATCGTGATAGGATGTTCTTCTGTGTAGGATATGTATTTGCCTCCAAAGTATTCACATAGTCCCTCATATGAGTTTCCTGTATCTACCAGCACGATGTCGGTGTCCTGCTCATGGGCTTGGCGCACCATGGAGTTAACATAAAAGCTCTTGCCGCTTCCCGAAGGACCGAGGACAAAGAAGTTGCTGTTGTCAGTCAGCTTATTTCGTCCCTCTTTCCCTGATATGTCGATAGCCACTGGCACTCCTTGACGGTCGGTATAATAGACCTTGAATGGCGTGTCCTCGCTATGCACAATCTTTTCCTTGTACATCAGGCAGGTGGCGGCATCGCCCAAGGTCAAGAATCGGTCGTAGTCGGCATTCATCCCATAGCAGTTGCCGGGGTTCCAACTGGTTGTAGGCTCGCTTCGAGATATGGATGCCCATTCTGCCAAAGGCATTCTCCAGATGGTTGGTACATTTCTGTATGTCCGTCTCTAGCTTCACCGTCACTATCATATTATAGTGGGTATATACCAGCTGCTTGTTTTCCCTCGCTATCACCTCCTGCACTCGCTTGATGTCTTCCACGGCAATCAGATTGCTTGGGTTCGGCATGCTGGCATGGCGGTTCTTCTTTTTGTCGAGCAGTGCAAGCTCACGCTTCTGGTTCGGCACAAAGATGATTTGGTTATACACCACACTCTCCACACCTGGTATGCTGTCCACCAATGCTACCAGATCCACAGGCATGCTGGTGTTGTTCACCTCGATGTTGGTAAACGGACGGATTTGTGTCGGCAAGTTGGCGCAATCCACATCTACAAGACTATATACCTTACAGCGTCTGTCACCCATACCTATCATCTCGTCATCCACCTTGAATCCTGTCATGCTCACCATCTTGTCCCGGAAGTTCATGGCAAAGAAACGGTCAACATACAGACTTGCTTCTTGTTTGTTCAGAAACTCTGACTTGATACCGGCATCCTTCAGCTGGTCTTGCACCTTTCTGATTTTCACCAGAAAATCTCGCCATTTCTTGTTGTCGAAGGACATCAGACGGCTCTTCTTGTTCTCCTGCGTAATGGTCAGATAGGTCATACTGTCCGTATATTCTCTTCCGTTGAAATAGCGGAAGTAGGATTCGGAAAGGAACTCATGTCCCTTGCCACTCTCATCCTTGAAGTGTTTTCTGGTAAAGATGTCCTGCTTGTGCAGGGCATAGCCTTCACCCAGAGTCTGTGCGATGGCAGCAAACAGATTGGTGAACTCATAATAGCTGTCTATATTGGCAGAATACTTCTGCACAGGATTCTCCATTCTCAGAATGGCAGAATACTCTCCAGTCTTGGTATAGAGCACACCTATACCGTCCGTGTCTTCCACGGAGAAATAGATATCCTGAAAGATTTTCTTCCGCTTGCCACCAGTGCCAAAGGCATAGACCGATATGACCATGCCAATGCAGATTGCCACGAAAAATAAGATTACATATAGTACCATATTCGTTTATTCTTCTGTTTCTTCGGATGATTGATGATTTTCTCCCATACTGGATGATTTGTTGTCATTCTCTTGATAAGAGGTATTGTAGCTTTCTTCGCCATAAAGGGTTGATACACTATCCTTTGCAGTGGAATCCATCCTGCTTGTTTGTGTTTCCACGGTCGCAGGATGTTCTTCTGCCTCTCTCGCCCAAGCAGCTCTTGCCTTGTCAGCACTCCTCATGGCATCCAATGTGGGTGGCTTGTAGGTCTTATCCTTGCATGCGGTCAGCAATATGCCAGCCAATGCCATAATGATAATGTTCTTTGCTTTCATGCTCATAACCATTCTTTTATGTCAAAGATGCGATACTTTCGCTGAAACAAATAAAGGTAGACCCACACCCTTGGGGGAGAATGAGCCTACCAGTCGTTCACTTTCTACTTGTCATCCACATCTTGGTCATGTCGATACTTTTTTTGTTTCACATTTTTATATGCGCTTGCTGTAGGCATAGATAAACACTCCTTGGTCGTTCTTCTTGGTATGCAGTCCTTTCCGTTGTTTGAACATGATGAGACCTGCACCCGTAGTGATTGCCACGACCAACACTATCAGTCCTGCAATGATACCCATCAGACAGTAGGCGGCGATGGCTCCTCCTGCCGTGGCTGCTGCCCAATAGATGTACCGCCCCTGTATTCCCATGAATTCAAGGGGCTTCTGGAGTCCCTTGAACAGTGGGTAATCGGGGTAGCGGATTTCCTGCTCTTCTCTTGCCATTCTTCACGTCGTTTTTCACTTACTGAATATGCACGGAATAACTCTCACTCGTTAGTTGGTCACACCGAAGAACAATGGCAATGCCTGTGCAGCTGCCACGAGGAAGATACATGCTCCTACAATCATCATGATCTTCTTCTTGACATCCTGCTCCTCATTGTTCATGGCGATGTAAACGCTTATCGCACCCACTACGGCTACAACACCTGCAATGGCATAGCAGAGTTTGACCACGATAGGTACGTACTTGGCAATTTCCTCCGTCACTGTTGTAAGCGCGGTGGTACCTGCCGTGTAGTCACCTGCCGAGTTCTGCGCCATGGCAATGCCACCGCCCACAAGGAGCATAAATGCCAATGTCTTCAAGCGTCCTGAAGAGAGAACGCTCTTGGCGGTCTTCTTCAAATAGTTCGTTGTTTTCTTAATCATTCTTTCTTGTTTTACTTGTTAATGATTCGTTTGGAAACACCTTATTATAATTATATAGAAAGGTGTTGTCGCTTTCACATGATATACTCTTCTGCAGTTGAGTCTTAAATCTGGTAGCCAAAGAATGCTGGGAACAGGATGGATGCGCTTATCATAAACAGACAGGCTCCTATCAGCGTCAGTATGGACTTGGTAACTCCATCTTCCCCTGTGTTCATCTTGATGTATATCTGCAAAGCGGATATAATCACCATCACAGCAGCGACAGCGTATGTCAGATACAGCACATACAGCATCATCGTCACCACATAGTCGTGCATCCCTGCCAGTGCGTCTGCTCCCCAGCTATAGTCCACATTACCGCATTTGGCTGATGCTGACAGGGGGAGCAGCGCAAAGACAAAGGAACTTACTACATTCTTTATGATATGGCTAAATTTCATCCTTGACTGGTATTGTTTTGATGTTTGGTTGTCCTGGCTTTGTTTCGCCTTGTTTCAATAGGCTCTCCGTGAAGTCGTCCTGCCATAGTCCGTCTATCCATATGGGAGAAGTGGACTCCATCTGCCCATCCATCTTTTCCTGCAACGACTCGGCTGTGTTCTTCGGCTTCTGTTGGTTGACATCATTTCCTTCGTCTTTATCAACATCATCTTCTCTGCCGGAAGAATCCGTTTCTGGAGAATAACCACTCATTCCGTTGTTCTCTGTTCCCATGCCATAGCCCTCATCGTATGATGTGCCGTCTTGGAAACTTGTGTCGTATTGCTTGTCGGCAACGCTAAAGCCACCATCGCTTTCATTGACGGCTACTGCGGCTTCCTCTTCCGTTATGTTGCTGATGTCAAACATTTCCTCGTTGCTCTTGGCTTCTTCCTTCTTACCATACAGGTCTCTGGTTATCATCACCGCATAGTAGATAGCGTATGCAATGGTAAGGCTGATGGCGAATATCAAAAATGGACTCATATAATACTTTGTTTTATTGATAATTTATACTCTATGCAGTGGCAAAAGTGCCGGTTGCGAGTGCAAAGTAAAGAGTAAAATCCGACATAAAAGAATTTTGTAAAGTATGGCCATCAAAGTTTAAGATATATTCAAATTATAATTATATATCATACTCTCAATCATACTTTAATCAGCTTTTTCTGTTAGTTTTCGCATGTTTGGGAAAAGGGCATAAAAAAAGCCCTCCGAATGGGAGAGCTTATAAAAAGTAAACATATAGGTAGCCACAGCTACCACAATTATTACTTGTTCCAATATTTTTCAGCCATAGGCTTTAGCCTGTCTGTGATAACTTGCATTACCACATTAAAGCTGAGTTCTTCTTTCCATTGAATCTTCCGAAGGAACAGTTTCCATTGCATCTGCCGATTGGCGTCATTGACAAACTCGGCTGTGAAAAGTTTCAGCTTAGGGTTGTATTCAAGTTCACGATTGTCAAATGTTGCCTTGATTGCGTCATATAGTGTTTCATCGTCCAACTGTCTTTTCGTCAATAGTTGGTAGCAATCGAAGAAATCTTTCATTCGACTGTTGTACTCGTCACGGTCCAACATAGTGTGGAACTTCTCGGCAATAACAGTCTCCAACGAATAGGCTTGGAGATTGACTGACGGAATGTTCGGCAACAACAAAGGAAAATCAATGGATGCAGGGTAAGGTGTCACGACATCTCCAAAGCCTATGTCCACGGACATTTTATGGATAATGCTGTCCATGTGTGCCGTGAAGAAGAACCTTGTACCGGGATATTTCTTTTCCACAGTGATAGGCTCCATCGTTATGTTTTCCGTATCAAACGTAACGCCATCCTCATCACAGACTATGCCCAATATTTCCTGGAACACCTTTGTCAAGAACTCTCTGTCACGGCTTATTCTTTCTGCCATGAAGTCCACATCTATGGTTGGACGAGCGTTAAGACCATCCATCGCATAGAGTAAAGAACCGCCTTTAAGCAGAAAGTTGTCCTTGTACTGACTTACTGACACCCTGTACAGCAGTCTCTCGTTGAAGTATCTTGCAAGAAGATACATATATTTATAGCCTGTCTCGTTCATCAGATTGAGCAGACGAGTCTTGACAGACTTGCCATAGTTTTTCTTTCCCATTTTATTCTATTGCTATTTCAAGATAATTTTTCAAAATATTGGCAACCCTCAGCCGTTTTGCATATTCTGCCAATTGGCTTAGGTTGCGGTTCTGTTTCTTCAGATAATTTCGTATCACCTCGGAGCATACTTCCAATCCGATTTTGTTACGATACTTGACAGCATCACATACGCTACGTTCCATATCCGTCATACGAATGTTGTAGCCCGACATTTCCACATCCATAACACCAAACTCCAAGTTCTCCTTTTTCCAATAATAAAGTTCTATCGGTAGGGTTGGCGGCATTGCCACCTTTCGCTTGGCTTCTATAGCAACACAAAAGGAAGGTGGAACAACAGTGGAGAGCTGATGATATGCCCAAGCGTTGTACAGACATACAATTCCATTGGGAACGATTCGTTCAATATCTATCATCGTATTGAAAAGAGCGTCAGGAACAGCATAGACCCCATGGCGAACCCGAATAAGTTCTCCACGTTCCTTAGCCCTCACAATTTTTTGATAATCTGATTGGTTTGGGAACTCTGCGGTGGTTATGATTCCACCTTGCGAGGTTGCCTTATACATAATCTCATTCATACCTTTACCTTATTATGGTTATTTATCGGTGCAAAGATACAACTTTATCTTCAAAATCAATAGTTTCCTACGGAGAATATTTGTTTTATCCGTTCAAAACTATCGCATTTTACTATTCTACAGCTATATTTATGGATCTCCTGCCTATTAGATAGTCATTTACGTCCTTATATTCTGCATATCGCATGGCTTCATTGCAGACCTTTTTGAGGTAACGTTCCCTGATACTTTCTGTTGCCAGAAGTCCTGCCTTGTCATTATCAAGATAACAATGGATAGCAGTATAACACGCCAATCGTTCCATGCATTTCCCAAGGCTACTTATGGAGTTCAGCACGATATAATCACATGGTTCTTGTATGCAAATCACATTGTCGCCTCGCTTTTCCAAAGTCTTGTACGAAAGAAAGTCCATAAACCCCTCGAAGATGCAGCATCTGTCCTGCACTCCAACTTGCTGTGAATGTATCAAGGATATGTCTTTCTCGCCCAAACAACCTTTATAATATGGGTTACGCAGCTCATAACCATCCCTGTTATTTGGAAAGGCTATACCAAAATACCGCTTGCCCTTAAACGTGTACCAGATTTCCTTGCAATAGCGTTTACCTATGTCCGCATCCACATGGCGTGAACGCAGATACGACATAAGCACAGGGTAGGACAATTCTTGGATATGTACCTTGTCCATCTTGTCTGTCTCTACTTGTGTCGGTATGGGAGGTTTTGCCTTTGTGGACTTTGGGTTGTTCATGTCCGCTGCTATATGCTGCAATGCAGCACCCACATCATCCGTATTGTAGAGAAGTTGGGCAAGAGCAATGATGTTGCCACCCTTGCCAAGAGCAAAGTCATACCATTGGTTTCGGCTGAAGTTCACCTTGAACGATGGCTTTGTCTCCGCATGCAATGGCGACAGATAATAAGATGTGGACTTGCTGCATCGTTTGGGCTGATGTCCCAATGCACTCAGATAGTCCGTGAGTTTGATTTCCTTTGCTTGTTGTATGTTCATCTTTCATTCATTTTTTGTTCATTCGTGCGCTTATTATATATACACCAGAGTGAATGAACGGTTTTGTGAAGTCATTTTGTCGTATGTCCATGTAGTTAAATATGATGCCACTTCACAAAATCCGTCCGTTTTACTATTATATATACACCGAGGTGAATGAAGTGGTTTTTGAAGTGACTTTCGCTTCATCCTCACTTCTTTACCTCCTGCCCTTCAAGCAGCGGAAGCGAAGGATAATCCTTCATTCTGCAATACTCGTTGTTGCCACACTTCACCACCAGTTTGCTCTTCAATAGGAAGGTCAGCAGCTTTGACATCACTGTTCTACCTCTGGCAAAACCAATAGTTGTATAACCTTTTGTCAATGCGTTTATCACATTCTCATAGCCTGACACCACTTTCTTGCCGAAAGCCATTTCAAGTGCCTTGTCATGCTGCTCATCGGTAATGTCGGCTATTGTCATCTTCGGCTGTTTGGCTGTGGTGGAGTCAACCACATAGTCCTTGGCAATCTCTGGAAGTCCCTCCTTGTTTATTTGGAACGCAAAGGGCGCAAAGTCCTTGTCTCGGATGTTGAGCGGTTTCACTTCACTCACATTCGCCATCGAATTGCTCTTGCTTATCACCAGTACCGTCTCTGCCTTGTTGCTGAGTTCCGTTCCTATGTGACCTCTTACATTGTCATCACCCTTGTTCAAGTGTAGGACACAATGTATGTGCAGGTCATAGCGGCTTGACCACTGCATCAGTTTGTTGATGATATGGACGGACTCGCTCGGATTGTTGATGTCGAGCATCAAGTCCCTTATGCCGTCAATGATGACCAAGCCAAAGCCCTTTTGCGTCTGCAAGGCATATTCTATCAGTCGCAGTCTGAGGTTGGGACTGTACTCTCGCAGTCCGAAGAACACAAGGTTCTCACTGTTCATGTTGTCGGGCAATCCTGCAAGCCGGAGGATGCGCTGCATCACGCTGTGACAGTGGAAACGGCTCTGCTCCGTATCAACGTAGAGTATCTTACGCTTGTCATCGGGTAGTTTTGCCGTATATTGCAGCACCTTTCCGTTAGCAAGCGAGGCAGCTACCAAAGCGGACACGTTGAACGTCTTTCGGCTCTTCGCCTTGCCTGTGGAGGCACTGAAGTTGCCAAGCGTGGCTATGGTCGAGTTGTCCACCCATATTATCTGTGGCGGTGTCTGGTAGGTCTCGTCCGCATGGATAAGCGATGCCTTCAGCAACTTTTCCAACAAATCAGCATTGTCCGCTGCGCCTTCAAAGAGGCTCATGTCGTTCATTTCTTCCATCGTCATCTGCTCTTCAAGGGTTTGTTCATCACATAGCGTATGGCATCCTGCTCATACACCTCTTTTGTTTTCACAGGGTGCTTCTTGATCCATTCCACCAGTTCTTCCTTGCTGAAATAGATGGTCTTGCCGTTTGGCTTGTAATGGGGAATGGCAAAGGTACGTGTCAGTTTGTAAAGCTGACTCTTTGAAGCGTCAAGGAATACGCTTGCCTCGTCAAGGGTGAGCACGTCTTTTCCTGCAAAGAGCCATTTCTCCAAGCACTTGATGCGGTTCAGCACATCCTCCACTGGTCCAAGCAGCTTGAATGCTTCTTCCATTTGTTGAATGCGCTCGGCAAGTCTCATTGGTGTCATATCTGCCAGTTCTTGTTCTGTCAACTCGTGTTTATCCACGTCTATCGTTGGCGGTAGGATAGTGCCATCCTTTGGTGGATTGTTTGCCTGATTTGTTGTCTGTCCAATCATTGTCGTAATTTTATTTATCGTTACACATAACGAGGTCGCCCTCCATAACCAGGTTTCTGATTACGGAGGGCAAAGGTAAGGGCATTTCTGCCCAATCGGATGGAAGTGCGCTTGACTGTCAACCGACTATCAAGCCAACTGTCAAGGTTTTCATCTGTCAGATGGTGTCCTTGCTGTCATTTTTACCGCAATCTGCTATTTCTTGCACTTTCTTGCGGATAGCCTCATAGATACTGGCGTTGGTACTTTTGGCATCACTGGTTGCTGAGGACAGCTTGGTTGTTGTAAGTGGCTTGTCTGTTGATGAAGACAGAATGAGTTTATGCTTGGCAATGACCGATTGCCATTGTTTGCTAATCAAGTTCTTGCTGCAGAGCATGTCAAAGAAGAATGCCACACGTCTGTTACTTCTCGCCTTTAGCTGCTTGCAGACTTGGCACGAGAAGAGTTTTCGCATATCCTCTTCCGACACATCGGCTGAGAACAAATGAACCTCATTGGCATGGCGCGCAATGAGGTTCAACTGAGTAGAATCAAAGTAACATTGAAAGTCCTGTTTCGGTTTGGTTTCTTGTGCTGTTTGTAATATTGACGGTGGTTTACCATGGAGATACTGACCGTTTGGAGGCGGCTCCGTGGTGTTGAACTTGTGATGAAGAGCCTTGTAGTCATGATACTCGAAATCCACTTTGGTAAAGAATATGACTACTAAGTCCTCACGTTCTTCAAGAAACTCCTCCATGATGTAGAAGTTCTTCTTGTGTTCGTTCTTTCCTGCCGCATACTGGCAGTCCGTATAGGAATGGCTGTTGAGAAAGTCCTTTTTATAGCGGTGATACAGTTTACCGCATCCTATAACTTCCGTCTGATAGCACTCGTGGGCTTCCTTGAAGAACAGCCACAGTTTGTTGGTGGCGCAAATGCCATTTGCACCGTTAGCGAAGGTGCATTCATTGCATTGGGGTAAAAAGAGAGAACGAGGAGTCTTCTCGTCCTTGGTTGTTTGATGTATTGTTATGTTCCATTTTTATTCTTCGAACGCACTGTCCAATAGGGAAACAGCCTCGTCCTTTTTCTTGTTGATGATTTTTGCGTAAATTTGTGTCGTGCGCACCTCCGTATGACCGAGAAGTTTGCTTGTAGTGTATAGGTCTGCGCCCATGGTCAGCTCCATCGTGGCGAACGTGTGCCTTGAGACATGAAATGTCAAGTTCTTTTTAATCCCGCACACGTCCGCTATTTCTTTCAAATACGCATTAAGTTTTTGATTGCTGATAATAGGAAGCACCTTTCCGTCCGGCAATTTACCTTTGTACTTTTCCAATATCATTTTAGGAATATCCAGCAAAGGAACATTCACATCTGTATTTGTTTTTTGGCGTTTCGTAATTATCCATAAATTACCGTCAAAGGACTTACGGATATTATCTTCCTTTAAGTTTGCAACATCTACATAAGCCAAACCACTGAAACAGGAAAAGATAAAAACATCACGCACCTGTTCCAACCGTTCAGAAACCATCTTCTTTTTGAGGATTATCTTTATTTCATCTTCTGACAAATAACCTCTATCCACTTTTTCCAAACGTATTTTATAACTGGCGAATGGGTCGCCTATCAAGATGCCGTTATTACGGGCTATCAGGATAATGCGTTTAAAAAACTGCATAAACTTGGCGGTCGTATTAAAGCCGCATTTACAGGTGGTACGCAAATATAACTCGAAGTCAGTAATGAACATCGGGGTTATTTCCTTTATAGAAATATCCGACAGGTTATATTTGCTTTGGATGAACTCTGCAAGATGACGGCGGGTCACTTCATATTTACGATAAGTGGCAATCGTTTTAGATATGCCGACCAACTGCTTAACATCGTCATTGTGCTTTTGGAAAAGGTTAAGGATGGTGTCGTGGTTCTCACTATGACCCAAAAATTCATTCTTCACCTTTTCGGCGGTAACATAATTGTCACGCCGTTGCAATTCGTGATAAATGGTGTTCAGGGATGCGTTTATATCATCCAGCAATCGGTTGATACGGGTAGCTTCCGCAGAACGTCCGGCGGCTTTACCTGCCTTACCGTCCCAAACTTTGGGTTGAACATCAAGTTTGGAATTGAAACGGCTTGCCACACCATCAACCGTGATGCGGACAAAAATAGGGTAACTGCCATTGATTTTTTGCTTGTCCTTTTTCACGAAGAAAAGAACGGAAAATGTACTCTTCATAAACTCACTTTTTTTGGTTACAAAACTACGTTAATTAGCTCAAAGTGAAGTTTATACAGGCTCGCCAAATAGCGACAGAAGTTCGCCAATTTCGGACTAAGTGTACCCCTTTTGGACTTTCAGTTGTCGGGGGTACGAGTTAGGTTACTAACTTTGTCTTTTAAGGGCTAAATGATGTCCGGTAGGGCAGACATAAGGGGATAAAAAAAGTCCCACAAATCGTTGAATTTGTGGGACTTGGCTGTTCATTGTCCGGTTTTGTCCGGTTAGTTCAGCGGAGAGAGAGGGATTCGAACCCCCGGTGCCTCTCAGCACGACGGTTTTCAAGACCGTTGTAATCGACCACTCTACCATCTCTCCAATACTTTGTCCGGGAAGCTCTCTTCCTCAAAAGCGATGCAAAGGTACGGGATTATTTTCATTCATCCAAATTTTCAAAGAAAAAAGTGCTTTGAACTTTTGATTTTATTCTGTTCCTGCTTTTATAGCCCTATGTAGGTTACTATTATTAAACGATATGATAGAATAAAGTTTTAGGGCACTCTTTCAATAATCCAGTTCTTTATTTTATATAAACTCTATTATAATACAAGGAGATTGGTGTTGTGCGGAAGGTGAATAGGACAGTTCTTTCGGTTACAATTTAGCCGATAGCATCTTTTTGAAGATTTCCGTTTGTTCTTTTCGTTCTTCCTCTGTAAAGTCGGGATGCAGTGTTGCCAAATAACATTTGAAGGTCTCTATGGCTTGCATACGAGCCATGGCTTTTCCTGCTTGTAAACCACTGTGATAAGGGGTGTGAGGTAATAAACTGCGATTGAAATTTCCGTCACTCATGATTTTTTCTTTTAAGAGGGGATAAAGTTAAGTGATTTTTTTATTTCCACGAAGGGTTGGGAGAGATTTAGAACCATGGTAGTGTGTTTTATGGGACAGTTTTAGATTCATCTCTCCCGGGAACACCGGGAGAGACGGATGAAGTACATCGTTGTCATATTCTGAACTTATAGTGCAACTAACCCACCTTATATGGAAGGAAGTCCTGTTACAAGTCGTTTAATATTAAATAATTGGCTCTGTCTATGATAGTCGTGTCCAAAGAAGCTAGATAAATCTGTGTGGTGGTTTCGGAATCATGTCCCATTCCTTCACTGATGATGGATAGGGGTATGTTTTTACTTTTAGCGATACTTGCCCAGGAATGGCGTGCAACGTACATAGACAAAGGATGAGGACTGCGTACGAAGACGGACAGAATCTTGAGTTTCCGGTTTACCAGCGTGAGAGAGTTCCGGTATTGCAGGCGTTCGTCTTCGTCGGTTGATGTAATGATCGGAAGCAGGTACTCTGTTGGGTTAGGAGGATATTTTTCTATAATTTCCTGCATACATTGTTCCCATTTGATAGAAAGTTGCTGTCCGGTCTTTTTTCTGCGATAGGTCAGTATGCCGTTGTGCAAATCCTTTTTTTTCAGATATGCCATGTCTACAAAAGACATGCCTCGCGTGTAGAAACTGAAAAGGAACATGTCGCGGGCGTAATCTACCGAGCTTCCAGCCAGGAGTTCCTTATCTTTTATCTGCCGGATGATAGGCTGAGGAATAGCTCTTTTTATGGTTTTCTCTATTCCGGTGTATACGTGGCGAAAGGGAAAACGTTGTGTGGTCAGTTCTTTCTCAACGGCCCGGTTATAAACGGCTCTTAAGATACGCATATAAAAAGATATGGTGTTCAGACTCAATCGTTCTTTTTTCAAATATGCCTCATAAGCTTCTATTGTTTCCTGGTTCATCTCGTCCAGTATGATTTCTTCCCCGTTTCTGAAACGCATAAAGCTGTTCAGTGTACATTGGTAAGTTTCTCCCGTGCGTATTCTTCCTTGTTCTTTCAGATGACAGATGAGTGAGGTCATAAAGCCGGTCAGAGTGTCATTTTCACTTCGCTTACGATAGAATCGGAGAAGGTCGTCAGTACTGTATGGCAGCCCTTTGCGCGTCAGGTTGGCAATACATTCGCTCAGACGGAATAAATCCTGTTTTATTTCATGCCGGTAGCGGGATAAGATGGAATGTCTGTCCGGTCTGGAAGGAGACAGTGTGATGCGTGCGGTACGTGCGTTCCATTCGTCGGGATAGATTTTATACTTAGTCTTTTGTGAGCGCACGATACGGCGGTGGATAACTTGGAAATAAAGAGCTCCTGTTTTTCCTTCGATGGTCGAGGGTCTGAATTTTACTTTAACTGATGCCATTTGTATGTTTTTTAGTTATGGATTTATGGGCAAGTCTTAAAAAAACGGGCTTGCCGTGAAATAAGTTCAAATGTCCAAACCAATTTAAAACATGCTGTAGACGTTGGGCATATCCGGTGTTTTTTATAATTTTGCCCGTCTAAATCGAACGCTTATAAAAAATGGGAACCAAGAACGCTTTAACAGAAAAAGTCTATTCCGGGAAAGATATCATGCGTATTGCTTATCCTATTCTGATCAGTCTGTTGATGGAACAGATGATCGGGATGACGGATACCGCTTTTCTCGGCCGGGTGGGAGAGGTGGAACTGGGAGCTGCTGCCATTGCCGGCATCTACTATCTGGCTGTTTTCATGATGGGTTTTGGTTTCGGTATCGGAACCCAGATTCTGATTGCCCGTCGTAATGGGGAGAAGCATTACGGCGAAATCGGCGAAATCTTTTATCAGGGTATTTATTTCATGTTGGGGTTGGCCTTGTTCGCTTTTGTGCTCACCAAGATCATTTCTCCGCTTTTGTTGCCGGTTATTGTGTCGTCACCTCATATCTGTGAAGCAGCTCTCAGTTATATAGACTGGCGTATTTTCGGCTTTTTCTTTTCCTTCATAGCTGTAATGTTCCGGGCGTTTTTTGTCGGTACGACTCAGACTAAGACGCTGACGCTGAACTCTGTGATAATGGTTTTGTCCAATGTGGTGTTCAATTATATATTGGTGTTCGGAAAGTTCGGCTTTCCGGCATTGGGGATTGCCGGGGCCGCCATCGGTTCGTCGTTGGCAGAGTTGGTTTCAGTCGTATTTTTCATTCTTTATACCTATCGTCGTGTGGATTTAGTCAAATACGGTTTGGTCCATCCTGTGCGTTACAGTTGGCGTAAACTTCGCAGGATGCTCGATGTGTCTTTTTGGACGATGATACAGAATTTTATCTCTCTTTCCACCTGGTTCTTGTTCTTTCTTTTCGTGGAACACCTCGGAGAGCGTGCTTTGGCCGTAACCAATGTCGTACGCAATATCTCCGGAATACCCTTTATGGTTGTGGCCGCTTTTGCTTCCACGTGCAGTGCCCTGGTCAGCAATCTGATAGGTGCGGGGCGGGAAGACATGGTGATGTCCACCATTCGTCAGCATGTCCGTCTGACTTTTATGATTGTGTTGCCGATGGTAGGATGTTTTGCTCTTTTTCCGAGAGTGATATTGGGTGTTTACACCAATATACCGGATCTGATAGCTGCCGCTATTCCTTCGTTATGGGTTTATTGTACGACTCCTTTGTTGATTGCTCCGGGGAATATTTATTTCCAGGCTGTTTCCGGTACGGGTAACACCCGCAAGGCTTTTATCCTGGAGTTGGTGACATTGTCGTTTTACACCTTATATATATACGTTATCATCCAACATCTGCGTTTCGATGTGGCTTGGTGTTGGACGTCCGAGCACGTCTACGGTTTTTGCATCCTGTTGCTTTGTTATGCCTACATGCGTGGAGGCAGTTGGAAGTTGAAGAAGATATAATGCATTCCTGTCCTTGTTCCGGTAAACATTTACCGGTTCAGGCTATCCGTACGGACATAAGTCGTGATTTGCCCGTTCTTTTCTAAGTTCAGCATTCTTTCGTCCACTTCTATAATCTTGAAAGCCGATTTCTCAGGTTGGTTTTTGGCCATGCGTTCGAACAATCCTTTTACTAAGGTTTTGTTTTCCTCCGTTACGCTGTCGCCGAATTCATAAGTCGTGTTTTGGATATCGTTGGCGATGAACAGGCTGTCGCCATCTACTTTCCAAGTTCCGGGATGTTTGATGATGCAATCCATGGTGCCGGCTCCGGTCGTATTCATAAATGTATGGTCGGCATGAAATTCAAAGGTTTGTCCGGGTAGGGCCGGATGTTCGTATTTTCCTACTATTTTGCTTTCGGTATCATTTTGGCAACCGGTGGTTATGAAAACGGTTGCAGCCGTTAGGGCTGCCATGAGACGGACTCTTTTCATCATTCATTATTAATTAATCGTTAAACTTATCGGGCTGCTCTGAGCCGCATTCTATCTTATCCAAAGATAGCGATTAATCACAGGAGAGTTACTGTAAAATCCCCAAAATATTGCAAATTATTCTTATTAGACTTTCCGGAAAAAGGCGTTGACCTGCGGGTTGTATAAAAGCAGAAACGGCCTCTCCCTCACGGAGAGACCGTTCTTTTAATCAGTGAAAACACTGACTTTTCATAGTTGAGGTTTCCTTATTTAGATTCAATTCATAGTTTTCTTTGGTTTATATTTCTTTTTGGCGATACGCGGGTCGCTATCTCTTAGATTCACGTTTGCTGCGTGGGGCAGCCGGACTTCTTTTGACCGAAGGTGTCGGTTTAGAGAAAGACGAACGCGTAGAATTTCTTTGTACCCGTTGTGTGCTTTGCACTCTCGGAGATCTTTGCGGCTTTGCCGTCGAGGATTCCGGACGTACCGATGAACGGTTTACCGTTGTCCGTGTGGAACTCCGTCTGCTGTAGTGACTCCTTGGCTGCGGATTCGTCACCGGATATTCCCGGTTGCTGTTGTTCGACTGTGGTCGTGAAACAGATGGCCGTTTGTTGTCTTTGTCCGGTTTCGTTCCTTGATTTCCCGGTTTCTGGACGGGTTCAATACGGAAACCATTGCCGCGGTGGTCGTTCGGACGTTGGCCTGGTCGTGCCGGTCTGCCGGGTGAT
>OHPB01000955.1_pt1 | contig 16727 bp, 17 predicted proteins | sample 1577621 | NCBI WGS metagenome assembly OHPB01 (sample SAMEA3879577, study PRJEB24766) | human gut metagenome | biome: human-associated habitat; feature: feces | place: USA | collected 1985/1987 | reverse complement strand
TTTTCAGCGTCATCTTCTGCGGCTTCGCGAAAGCAGTTTCCTGATTTGCCATGTCCAGAGTTTTTCCCGGATAACTGCTCAGATCCTTTACATGGTCTTTTTCTGCCTCCAGGCGTTTTAACACCGCAGAGAAGATTTCCGCATCATAGTAATTGATCCGCAGGCGGTCTGCCAGGGTAAATCCGATCTCATTGCCGCCACAGGCATAGGTACGGCTGATGCAGATGATCCGGTGATTATCTTTTCCGAAACGTGCTTTAAACTGCAATGCATTTAAGCCCGCTGCCTTCGCATCCAGGATATCCCCGCTTGCGAAACTGGTAGGCAGTGCTACTACTTCCATTAAAATACGGTTATACTCCGTCATGATCATGGACCGGGTTTCTTTATCTTCAATGGTGCGTGCCATGTTACTGATCAGCGCCAGCTCACTGCGCAGCTGATGCCCCTGCTTTCTTGAACTCATCAGCTCTACCATATCACGAACGCAGCCCTCTCTGTCACGGCTGAATACCCGTCCCAGGGAGGATCCCAGCTGGGCATAAACCTCTGCATCCAAATCGTAAATGCGCTCCGCCAGTTCCCGAAGCATTTCCTGTGTATATTCCATTTTCCCGCTCCTTTCCTATAAGAAAAATACCAGCATGTCCAGCAGGAATACAGGTACCAAAAAGATCAGTGACCAGAGAATGTAGCCAAAAAAGGACGGCATGCGGATACCATTCTCATCTGAAATGGATTTTACCATAAAGTTAGGAGCATTTCCGATATAGGTGTTTGCTCCCATAAATACCGCACCGCAGGAAATCGCTTCCAGCATAGCCACCGGCACCTGTCCAAGGGTTGTCGCAATTCCGCTGGTAAAGCCCAGAGAGCCGGCTGTTGTTAAAAACACCAGATACGTTGGCGTATTATCCAGGAAACTGGACAGGGCTCCTGTTACCCAGAACATCTGGTAAGGCTCCGTAATTCCCAGCTGCGCACCTTTTGCCTTCAGAATCATCAGAGCCGGCTGCATGGTAATAAAAATACCGATGAACAAAACAGCCACCTCTTCAATTGCGCCCCAGGTAAAATGGTTTTTTCTCCGGATCTCTGAATTTGTTGTCTTAAAGGACAGCCATGCGGCCAAAAGAATCATCACAATCTCAATCAGCGCCGGATAGGACAGCTTTACCTCTCCGTACAGCCGGATTCCCAGCACCTGTCCTGCCTCATCCTGAAATGCTGCCATTCCCGGCAAAACTCCGCTTAAAATAACAGCTGCCACAATCATAACCAGAAAAATAAGATTGTGGAGTCCCAGAATCTTTACCTCTGTTCCCGGCTTGCTGATATCCGGCTTGCAGCCCTCCGCAATGTCCTTTCGGTAAGCCCGCCGATCCAGCCAGTAAAAAACAAACAGAAGCACTGCAACATTCAATACCATAATCGGCAGCAGATGCAGGCTCCAGAAGAAGGGAACCCCTCTCATAAATCCCATTAACAGCGGCGGATCTCCAATCGGTGACAGAGAGCCTCCGATATTGGAAATCAGAAAAATGAAAAAGATCATAATATGACTTTTCCGTCTTCTCCAGTAATTCATTTTTATTACAGGGCGGACCATCAGCATACTTGCTCCGGTTGTCCCGATCCAGCTGGAAAGACTGGTTCCCAGCAAAAGAAGTCCCACATTGATTCTGGGGGAACCGGCCAGATCCCCTTCCATTGCAATGTTTCCGGACACACAGAACAGTCCGAACAGCAGTACAATAAAGGTCAGATAATCACCCACCAGACATTCCAGCACCGTTTCCAGCGCCATCCCGGATCCATACATGACTGCAAAGGGAATTATAAACAAAAGAGACCAGAATGCAACTGCATGAATCTGGTGCTTTTCCCACCACTCCGCTCTGACCAGCGGAAGAACTGCAATACACAGCAAAAGTCCTGCAAAGGGAATGCACAGAGCCAGAGGAACCATCCCTGCAGCTTCACCTCCTGCTTCTGCTGCCAGAACCTGCAACGGCGTTCCGGCGCAAAATACGGCTGCGCTTCCCAGAAGCAAAAGAATTTTCTTTACAAATGTCTTCATCATCCTGTCTTCCTTCTACCACTTATTTACAGCAGCCGGAAACAGCTTTCTTTTCTGCTGTCCCCGGCTGCTGCACATTTCACGAAAACGCATTATAGCACTTTGTAAAAAAAAATCAACAAATGATATTTTTATAACAGGTATTTCTTAAAAAAGAACAGGAAGCATATCCGTTTCTGCAAAAATGGATATGCTCCCTGTTCTTTTTCTCTTGTGCTTCTTGTACCGCAGTTCGTCCATATATCTTCCCATGGAAAACTGCCGGCTTCTTTTTTATTTGTCTTCTGCCATATTGACTCCGGCAATCTTCACATTTACATCCAGAACGGTAAGACCTGTCATATTTTCAATGGCAGATTTTACTCTCTCCTGCACTTTTTCGCTTACTCCCGGAATATTATAGCCGTACTTGATATTCAGAGACAGATCCACAGATACATGCTCTTCTGTCACATCAACCTTCACACCCTTTGACAGAATCTTCATGCCCAGCTTTCCAACCAGTTCATTGGTAATATTTCCGGCCATGGAATCTACTCCGTCTACCTCTGTTGCAGCCAGCCCTGCAATAATCGCAACAACCTCATCTGCAATCCGTACTTCTCCGATTGTATCATTTTCATATACCTTATGGGTATTTCTTGTTTCCTGTTCTGCCACGGTAATCCCTCCTGTATCATTCAGATTCACTGCTGCTTACAGTATAACAAATCCCGCCCGATTTGCAAAGGGGTATTTCCCGTCAGTCTTCCAGATTCAACAGAGTAATGACAATATTTTCTGCTCCCACCTCTGTCTTCCGCTTCACGATGTCCTCGATCTGGGCTCTCTGCTGATCCGTAATGCTGGCCGCATTGATCACAACATCAACTTTTCCATTGGTCAGACTGACCACCGGATCCAGAAATCCCTTTGCCTGAAGAAGTGTCTCTGCCGCATTTTCCTTTTCGGCAACAGCCGTCATGGCAATCATATTCTGGATGGCATCCTGCTTGGCTGCCTCCTCTATATTGGTGTTATTAATAATGCTGTTCAGCGTTTCTCTGTTTTTTGCCCGAATCTGCTCTCTGTTCAGCTGCACGCCGGCTATGTAGTCTGATACGGTCAGACCGCTGGTCAAAACTGCTTCTCCGGGATTCTCCATCCCTGCTTCCTCATCCCAGCTGTCTATTTCCGCAAGCTGTGTTCCCGTCTGTTCTGCCTGATTTGCCGGTTCTGCCTGGTCAGCTGAAGCCGCCGGATTTCCAGCATCTGACGAAGCCGGCAGCTGGGTTCCTGTCTGTGTGCTGTTTTCACCAGACTGCGGCTGCGCCTCCTCTATTTCTCCGGAGAACTGATAGCTGGCCGCCTGGTTTTCTGCCAGAATATCCTCGTCTGAAATCTCCAGTGCTCCCGCCGGCAGGATTCCTCCCTCTGCTCCTGCCTCCAGCTCCTGCTTGCCCGCATAATTTAAATATCCTGCTGCTGCAATCATAATCGCCAGAGTCGTAATTATGATCTGATTTCTTCGAAACAGCTTTTTCATATTCACATCCTTCAGATGCTTTTCTGCCTTCTTGAATTTCATACCCTGCACTCCTTTATTCCACCCGCATTCATACTTTATCCTATGCGTTATCCTGAAATTTATGCACCTACGGAGTCCTTTTTAATACCTTGATCTTATGTGCAGGAAGCCCGAACAACGCCTCCATGGCAGAAACAATCTCTGCTTTTACAGAAGGTGTTCCGCCTCCCTCAGCGCTGATAATGATGCCTGAAATCTCCGGATACAGTTCTTTCTCCACAATAGGCCGGTTCTGACTGTTTCCAGAAACAAGAACCGTGGTGATTTCCTGTTCTCTGTTTTCCAGTTTTCTGGTTCCGCCGCTGCTGTCCTTCTCCTCTGTCAAAGAGCTGGATCCATTTTCATCTACATGAATAATCTTTTCCGAGGAAGCTTTCAGCACAATCATCACCTCCAGCTCCCCCACCCCTTCCACATTTTTCAGTATGGAACGGACTCTCTGCTCCAGCACCTGTTCATAGGTGGCCGCTCCGCTCCTTTCTGAAGCAGCCTCCCATAAAGTATCCGATCGTTCTTCCTTTTCTGTACCGTCCCAATCAGAACCTTCCCCGGTTCCGGCATTTTTCTGATTTCCTCCGTCATCCGCTTCCGCCCTTCCCCTGTCCGTACGCTCTGTCCGCTCCAGCACACTCCCTCTCCCATTTTCTGATAAAGTTTTCCTCTGTCCTGCAGGAAAAGCCAGAATACATAAAATCACACCGGCTGCCACTAAAAACAGCCATGGTTCACGCCCCCGGGGCCACTTGAATTTCCACATTGCCTTCCTCCAGATGATAATAAACTTCCAGCTTCTCTTTCAGCTGTTTCAGCTTCTGTCCTGTTTCCCCCAGAATTTTTTCAGACAGTACCTGTTCCGTTTTCTCCCCGTCCTGATGTGTTCCCGTCTCTGCCTTGCCTTCAGGCCCTGCTGCGCTCACTTCTACCGGTGTTACAGGCCTTACAGGTTCCACAGTTTCTGTCACCTTACTTTTTTCCTGCTCTTCCGCCGTGGAACTTCCTGCCTGCCCGGATTTTTCCGCATGCTTCTCCTGTTTCACAGTCAGGCGGATGGTGCGGATGGTGCCAAAGTCCGGACTGTCCTCCCTGTCCTCTATCCTCACACTGCATTCTGCCGCCTGGATTCCCATTTCCCCGGCTGCCTGAATCACATCCTCCTCGACAGCCGCCTCATACTGCCGGATCACACCGGAAAGACGCTGTTTTTCCATTCCAAGCATATTCCTCCTCAAATCCTCTGTCTGCTCCTGAAAAAGAAAGCTTTCGTAATATCCGGCAATGGTATCCTCCAGATGCATCCCCTCTGTCAGCGGCTGCAGAACAATAAAAACCAGAATCATTCCAGAAAACAGGCGCAGGTACTTTCCATACTGTTTTCCGGGAAGAAGACGCTCAGCTACTGACAGAAAAAGGAAAAATCCAGTCAGATTCTGAATCCACTGATATAATTCCTTCATTTCCTCCTCCCTCTCTTTTCCTGTTTTTCTGCGGTTCTGCCCTTCTTTATTCCAATTTTTCTCCTATGCCAGATATGCGGCATTGGTTCCCACACAGATCAAAGCAATGGTAATGACAAATAAAACCAGTCCCAAAACTGCCGCGTGAAGAAGCATTTTCTGCCCCTCTGCCACACCGCTGATACATCCCACCAGACGTTTATCAGCTACCGGTTCCAGAACGGCCGCCACAATCCGGTACACCATGAAAAAAAACCACAGCTTTACTAAGGGTGCAAGGCTGAGAAGCACCAGAATCACCACTGCTGCCGCCCCCATGGTATTCTTAATCAGAACTCCGGAGCCCAAAACCAGCTTCGTCACAGCTCCTGCTCCCGCACCTATGCCGGGAATCGCCTGCAGGATCTTTTCCATCCCCGATGTTTTTACCGCATCTGCATAAGGAAGCACCATTCCCTGTACCAGATGAAAACCGGCAACCAGACCCAACAGCCAGCGGAGTCCCCAGAAAATTCCTGTTTTTAAAAGCTCCGTCATTTTAGAAAGCATGTCTTCTTTCATCACATTCCCTGCCAGAACAAGCATCACATAAATCTGAATCAGGGGAAGAACCAGACGTACATACATTCCCTGCACCATGCTGATCAAAAACAAAACCAGCTCATACCAGGCAACGGAGGCTGCTGCAGCTCCTGCCCATACTACAGCTGCAAAATAAGACGGCATCAGTGCTTTCATGAACAGGATCTGTTTTTCCAGCACCTGAACTGCTGTGTCTGCACTTTCCAGAAAAAAAGCTGCCATCACAGTAAATGTCATCAGGTAAATCACAAAAAATCCCGCTTCTGACATCTGCCCTCCGGAAAAAATTTCTGAAAATCCTGAAAAAACCGCGCCCAGAAGTCCCAGTGTCAAAAGCTGCACTGCCATGGCTCCGCCATTTTCCATTTCGCCCAGAAAGCTCTCCCTCAGACCGTCCAGAATCAGCCGCCCTGCGTCCTTTCCCCGTCCTTCCATAAGAGCCCGTGCCAGCTCTGAAAAAGAAATCGCCTTTCCGCTCCCGGCTGCCTCCTTCTTCAGAAACTCATCCAGCTCACTCCAGTCCGGTTCCTCCGCTTCCATCTCCCGCGGAAACGTCTCCCCGCTCCGCTCTTCTAAAAGAGCTCCGCCGCTTTGCCCCCATACATTCCCTCTCCAGGTTCCCGCCAGAACTGCAGCTGCTGCCAAAACCAGAATCAGCCTCTTTCCTCCCCTCATCCCAGAAATCCCTGCAAAGTTTCCATAAGGGCAAGAACCACAGGCATGCTGACTGCAAGAATTGACAGCTTCCCGAAAATCTCAATCTGTGTACCTACAGCTCCGTATCCGGCATCCCGGCATATGCCGGAGGAAAACTCGACAATATAAGTAATGCCTGTCATTTTCACCAGCGTATTCAAAAATACCGGCCTGATCTTTACATACTCCTGCAGACGCCGCATTCCCTCCACAATGCTTTCCAGACGGGCCGCTCCATAAAAAAACATAAAACAGCCTGCCGCCATTACCAGATAAATTCCGTATTCGCTTTTTGTTCCCTTCAGCTGAACTGCCAGAAGAACAGATGTAATTCCAACAATTCCGATTGTTACTACTGTCATATGGATTCCCCTACAATGCAAACAGATTTTTAATGGTTTCAAACAGCTCATAAATATAAGGCACCATCCAGAACAGTACCAGAATCAGCCCTGCCAGACTGGTTAAAAAGGCCTGCTCCTCTCTTCCGCTGTGCTTCAGGACCTGGCAGATCACAGAAACAAGGATTCCTACTGCAGCAATTTTAAAAATCAGATTAACCCCCATGGTCCTCTCCTTTTCCTCAGATCATCAGTATCGTCAGAAACAGACCGCTCATAATTCCCAGACTGGAATACAGGCGGCACCGTTCCTGCCTGTGCTCTCTCAGCAGCTGAATCTGCACGTCCAGCTGCTCCAGATACAGAAGCAGATTTCTCTCCTGCATATCCCGATCCAGGTATCCCAGGTGCTTTCCCAGATCAGCCAGATACTGCCTGTCCTGTTTTGTCAGAGCCGTACCTGACAGCTTTCCGATTTCTTCCTCCCAGATCTGACAGAAGGTTTCTCCTCCCTGCTGTTCAATTTTTCCGGCTGCCCCGGTAAATAATCCGGACAATTCCTTCTCAAAACGTTTTCCAACAGCTTCCAGCGCCTCAGAAAGAGGGGCGTTGGCATAAAGAATCTGTCCCTTCAGCATATAAATCATCTGCCTCAGCTGCAAAAGCTGCTCCAGCCGCCGTCTGTATTCTCCCGCCATCCAGAACCCGAACCCGGAAGCGCCGGATACAATACACACTGCTCCTGCTGCCTGCATCCATATCTGCATCTCTGATCATATCTCCCTTCTCGTTTCCCTGCTGTCCTTTCCATACAGCACCTTCCCCCTGCTGTCACAAATACATTCCAGATGTCCCGCCCTTCCCCGGCTTCCCAGAAGAATATAACGGTCAAACCAGCCTTCCTCTACCATTTTTCCAAGAACCGGTTTCATCCTTACATCTTCCAGGGATGTTCCGTGAACAGTTGCCATCACCCTGCACCCGCAGTTCATCACATACTCCAACGCCTCCAGATCCTCTCTGCTTCCAATCTCGTCTACAGCAACCACCTGAGGAGACATACTGCGAATCAGCATCATCATTCCCAGAGCCTTCGGACAGCAGTCCAGGATATCCGTGCGGCTTCCCAGATCATTCTGGGGAACCCCCTGAAAACAGGCGCCGATCTCAGAACGCTCATCTACCACGCCAACGGTCATCGGCGGTATCCACACCTCACTTCCTCCGGAGCCTGCGATTTTCCATCCATCTGATACCTGTCGGATCAGATCCCGCAGCAGCGTTGTTTTCCCGCATCTGGGCGGCGATACAATGAGCACATTTTCCAGCTGTCCGTTCTGATAAATGCAGGGCATAACCGGATCTGCACATCCTTTGATCTGATGGGACAGGCGCACATTCATACAGGAAATAAATTTCATACTTCGTATTCCATTTCCCTCTGCAATGGTTTTTCCCGCTACACCGACGCGGTGTCCCCCCTGAATCGTCAGATATCCCTGGCGGATTTCCTCTTCAAAGGCATACAAAGAATAGCTGCTGACATACTCCAGGGTTTCCTTTAAATCTGCCCGGGTTACCTCATAAGCCTGTTTCCTGCATTCCGCTGCCGCCTCTGTTTTTTTTCCTTCTGTTGTAAGATAATACTCCTGATTGCTGCAGATGATAAGAAGCGGGGACTGAACCCGAAGCCGGATTTCCTGTACCTGTCCAAAATCCACTTCTGCCTGCTTTAGAATGTTTCTGATATCTTTAGAAAATATACGAATAATGTCTTCCCGCTGTTCCAAAATCACCCCTCCCCATACAGTAATATCTCAGATAAAAAAGAAGCTCGCTTGCGAGCTTCTCCGCCTGCGGCGGGTCGCTTCTGCGACAAAATTCTCTTCCAACCCATGGCGATCCTCGCGGAGCGTTTTTATGTCATAGGACGCAAGTTCCTATGACATAAAAACTTTCTTTGATATTAAATATATGACGGGACGGGTGATTTATTCTTGTACTTTCTTGAAACGCCAGAACCTTATGACGGCTGAAGGGCGCCGGAACCGTCAAAATGATAAAGAACTCCTTCGATGGTCTGTTCTCCGGTCACCATGGCACCTGAGGGCTGACAGTAATACTTCACACCGTTTTCCTCAATCCAGCCTGTTTTCATATAGCCCTCCGCATCAAAATAATACCAGATTTCCGTTCCCGGCTCCTTCCACCAGCCACCGGCCGGATAACTTCCGTCAGAATTGCGGTACCACCAGCGACCATCCTCTGTGGGAATCCACTGGGCAGTGTACACTACGCTGATCTTGTCTGTCCCCGTCGTCTCCGCAGAACTGCTGCCGGAAACTCCCGGTCCGGAATGATCGGTATCGATCTCACCGCCGCTTTTCAGGATCTCTGCATAATCCGCGCTGATGTAACAGGTATCGGACTCCTCAGACCAGTATCCATCCCGGTAATTTCTGGAACGTTCCTTTGCGAGAGCACGGACCTTAAAGGTATAATCGCCTTCTGCCGTCATTTTTTTCTTAAAATTATAATAGTCCTTTTTCGTCCTGATTGAGGAGGTTTTCTGCTCATTGCGGTACAGATAAACCTCGTATTCGTAGGCATTCTCTACCGCATCCCACCGGGCTATGGTATCACCCTCCTCATCCCAGTAGGTATTCTCAACCGTATCCAGGCGCTCCGCTGCCGCCCAGACGCTCATAACCGAAGCCGCTGACAGAACCGCTGCTGACACTGCCACAGCTATTTTTTTCCAGATTCCGTTCTTCTTCATGGTAAAACCTCCTTCAAGAACCATTGGTTCTGCATTATCATTTATAAGTATTATACAAAAATGCCTGCAAAACCGCAATGGCTCTACCCTCCCGGAAATCTTTCATTTTTATTAAATTTGCAGATGCTTCTTCAATTTCCTGCGCAAAAAAAGAGAGAACAGACCGTTTTGCAGGCGGACCGTTCTCCCTTTTCGCTGGCATGGGGATTACAGATACCGGTATGGAGGTCCGGTATTCTGTATGCCGTTTTCAATCAGATAGTCAACACTCCCAGAACCAGGCCGGCAATCAGACATACAATGCTGACGCCCCAGATCCAGAAGAAGCAGGTCTTAATGTGATCCTTGATTTCCACTCCTGCAAGGCCGATTCCCAGGAAGGTTGCCGGAACAACCGGACTGATAAAGGTAGCGCAGTTGCGGCATACCACCATGGTGATTGCTGTATGGGCCGGATCCACACCAAACTGGTTTCCGACTCCAATCAGCACCGGAAGCAGTCCATAGAAATAGGAGTCTGTACAGAACATCAGAGTAAGCGGTACGGAAAGCACACCAATAATCAGAGGCAGGTACCGTCCCATTGACTGAGGCATCAGAGATGCCAGCATGGTTGCCATGTGATTCATAATCTGGCTGTCCTCAAGCACACCCAGGAATACGCCTGCTGCCAGAATGGTAGAGGCCATGGTCAGCGCCGGACCTGCATGAGACTTGATTATTTTTCCCTGAAGCTTTGCCCCGGGATAATTTACAAGAAGAGCAACCACACATCCCACCATAAAGGTATAGTAGGAGGGAACCTTTAAAAATACAAGAGCGACGATAATTGCCAGAGTCCAGATCAGGTTAAATACAAACAGCTTCGGTCTTGCCAGTCCGTTGTCAGCACCTGCCTGTGCTGCCTCCTCAGTCTCCTCATAACCTTCGATTACCAGGGAGCTGTTTTCTCCTGCGCCCCGTCTTTTCTCCACGGTTCCCCAGAATACAGCAGTAAACAGGGCAATTACAATCCCCACAAGCTGCATGGGCAGAAGCTTCATCCAAAGTACATTGGCATCAATCCCGAGAACAGATGCAGACCGCATGGTAGGTCCGCCCCAGGGAAGAAGATTCATAACGCCCATAGCTGTTACACAGATTAACAGCAGCGTAGTCGGACGCATTTTCAGCTTTTTATAAACAGGAAGCATAGCCGGAATGGTAATCAGAAAGGTCGAAGCGCCGCCTCCGTCCAGATGTCCAATCATGGCAATAATACAGGTCATCAGAGCAACACCTACTACGTTGTTTCCCACCCGCTTCATCAGCGCATTGATAATGCGGTCAAACATTCCCACATCTGTCATAATTCCGAAAAACAGCACGGAAAAAATAAACAAAGCGGCCGTAGAGTGTACGCCCTTTACACCCTCGGTAATAAATTCTCCCATCTCGCTGATGGAATAGGTTCCTGTCAGAACCAGAATCAGAGCGGTAACCGTTGATACGCCAATAAACGCAATGGCAGGTACGGTAATATTCCGCAGCAGCAGCACGATGATCATGACGATCGTTGCAAAACCAAGCATGGCGAGCATCGTTTCATTCATGTCATTTTCCCCCTTTTCAATTACATCGAAATTTTTCCCTATTCTGTCCTCCTGGTATTTCAGAAGCTCCTCAGCCTCCTCCATGCTCATACAGCCCTTCAGGGTTACTGAAATCCGTTCTGCATCCCGTTCTAAAAGCCCAAGCACCTTGGGATTGTCATCCGCTGCCAGAATCGAAAGTTCCGGTCTGTCTGAAGCCCTTTCCTCCCGTTTTTCTCTGTTCTCTTCCGGTCCGGTTTCCCCGGGTTCCTGCTCCTTCTGCTGGCTGACCGGCAGGTATACAGACATCACGGTTCCCTCTCCCGGAGTGCTTTCCACCTCCACAAAGCCCTTGTGTGAAGCAACAATCTGTTCCACCAGAGCCAGGCCGAGTCCCGTTCCCTTTCCGCCCTTTTTTGTTGTAAAAAACGGATCAAACATCCGTGCCTTTACTTCACTGCTCATCCCGCAGCCGTTATCCTGAAATTCCAGACAGAGATATTTTTCCCAGTTTCCCGGATCATGACCTGCCGGAATCTGCCCCGGCTCCACGGTTCTTGCCGATACATGGAGGGTACCCGGATTGTGACCGATGGCATGGACACTGTTTACACAGATATTTAAAATCACCTGGTTCAGCTGGGTTTCATTGCACAGCACACACTCTCCATTCAGGCAGATATCCTGCTCCAGATGTACATGGGACGGACAGACAGAGCGAACCATTTTCATGGCGCGGGTAATCAGCCGATCCGCCTTTTCAATTTTAAATACGGTTTCCATGTTTTTCCTGCTGAGAGAAGAAATCTGACGCACAATATCCTTTGCCTTTTCTGCTGCTTCACAAATCTCCATGGCATATTCCTGCTGCTCAGAATCCTCCGGAAGCTCCATCATCAGCAGATCGGCATACCCCATAATCGGCGTCAGCAGATTGTTGAATTCGTGGGCAATTCCCCCTGTCATGGTTCCCATAATCTGAAGGCGCTGCTGGTGGGCAATGGTTTCCTCACTGCGGTGCATATCCTCCAGAATCCTGTTCAGCTCTGTCAGATAAGCAATCTGCCTGGTATCCTGTTTTCTCTGCCGGGCCATTCGGAGCATAGACATGGTCATCACTGCCAGAATGGAAAAAATAAAGAGACAGAAACAAAAAAGCTTCAGAACGCCGGATGCAATGGGCTGATAAATATCATCATAATCAATCACCTCACTGACAATCAGAAAATCATCTCCTATCCAGGCAGGCGCATAGGCGCAGATTTTTCTCACCCTGGGATACCCGTCTTTCGTCCACCAGTAAGAATAGTATTCCTCTGTTCCCTCCATTCCCTGCTTCTGGTGATCTATCATCCGGGACAGGCTTTCCAGATTCAGTTCCGGATACATGGCCATACGCCCCTCGATTACATTGATCCCCCACTGCTGCTGCTCCGGATGCATCAGAATTATCCCGGAGGAATCCTTCACAATCACATACCCGCTTGTTCCAATCCGGAGATTTTCTATCATTGCCTGATAATATTCCTCCAGTCGAATTACCATGGAAAGGCTTTTTCCGTTCTCCAGAGCTTCCCGGAGAACCAGATACATTTTTCCGTCATTTAACTCAGCCAGCATTAAATTCTTTGTTTCGTCAATTCTGCTGTCAGAATATACTTTCTCAATTCTGCTTCCCCTGGTACTGTACAAAAGCTGATCCGCTTCCTCCAGACAAACATCATACACAAAACGGCTGTGAGAGTCCACATAATCTTCAAGAAGCTCCTGATTCTCCTCTCTCTGAGCAGAGCTGAGCCGGTGAAGCCCATCCAGATCCGCAATACATTCGGAAATAAAAAGTCTCAGATTATCCCGAAGGCTTTTTACATTCAGAACCATCTGCTCCTTCTGCTGATTGATAATGGAATCCCGATATTCCTTCCAGATCCTGCTGAAATCTGTGTATATATCAATTTTTCATGATATACCTTGTGCAAGGGGGAACAAAAGAAACGTATGAAAGATCGGGTACTGATTGTGGATGATGATCCGTTTATTGTAAAACTTCTGGAAAAGGTTATGAGCAGCAATGAGCTGGAGACTGTTTCCGCAGGCAGCGGACAGGAGGCCCTGGACATTCTTGCAGCCCAGTCCTTTGATGTGATTTTAATGGATGTGATGCTGGGTGATATGGAGGGTTTTGATGTAATCAAGCAGCTGAGAAACCGTGGAATCAAAACTCCTGTGATGATTGTCAGCGGAAGAAATGAAGACTATGACTCTCTTTACGGACTGTCTGTCGGCGCTGATGATTATATTACCAAGCCTTTTCGCCCCCTGGTTCTGGGAGCCAAGGTCAAGGCCCTGATCCGACGCAACAAGGACAGCATTCTTGACCACGCTTCCGCTCTGGAATGCGGACCGTTTTCTTATCAGTATACAACCATGCGCTTTTTTAAGAATGGAAAAGAACTTGATTTTTCCTCCCGGGAATCCGCTCTTTTTCTGCTGTTTCTTCAGAACCCGGGACAGATTTTTACGAAAGATATGATTTATGAAGCTGTCTGGGGCAATTCTGTGGCCGTCGATGACAATGCCATCATGGTTTATATCAACCGCCTTCGGAGCAAGATCGAAGACGATCGCCAGAAGCCCGCTCACATTCTTACGGTTCGGGGACTGGGATACCGCTTTGTCCCCTGAAACCGTCTCTCATTGTTATTTGTGATAAGGTTCTCCGCTGATAATCCGGTAGCTGCGGTAAATCTGCTCCAGCAAAATCACCCGCATCAGCTGATGGGGAAACGTCATGGGAGAAAAACTCAGATGATAATCCGCCCGTTTCAGAACCTCGTCAGAAAGCCCGAGAGAACCTCCGATAATCAAAACAATCTGGCTCTGACCATCTACTCCCAGCCTGTTCAGTTTACCCGCCAGCTGTTCCGAGCTCAGCATGATTCCCTGCACAGCCAGGGCAATCACATAAGCCCCGTCCTTAATCTGCGCCAGAATTCTGCTTCCCTCTTTTTCCTTAATCTGCCGTTCCTGAGCCTCACTGGCTCCATCCGGCGTTTTTTCATCTGCCACCTGAATGATTTCCAGCCGGCAATAACGGCTCAGCCGTTTGCTGTATTCTGCAATGGCATCTGTATAAAATTTTTCTTTGATCTTTCCAACTGCAATCACTGTAATCTTCACTTTATCTGTCTCTCCCGTATTTTCCCGGCTTCCGTTTTCGTTTTCTTCCGGATTTGACTACCCGGACCGGACGTCCTTCTCTTTTTTGTTCTATTCCATAAATAATTTCCAGAAAACGGCTGACCTCATCCCATGCTTCCCGGCTTTCCGGAATCAGACGCATAGCCATCTGGAATACATGAAACATTCCGTCATACACTGACAGCCTCACCTTTCTGCGGGCTCTCTTCAGCTTTTCTGCCACAGTCAGGGTATCCGAAAGCAGAACCTCCTCGCTTCCCACCTGCAAAAGCACCGGCGGGAAACCCTCATAAGTTCCGAAGGCAGGGGAAATATAGGGATTCTCCGGATCTGCATCTCCAATATAAGGACTGTTGTAAAGCATATTTTCCCTGGTTCCCCCAAACTGGGGATCCCGATCAAAATTATAGGTATGGGACTCGCCGCTGCATGTCAGATCCGTCCACGGAGACATTAAAATCATTCCTCCCGGCATGGGAAGCCCGTGATCCCGAAGGTACAAAACAAGGGCCAGAGCCAGACCGCCTCCTGCCGAATCACCGGCTACAATAATCTTCTCTGCCGCATAATGGCGCTCCTCCAAAAGCCAGCCATATGCAGCCACTGCATCTCCCAAAGCCGCCGGAAAGGGAAAACGGGGCGCAACCCGGTAATCCACCGTCAGCACATCGCCTCCCAGACTCCGTCTGGAATACTGCATGGCAAAATCCCGATAGGTATTTTTCATGGGGCCAATATACCCGCCTCCATGAAGCTGCAGAATTACTCTGCCTGTAAAAACACCGGAGGGCCGAAGATATTCCATCTTACAGTCCCCCAGTTCAATAATCTCATAATCATAATCTGCCGGACAGATCCAGGCAGGCTCCACCGGATTTGCCCGGTATTCTCCTGTCTGGAACTTATGTCCCATGGCCGAGTCCATCATGTTCTTCATCATGTCCCGTACCACCTTGCCCCGCAAACTGACTTTCTCTTTTCTCATCCGTTCACCTGCTGCCTGTCAACTTATTCTGTCTATCTTTTTCTGCAGTTTCTGTGAGACTGCATCTTCTGCGCAGTTTTTCCTTCTGCCGATTTTTACTGCGGCCCTGCACAGCCTCCTCTGTCTGCATCTGAGACTGCCGCATTTTATTTATACATGAAATCTGCGCTTTAACTCGTCCTCCCAGCTTCTCCGTCCGCTTGCATACTCAAAAATGCCTCTGGCTGCTGTTCCGCCGGTATGCCCAACCTTTCGGGCCAGACGGGCAGCCTTTTCCTCTCCGCCCTTCTGAAGAATCAGAATCTTGCGGATACGCGGGTACATATCCCGCTTTCTTGCTGCGCACAGTTCATTGCCCTCCAGGCGCACAGAAATACCGTCCTGCTTCAGTTTTTTGAAAAACTGCTTCTGAAGACGGCTGTCTGCAAAAACAGACGTAAATGTAACAACCACTTCATCTCCCCAGGCACAGACTGCACATTTCACCGGCTGCTTTCTGGAAACACCGATCATCATGTGGAACCGTTTAATATCCTCTCTGTACTGCGGGTCCATGGATATGGGACCAATATTGGAAAGCGTCATGGTATACGCCCGATCCTTCATTCCAAAAATCATCCGGAGAACCGGCGCTTTAATAAACAGAGGAATGGCCCTTAAATACCACTTTTTCTCATTTGATACATTGTAAGAAATATTCTGCTCCAGCTTCTCCTTATCAATTTTCCAATCCATCTGCCGGCTGATTCTTCCAAGAAGGGTATCAAAATCCATGTGAGGATCTGAGAAAAGCTGTCCGATCATCGTGACTGCAAAAAAATTCGCCATAGTCTCAGAGCCAAAAAATGCTCTCAGATTAATGGGAAGGTTTAAAACCACAGGAAGCCTTGCAGCTCCTCCCTGGAGATATTCCTGCCAGATTGACCAGATCAGAACAGCTGCCAGGTACTTTGTCACACTGACCCTGTGGCTTTTGCATACCTTCTTCAGCTGTGCCAGATTCACATAGCCGTGAAGCACCTGGCCGGTTCCCAGAGGCAGATAAGCCCCCTCCAGACGATAAGCAGGGCGCGAGCTGTAGCTTTTATGCTCCATTTCCCTGTAATTTTCCAGATAGCTGTCCTCTGTGTGAAAACGAAGCTGTGACTCATCCCGGTCATCCTCCGGGGTCCATTCATCAGAAACCTCTCCCCGTTTCAGATTCAGATACTGGGCCGTCAGACTTTTCAGGAAATTCGCAGCTCCCAGACCGTCTGTCAGTGCATGAAATACCTCCAGATTGATCCGGTTCTCATAATAAGAAACCCGGAAAAGAAAACGCTGGCTTCCATGAGGATCCAGATACCGGCAGGGATAGGTATTCTCCCGCTGTACCTTCGGAATTCTGGTATTTTCCTCGAAATAAAACCAGAACAGGCCCCGGCGCAGCTTCACCCGAAAATTCCTGATATGAGGCAGAATATCCTCCAGC
>OHPB01000952.1_pt1 | contig 16803 bp, 16 predicted proteins | sample 1577621 | NCBI WGS metagenome assembly OHPB01 (sample SAMEA3879577, study PRJEB24766) | human gut metagenome | biome: human-associated habitat; feature: feces | place: USA | collected 1985/1987 | reverse complement strand
TCCATATTATTTTGCTCTAAAAAACGGGCAGCGTGAAGAAGTCGGTGGTACCGGCAGTACAGCTTATCTTTGCGATAATAGTAATGTTTGGCTTGATAGTAAAGGCAGAATTTGGACATTTAACTCTGCAAACCGTATTATTTGTGTTGACATAAACGGTTCTGCTAACCCTAACAGGTACAATATTGATATCTTTTCATTTACTCCTATGAGTGCTGAAATGGTTGCAACATGGGTTTATGATGATAGAGAAAATCCAAATAATTATTCCGGAGCTATCATACCTTGTAATATCGAAAAACAGCATAGAAATAATTTGGGTAATGGTATTCCACAGAAAGCTGCTGATGGTAAATACACCAAAGGTTCAGGTTCAGCTTTAGATGCCTGTCCGTTTAATGAACCTGTTGAAAATGTTGCACCTCCTGGTAAATCCGCAAGAGGTAAAACCGTTACCGCTCAGGATAATTATTGGAAAACTTATGTTGACTATAAATAACAAGCAAAAAAAGAAACTGGTAACAGTTTCTTTTTTTTAGAAATTATTATTATTTGAAATTTGCGCTTATATTTGGTCTAAAGAGATAGCTTTAACACCTGCGTATCTTGCTTTATCCATAAGTTTTACAACTGCACCGTGGGTTGAATCTCCATCAGCTTGAATAAGCAGTCCGTCCGGATAGTCTTTTTGAGCTTTGCTTAGGACTGTTCCAAGGCTGTCCGGGGAAACTTCTTCATTATTAATATAATACTTGTTGCTTTGTGTAACTACAACAGTTAAAATTTGAGGATCTTTATCTATTTGTGATTGTTCAACATTTTCCGGAACTGTCAGGCTGATGCCCTGCTTATCTAATAGCGGTGCAATTACCATCATAATGATTAACAGTACAAGGAAAATATCTGTTAACGGTGTAATGTTGATTTCATTAAAGGTTTCTCTCATTATTCTCCGTCCTCCGGCACTTCAATGTTTTTAGTTTTTTGAAGTTCTTTTTGTTCTTTTTTATTCAAAGGTTCTCCGGCAACTATAAGTTTTTTATATTCAGCATTTTGGGCTGCATTCATAACATCCATAATTGTAGCGCTCTTTATTGCCTTATCGGCTTTTACAATCACTTCGGCTTTGTCATCTTCACTGCCGCTTTTTAGGGCAAGGAGCTTGTCTGTTAATTGAGATTTCCGGATGCTTTCTCCGTTAACATACATCGCACCATCTTTGGTGATTGATACCGTGACCTTTGACTCTTCAATATTTACTCCGTTGTTGACTTCCGGTACATCTACCGCGTTATCCATTGACTGGAAAGACGGAGCTACAACCATCATAATGATTAGCAGTACCAGGAAAATATCTGTCAACGGTGTAATATTGATTTCTGTAAATAATTTTTGTTTTTTCTTTGTGCTAAATGCCATTTTATTTACCTATTATAAGTTAACTTTTGAAGATGAATATTTTGAAGTTTGAGCTTCTTCTGAGTCAACAAAGCTCAAGAATAGAAGTTTGATAAGCTGGAAGTCATCTTCATAGTGTTTAACGATAGATTGGAATGAGTTGAAGAAGATAACCGCAACAATTGCAACTCCAAGACCGAAAGCTGTAGCAATCAATGCAGACCCGATACCGGATGCAACCGCTGCTGCCTGGTTTCCTGAATCAGCTAAGATGTTGAAGGTTAAAAGGATTCTGACAACGGTACCAAACAAACCTAAGAATGGTGCAACCCCGCCGATTGTACCAAGGATTGTTAAATGGCTTTCAAGTTTTCTTGTTGCAAGAGCTGCTGAAATATCAAAAGATCTTGAGAATCCGTTTCTTTGTTCAGAGAAAATTCTTACAGCTTCTTCAATAACTTCTCCTATAACTCCGCCGCAGCGAATAGCTGTATTTTGAGCTGCAGATAAGTCATTTTTAGACAAATCTTTGTTTAGTTCCCTCATATAAATTGTGATATCACGCTGGTTTTTCTGATAGAAAGACCATTTGCTGATAACAACGCCTACTACCAATATTGAACATAAAAAGATTGGTAAAAGGACAGGCCAGTCCATTTTAATTGCATCTAATAATAATTCCATAGTTTTGTATCCTCATTTTTTGTAATAACTTTTTTCTAATATTTTGTTGCCCCGAAGACGTTGTAATCAAATGTAAATTGAATATCAATACTTTGACCTTTGAATTCAGGCGGCAGTGGTCTGAACGGAGCAGCCAGATGGACTGCGTTTAATGCTGCTTTATCCGCATTCTGTAACCCTGAAGATTTAAATACGCTGCAAGATAGTAATCTACCGTCTTTTGCAATTTTAAATAACAGAACTACTCGTTTACTTTCGTTACCCTTAGGCGGATCCCAGTTCATTTTAATTCGTCTTTGGAGTTCTCTCATATATGGTCCGAAATCCGGTTCTCTTATTGCATCAATACCCGGACGACCTCCGCCGCCACCAGGGTTGCCTCCCCCGGAACCTGAGCCTCTGCCGTAACCGGAACCGGTGCCGGATGAGCCTGAGCCTGACTTGCCTGAACCTGATCCAGACTTACTGCCTGAGCCGCTGCCTACAGGGGCAAGAGATGGATTTGGAGAATATGTTCCGCTTCCTTTAGTTCCTCCGTTTTTAGATGAACCGGAGCCGCTGATAGGACCTGTTGCATATTGACCGGCTTTTGTGCCTCCCGGTGGTACTGGAACTTTAAATGGTGAATTTGTCGGTCGTTGTACCGCTTTAGGTGCATTCATCGGTGGTTTTACCGATGGTCTTGCCGTTGGTGGCTGTGGTTTTGCAGCTTGCGGTTTTGGAACTGCTTGCTGAACCGTCGGAGACGGAGTTACATTTTTCTGTGTGGTCGTAGCTGCAGGCTGTTTTTTAGCCGGTGTTTTCTTTGGAGCTACACTTTGTGTAATTTTATTCATTAAAGACTGTTTTTTAGGAGCCGGAGCCGGTGAAGATGGCTGAGGCTTTGCTGCCGGTTTAGATGACGGCATAGAGACCGGTTTCTTAGGGTCATTAATCCCGCCGGTTCTTGAGTTCATATCGGCTCTGAATTTGGTGTTTTTATTTTTCGGCATTTCTTCTTTATCAACAAGTACAAATTCAATATCATTGATTTTTGGTTTTGGTTTGTCAAATATTGACAGATGAATTCCGAAAATTGCCAATATTAAGAATATAAGCCAGCCGACAAAGATTGAAACAGGGTGTAATATTGCTGCAATTGCTATACCTTTTTTTAACGAGATGGATTCAGTATCCTCTCTGGTTACTGCCGGTATATGGTATTCTGTTTTATCTCTCAATACGCCCATTCTCGGGTCGCGTTTTTCTGTGTATTTCCCTAATATTGACATTTTATTCCCTAACAACAAATATTTTTTTATAACTCTTATTTGTTAATGATTTTATTTTAAATTTACGATAATATTATTGCCCATAAGACGTATCTTCTGTATTAACCGGGTTAACGGTAATTGGCTGAGTAAGGATAAGATCAATTGTTGCATTTGCAGGAATTACTACATCTTCTCCTTTATCCCAAATTGATTTTATCAGCCCGCCGCCGGCACCAACAGCTGTTGCCAGAGCTGTGCCTCTGCCGATATCTCCACCCGCCAGTGGGGATACGATAACTCCGGTTAGGGCTCCTGCGCCTGCGCCAACTGTGATATCTTTTGCATATTCTTTTGTTACATCAAGCTTTGTTCCGCCTATAAGGGTTCCTGTGTAATCATCTGTTTTTATTACTGCAGAAATCGGAATATTCTGCCCCGATGGTGTAATTATTTGAGTAAATCTCAGAGTAAGCTTTCCGTTCATACTGCCGTGTTTTGCTTTAGATGCTTCAATGACAGTGCCGTAAACAGAGCTTCCTGCCGGTGCTATTCTTTTTCCGTTAAAGTAAAAATCAGTGCCAAGAGCCAAAGTTACGCTTTGACCTGTTACTGCAGATTCTGAACTTACCGGAGTTGTTAATACGGCTTTAAATTCCTGCCCTGCCGGAACTGTTACCACACTGCCTTTTAATGTGTTATTATTTATTTTATAATTTTCCTGGGTATAATAAGCAGGATTATAGTTCGGTGCAGCATAGTTTTGCTGGTAGTTGTAATTCTGTGCAGAATAAGCGCAGCTTCCGCAAAGTGCCAATGCTGTTATTATTAATGTTTTTTTCATTATTTCTCCCTCCCTAAAACCTATTTTGCTAATACAATTGTACATTACATATAAATTTTGTCAATTTATTAACAGGGGTAATTTTATTCTGTAATCGTGTGGGTTATTGCAGCAGGGGCAGTAAGTATAATTATTTGTTGATCTCCTGCAGGTATTCTTGTATGGTGACCCATACTTCTTTTACCACCGGGTCTTATTTGGATTGTGGCAGCTCTGTGATTCCAGGAAATACCCTGAAATTTGCTTTGGTAATGCGGCATTCTTACCCATTCAGATGGAGGGGTTAACTCTCCTCCTATCAGGTTGTTATTCGAGGTGTAAATGTACCCTTTTATCGGTATTTCAAATCCGTCAGGTACAATAAGCTTTGTAATTTTAATTTTCATAGACGCATTTGTACCAACTACAGGTTCATTGATTTTTTCGATATATCCGAAAAATTGAGCATTTCTCGGGATAATATTTGTTTCATACATAAAAAGATCGCTTGTAGATATGAATTTTAATTTGTACCCTTCAGGACAGGTTTCTGTTGAAATTTCCTGGGTTGTAATAACAGGGATAAATGTCCCGACAGGCAGTGTGATTTCATCATATCCGCGCATTTCAAGCTGAACATTTTCAATAACCGGTTCTTGGGGAGTGGCTAAAGTTATAGTGCTTGAGCATAATATTAAAGTTAAAATTGCTAAAAATCTCTTCATAGATGTTATTATAACATTTTTTTATAAGATATCAACAGCATCGTTTATATTATTAGATTTTTGCGGTTTCAAGGTATTGCCGGTTTTCGTTTCTTATGTATTCTATATATTCGCAAATCTTGTTATAATCATCTTCCAAGACCATCACAGAACGAATTTTAGAAGCGTTGCGTATTCCTGCAATATAATAAGGATAAAATTTTCTAAAAAATTTTATTGCAATTTTTTCTCCTCTTAACTGAATTTCTTCATCAAGGTGAAGTTTCATCATATCTAATTTCTCATCCAGAGTTGGTGCGGGAAGTTTTTCGCCTGTTTTAAAATAATGTGAGATTCTTGAAATTAGCGTTGGGTCTCCCAGAATTCCTCTGCCGATTGCAACACCGTCAGCACGGCTTTTTTCTAAACACTCAACAGCAGAGTCTATTGAAACTATATCACCGTTTGCAAATACCGGTATATCAACATTTTCTTTTAATAATTTTATCTTATCCCAATCGGCTTTCCCTGCATAAAATTGAGAACGTGTTCTGCCGTGGATTGTTATAAATTCAGCTCCGGCTTCTTGCATTCGCTGTCCAAATTCTACAAAATTCATCTCATCTGCAGTGTATCCTAATCTGAACTTTACGCTGACAGGTTTGTCAGTTCCATCTTTTACTGCTTTTACCAAATCAGCTGCAAGTGATGGGGTTCTCATTAAAGCCGAGCCGTCTTGACCTTTTACAACTTTATTAACAGGGCAGCCCATATTGATGTCAAGCATATCTGCGAATTGAGATAAGTATTGTGCTGAATATTTCATCAAATGAGGTTTATGCCCGCAAATCTGGTAGACTATCGGGTGGTGGCTGTTATCAAGTTTTGTTATTTCTGTTTGAACGTTTTGTGCTAAAAACTCAGAACTTATCATCTCTGTTGTCAAAAGCGCATCTGGGGAATATTTTCTGACAAGTGTTCTTAATACATAATCAGTTATTCCTGCCATTGGGGCAAGCGAAACTTTACTTTGGATAAGTTTTGATACTCTATTTTGCATATTCCTTTAATTCTTCGGCACGGGCTTTTGCATATTGTTTATATTCATCATCCTGAATATTTAGACTTGCATAGGCATTGTAGTATTCGTAAGCATCTTTATATTTGCCAAGCGCGTCATAATCTGATGCTATTAAGTAATTACAAATAGTAAACTCTTTATTCAGGTCATAGGCTTGTTTTAAGTCTGCAATAGCCTCAATTTTTTTTCCTTTTGTATCATATATCATACCACGATAATAAAAAGCATAGGAGTTTTGTTTATCTTTTGATAACAATTCGTTAAATTTGATAAAACTTTCGTCCAATTTGTTTTCTTCGTATAAAGCTATTGCTTCATTTAGAAGGTTAGATCTGTCAGCTTCTTCTATTGATTGCAGGTATTCTATTGCCTGTGTATTATTTTTATTAAATGTAATTGCTTTTTGTAAATAATCTTTTGCGCTTTGGTAATCCTCGTTTTCACCATATAAACACGCAATATAATATGCAATATCAGAATCTACGGGTTTTAGCTCTAAAGCTTTTTTATAGTATTCGATAGCTTTTTGATTGTCGCCTAGTTCTTGATATGATGTTGCGACTCCAACCATAGAATCAGCAGTTGCAGGGGTTACTGATAAATAGTGGTTTATTGCTGTATTATAGTCCTTGTTGTTGTATGCTTCAGATGCCAGATTAAGCTGGTTATCAGTTTTCATTAAAGCTATATTTTTAACTGTATCTGATATTGTAGTGTTTTTGGGGAATTTTGTTTGTGCAGATTTTAAAGTTGTAATAGCTTCATCAAAATTGTTGCCTTGGGCTTGCGCCAATGCCATATTAACATACATTTCAGGGTCTTTGCTGTTTACCTTTATAGCTTCATTGTACATATATATAGCATTGTCAATTTTCCCGTTCTTGTGAAGCTCTATAGCATAATCATATAGAACTCCTGAGGGGTTCATGTCTGCCATATTTGTATTTACATATTCTACAAACTGTTCAGGCGGCATTGTCTTTTTGGCATTTTCAACCATTTGAGTTTTTAGATATTCGTTGTTAGGATCAAGTGCCATAACCTTTTTAAAGCCTTCTTGAGCGATTTTTACATCGCCAAGTTTGTCGTAACATTGTGCCCTGTAAAGGTTTGCATTAATATTATCAGGATAAAGGATTAAAACGGATTCGTAAGCTTTGATTGCTGTTTTATAATCTCCTTTTTGCTGATATAAGGTTCCAGTGTTAATTCTTGTATTAATATTACTAGGATCAAGTGTTTCGGCTTGCTTATAATAACTCAAAGCTTCATCAAGCCTTCCTTCCTTTTGCAAAATAGCACCCATATTAGCGTTAAGGTTAGCATTGCTAGGAGAGCTTTCTACTTTTTTCTTAAAGGTTCGCTCAAGTGCGTATAAAATATCCTTGTTGTCAGCGGTTGCTTTGCTTAAAACATAGCTGTATTCGGTTAATGCTTCGTCTGAGGAGTTTACGTTATCAAGAATCTTTGCATAAGCAAGTCTTAGGTTTAAATCGGTCGGAGCAACAGCGATTGCTTTTTTGTAATATTCTGCCGCTTTTGGTTCGTTTCCTAATAGTTTCATAATATCGCCGACTTGTTCAAAACTGTTTTTTTGTAAATTTTTGCTGCCTAAAGCCTGCATAAATTCATATGCTGCAGCAGGGAAGTTCCCTTCTGCTCTAAGTTTTTTTGCCGTATTGTATCTATTCTCCGGAGATATGTCGAATTTTGATGCATCTATACATTTATCAAGATTGCTTTGAATTTGCGCGATATTTGATGCGGAATTTTGCATTTGTGAGTTTGTCGCATAATAGGTCAGGTAGAAAAGAGCGCTTCTGAAATCATCGGCAGCTTTTGTATAATTCCGGTCTTTTGTTGCATAATCCGCGCCTCTTGCTATATATGCGTTGATAAGTCCGATTCTTGCAGAATTGTCAAGGTAATTTATTCTTAAAGCACTTTTAAATTCTGTAATAGCTCCTGAGTACTGATATTGAAGCATGTAGCTTTGACCTAAATCAAAGTGTTCTTTAAAATTTGCAAAAGCTGTACCGCTCAGTAAACATATAATCAAAGATAGTTTTGCAAGAGTTGCTAATGTATTTTTCATGTTTGCTCCCTTTCCACGCACTATTTTATTACAAGTTTAACTCTGTGTATATACACAATGGGATAATTGTAACTTTCCGTATAATAAAACAAAAAGAGTAAGATAATTGGCTTATCTTACTCTTTAAAATCTTGTTCAAGCTTCGTGTTTAAATGTTAAAATCATTTACGGAAATAAAGTTTAAACATTCGTCAAATAAAGTTTGCAACGGCTGCGAGATATCAATATCTGCTGCTCCAGCTTTCCTAAGTTCCATTGATGCAATGATTGTTTCAGCATGTGTGTTGTCCATACTTTGTTACTCCTTATTTAATTTTTAACCGGGTAAATATCCTTAATCTTAACAATTTATTTATCGGACAGTTTTATAGAAATCTTTAAAGATATTTTGTTCAAGTTTTTAAACTTCTTTTGAAAGTGCTGAAAATACAGGGTTTTGACTATGTTACAAATCTTAATATTGTATTAAATGTAAGGTATAGCATATTTTTATTGTTCATGCTAAAATACTTGCGTGGTATAACTTTAATATAGGAGATAAAACAATAGCTAACGATACTAGATCCGCGAAGGATAAGGATAAAACAATAATGAATGAACGCATACGTTCAAAAGAAGTGCGATTAATAGACGAAAAAGGAACAAATCACGGAGTAGTTCCGACAGCCAAAGCTTTAGCAATGGCAGATGATGCAGGATTAGATTTAGTATTGATTAGCCCGAATCAGGTTCCTCCTGTTGCAAAAATCTTAGATTACGGAAAATATAAGTACGAATTAGCTAAAAAGGCAAAAGAAGCCAAGAAAAAGCAGCATGTTGTTGAAGTTAAAGAAGTAAAAGTCCGTTATAAAATAGATGTTCATGATTATGAAGTACGTATAAAAAGCGTAAGAAAATTTATCTCACAAGGAAATAAGGTTAAAATTGTTGTAATGCTTAGAGGTCGAGAAATGCAGCATTCAAATCTTGCATTTGAACTTGCAAACAGATTTCTTGCGGATTTGGCAAATGACCCGCTTCAAGTTGAAAAGAAACCGCAGCTTGAAGGACGAAACGTAACCTTGTATTTAGCGCCGCAAGCTCAAGCTTAGAATAAGGTTTGCGGATTTTCTTGGTTATTCGCTTTCCGCAGAGTATAATGGTGCATATTCTCAAAATTTAAAACTTCTTCTTGACTTTAAATCTTGAGCAAGTACAATAAAAAACGTAGCTAGCATGAGTTACAAACCGAATAACTAGCCGCAATAGCTCAGTTGGTAGAGCAAGGGACTGAAAATCCCTGTGTCCTTGGTTCAATTCCGAGTTGCGGCACCATTAAAAAAAAGACCTGTTGAAGGTCTTTTTTTGATAAATTATTTAAGTAAATCTTGTAATTAATTACTGATTGTTTATTTAGTTTGTTTTATATACAAGTTCTAAATTGTTTATGTCAACGAAGTCTTTATATGTATATGGAATATCAATATTTAATGTACTTTTATCTTCAAATACTTCAAGGGCATTTGAATTAATAAAGCTGTCATCAAGTTTTATAATGTATTTGCCGGGTTCTATGCCCGAAAAGTAGAATCTTCCCTGCTTATCTACTGTACTATAGGCAATTTCTTCATTGTTCTCGTTATTGATTACAATTATAAAATCAGTTATGTTTTTAGTCCTGCCAAAATCATCAATGATTTTAAGGCTTCCTGTTATATTACCGACGCAGCTTTTTAGCGGAAATTCTATTTTTGAGGTTTTCTTTGGGTCAATTCTTACTATTTTTTCATTGGTGATTCCTTTTTCCTGATACAGCGTTGCGTTTAATTTATCAGTACCAATTTTTACTCGGTAAATTCCAGCTTCTGTGCCCGGGGGAATAACTTTTCCGTTTCGTTTTGTATATGATTCTTTGTTTACCCAGCTGCAGATAATAGGTACATCTTTGACCGGAATGTCTTCTTTGTCATAGTTCCCGTTTTTGTTTTTATCAATGAATGCTGTTATCTCTGCATATCCTCTGTTATCATCATTGTAGCCTACTAATTTTAGTCCGGAAGGCAGTACTGCCAGTGTATCGTTTAATACAAGGTTTATTGAATGACGGGAGCTCATTGGCAGGTACATATTGTTTATGATGTATCCGCCCATTTGGTTATATTGATAATTAATATTTATTGTCCGTCCTGATTTTGTTCGGTAAGCAAGATTTGCGGAAAAATCAAATCCGTTGTCTGATCCGCTGTATTTATATCCTGTTCCAAGGCTTAATGTTACTCTTTTTATCTCAGGAAATGTGTATCCGAATTTGAGCATATTATATTTATTGTCCTGGCTGGAATAGTTATATTTGACGATATCATGACCGAGCGAAATTGCTCCGAAATTTTTGGGCAGTCTGTAGTCGGCTTTTAGATATACCGTAGAGTATAGTGACTTAAATCCTGTATTTTCGGATAAATTTTCTTCGTAATCTGTTTGATAATTGCTTTCGGATTTCCCGGCTTGGAGTTGTAAATTGTTTTTTATCCTCTTTGATAAATTTAAATCGTAATAGTAACTTCTGTTCTTTGCTATTGAGTTGCTTCCTTCTCTCCCGTTAATATTGAAGCGGAAATCTGCAAATCTTTCAAAACTTTTTCTGGCTCCAAAACTGTATTCATTGAAGTTTATTAATCCGCCATCAAATCGTTTATCTGCGTTTGAAAAATATTTTTTGAAGCTTCCGTCAATTCCGCAATTATTTCCTGCAAGGTTCCCCCGTATAAATATTCCGGTTCTGTCATTTATGTAGCTGCCATCGCTTCCTGCAAGATAAAAATCCGGAGAGGTATTAAACACTCCTGCTTTGAGATTGTATTTATTTTTTGTATATTCTGCCTGTGCAGTGAGTGTGTACCCGGGTTTTTGGCTGCTATTTGAATGACTTATGTCTTTTACTGTACTTATTCCCAATGAAGTTTTATATTTTAAATTGTCATTTTTGATATATTCGATTGTGTTCAAATTGCTAATACCTTCTAAATTATTGGGGTTTTTCCAGGTACCGGAGGTCAAAAGTGCATCTGTTGAATAAATGCTTTGCCAGATTGAATTTTGGGGTCTTGAGTAAATTTTGTCAATAATTACTTTAGAATCCAATTTGAGATTGTCTTTAAGTCCATATTCATATTGAGCTCCTGCGACAAGCTTTTTTGTATTCATTTCGTAAATATAGCCGTTTGTGTTAAATAGCTTGTTGTTAAACCCGGTTACACCTGCAAAAGCTGTGTACTTTTTTTGTTTTGTTTCCGGCATATTTTCATATTTTTTATACTTTTGTTTATATATGGTTTTGGTTGAACCATCAGCTTTAAGCTCGTCTATTCTTATAGATTTTGGCTTTGTATTAAGGTATAAGTTGCCTAACGAGTAATAGCCGTCGTATGTCGACAGTGTTGTGTACTCCTTGTCGTCAACAAATACTTTTACAAGACTGTCTTTTGAAACATACCCGTTTAAATCCCTATAACTCTTTTTTCTTGTGGGATAATTGCTTAATTGGAGACCAAGCATTTGGTTTGCAATTGTGTAATCCTCATCTTTTATCCCTCTTACTTTGCCAAGTTCATAATCTATCCCTTTATATTGGTTATGATAGTTAAATCCTAAGCCTCCAAATGAAAATAATTCTCCTTTATAGTTATATGTATTCAGGTCAATGTTTAAATCTCCGCCGAAAGCTTTTCCTTTGAGAATAATTTGTGTGTTGTTATTAAAAAAGATGTTTTTTTTCGTATTTTTAGAATCGTTTAAAAAATAATTAGATATTGAATCGCTCATTGTGTTGTTATTCAATGAGATTGAATTAAATTGAATTTGTTTTTCTTTTTCCGGAGCTGCAACATTTGTATATGCCCTGAATTTTTTTTGTTCATCTACGGGGCTTTCTGTTTCGGAGCGTAAAACTGTGAGTGATTTTTCAGTAACAGCTTTTAACGATAAATCATTTTTATCGGTTATAAGTTCAGCTTCAAAAATTGAACTAAGGCTTTTTTCATTACAAAAATATTCGTCTTTAACCTCTTCCATCAACCCTTCTTTTAAATAATAGTTTTTATTATCTGATATTTTTTTACCGTCATATTGTATATAATTTTTGCCAATACGTCCTGTTTTACCTTCAGATGTTTTAAAATCTATTTCTTTTGTAGAATGATTTGTTTTCACCTGAACTTCAAAAATTTCTGATAGCTGTTTAAACGGTAGCAGTATTTTTTCTCCGTCAACGAGCAGGAGTTCAATGTCGTAATATGCTGTATCGTTTATGTTTATATATGAAATAATGGTTTCTGTTTTTTTTACAGCAAGACAATACTGGTTAAAAAAACATAGCCATATTAGTATATATGGTAATAACCGTTTAAATATTTTTCTCAATTTTATGGGTTTCTGTTTGCGGTAAATGTAACTACTGCTTGGTAAATTCCTGCTCTGTCATTATTTATGGAATATGTATTGCTGAGTGGTACGACTCCTAAAGTTTGGGCAATTGTTCCGCTATTAGCATTTCCTGTTGTTATGATATAACACAGTCCTCCGTATGCGGGATTATTTGTAAGTGTCGCGGAAGCTAAATTATTAAGTGTGTTTGTAATGGGATAAGCTATTACGTTGGCATTGTTTGCAGATACAGGGACTCCGCTTTTTATATCATTTACAGCTGTTGCTGTCGGATATAGTGATGATGTGTTGTTGCCTAAAAGTATGTATCCTTGAGTTGAAATTTGAGTATATGCATTAACCGCAGTACCCCCGGTTGTCAAAATTGATGCTTGCATTACATAAGTATATTTGTCATCTGTGCCGTTTGTTTGTAGTTGAAATGAAGCTGAAGGGGCTGAAGAATTACCTGTTGCAGGATCGATAGTACCGTGGGCTGCTGCCGTATTAATTGCTGTGACATTTACGGCAGCCGGTACATTTGTTATTATTGTTTGTTGAAAGCTGGTTGAAGCATAGCAACAAGGTATTAGTAAATTGAATAATATGAATAAATTTATGAAATTTTTCAACCGATTATCCTTACAAACTTGTTGATGTGAGTGTCATTACAGCCTGGTATGTTCCTGCATTGTCCAGGAAAGAATAAGTGTTTGTATATGGGGTTGTGCCGGTTGTTGTGGTTGCAACTGTTGTTCCTCCCTTTACAGTTACGTTGTATTGATTCTTTGTAGAATCATAAGTGGCAGTGCCGGTATTGTCCAGTGAAACGCTGGCAATAGGATATGCAATTGCGTTTGCGTTATTTGCGGCTACAGGTGTTGTAGTTTTACAATCTGCAATAGCGGCTGCTGTTGGTTGTTTGCCTGATGCGGTGTTTGAAAATACTACATAAGTTTGTCCGCCTTGTTGGAATAGAGCATTTACATTACCGGCTGCACCGGTGGTATTCCCTTGAAGATAAAGTTGTTGATTATCTGTATTTAAATTGATTTGGAACTTTGACACTAAGGCTGCTGTTAAGCTTCCCGTATCGGGAGCAATTGTTGTAGTTGTCACTGCTCCTGTTGTGATTGCAGTAATATCCAGGTATGTTCCAAGTGTAGCTTGAAGTGTTTGGCTTGCAGTATTTGACAGTGCATAAGACGCATTCATTGTTGCAATAATTGCAGGTAATACCAGTAGGCCTGTTAGTTTTTTGTTGATCATTTCTCCTCCTTTTTAATAATATTAAATTAATGGTTTTTGGGTATTTTCTATTGTAAATTTGTTTTCCTTTATTAAATTTTTAAGTTTACCTTTTTCATCCGAATAGTTAAGGATTAAGCGTATTGTATATTCTCCGGATTCAGTAATGTTTTCTATAGGGATTTCTTCGTTTGTGTATAAAATACTGTTAGAGCCGATAACATTACTTTTTATAGGGTATTCTTTAATTAGTTTTTTATCTTTTATTATTTGAGCTTTTCCTGAGTATCTGACTTTGCTGTTGCCTTCGGATATTATTTTTAAGGCAGCTTTTATTTCATTTTTATTTTTTTCTATATTTAATGTGTCAATTTTTGCGCATTTTACAAAATGCCCTTTATCAACATAAACCGGAATTCCGACTCGGGTTTTAATTAGCAGTTTTGTTTGAACATCTCTTTGTCCGGAAGGTAAAAATAATTCTTTTGCTGCAACATCTTCTAAGAATAGCACCATTCTGGATTCTCCATCCGGCAATCCTTTTAAATTTGTGATTGTCAGGCGTACTTTTTGCGGCTTTCCGTTTTGGAGTGTGAATTCATTTGGTACATATCGGACATTTTTTATTAATGAATCCTCCTCATCTAAGTTTTCGTAAATATCCATAGTTCCGGTTTGAGAGATTTTAAAGTATTCGGAATAAACTTTAAATCTTATAGTTTCATTCTTGTTTCCTTGGACATCAAATGATGTTGTAAGATAGTTATTCCGGACATTATTAGTGTTCAATTCTAATATTGTCGGTGTAACTTTTATTGCTGCGTGGGATATTGTAAAATTCCCGGTGATTAGTATTATAAATAATGCGTAAGCTGCTTTTTTCATTAGTTGTCTCCCTGTTGAATTGTAAATGTTGCATAGTTGTTATATGAGCCTTCATTCATATATGTACCTGTATTATTTTTTAGGCGATACTTCAAGTTGATAAAATCTGTGGTATATGTGCCGGAAACAGGGGTGGTAACTGTGGCATTTCCTCGGGCAAGTTCATATTGCTGATTTGGCAGTATTTGAGTTTCGGAGCTTATGTAGTTTGAGACATTTGAAGATGCGCCTGTTATTAAAAAATAATAGTTGGCAGGTAGTGTTCCCAGTCCTGATGTGTTCATAATAAGTTTCCATTTCCCGTTTGACTTAATATTAATTTGTGATGTTGTTGCATTATCTACAATGGCATTATGATCAAAAACATTAGCAGGTGTCAGGGTAATGTTTACCGGGTTAGTTACAGTTGAAATCTCTTGCGTATATGGTACTGTAAAACTCAAGTTGTAAACAGTACTGTCAGGAGTTAGAAGAGTGTTAGTATCAACCTGGAGCCTTGTTGTGTAAGTTCCCGGGGGAAGTACTCCGATATTTTTTATAGTACAGTTGTAATTTTCAATGTGCCCCAATATGGTTATCTCCAGATTGAAGATTGTTGTTACCTGTGTGTTGTAATTCATCTGAAATTCGTTTGTTCCATCATTTAGGTAAAGCTGAGATACCGGAATTTTGTAATTAGGATCAGATGTGTTTGTTATGTACTCGTCAAGTGCTTTTATTTTTATCGTTAATAAGAGTGCCAGTAATGTTGTAACATTTACCTGAATCGGGGTAGAAATATAGGTTGAATTTATTGTAGCATTACCGGTGCTTCTGACGGTTACCCCGCAATCCCCTTTGTTAAATGATGATACTATTAAAATTATAAAAATTATTAGTAGTTTTTTCATTTAGACCTCAACAAGAATAATTTATATTTGCTTAAAATAATTTTGTATTAGTCTTTTGTATTTTGGCTCGGTTAGATATTTTATAGTAACTTGTATATTGCAAATTTTAAAAACTGTTAATAAAGTTGTTATGATTATGATTGAAAATAAATTAATGCTATTTTTACTTACGATATCGTTTTTTTTTATTGGGCAAGATGCATATTGTGCACAACGCTCTTCTCAAGTTTTATCGACATCTCTTCCGCAAGTTATGGAAATCGAGAAAGTTGTTGTTGAAACAGCTGAATATAAAAGAGATGAACCTATGCCAAATATGAAAATTAAGCATTCTCAGAGTACTTCACCAAATGATATAATACTCAGACTGAGTCCGGTAAAGGTTCAAATTCGTACAAATTCATCTACTCCGATAGTAGTTAATGCAAAGTTTAAGGAATTGAAGCATAAAAATAATGAATTTGACTTTAATCCTTCAAATCTATCTATCCAGCCGGCTTCTATTACAATAAATGATCCTTATGATCATGTGATTACCGATGTGTTTACTCCTTTTGTAAATGTTAAGCCTGATACGGTTGTCGGACATTACCGCGGTTCAATTCTTTTTACATTAGGTGCAATATGAAAAAAGTATTATGTTTAATCCTTATATTTAATTTTCTGTTTGCAGAAGCCGTACTTGCCAGTCCGCAAACAAGTGATAATTCCTTTGAAATTCCAATTGATAGCGTTCCTCCCGGAGATGCGGCAGGGGGGAAGTCAGGTGGTTTGAGCTCTGGTGCTGTTACTGCAATTACATTAGGCTCAGTTTTTGGCGGAATTGCTGCAATTGGAGGCCTAGGCTGGTATCTTTCCGGTAAAAGCGGTTTGGCAAGCGGGTTTGCTTGCGGGTGTAACTCTCCGTATTCTACTATTAAGATTGATGATTATCTGATTTTAGGAAAGCTAAAAAAAGATAACTGCGAAAATAAATATCTGATAAAAGCTTTTGAGTATATTAACCCAGAAGAGGAAACCTCTAAAAAGTATCTGGTAGTACCTGATTTAGATATAAAAAGCAAATCATATAATACAATATTTTTTGACTTGCCTTTATCGGATAATTTGAATAAGGTTAAAATAATTCAGGTTTCAGATCCTTTTACTATGAAAAGCAGCTTACCCAGTATTAACTCAAAAATCATTCTAAACCCTAAGAGTAAAGATTCGTATGAACTACCTACAACTGTTGATGAAGGTGATTTTGAAAATGGTATTTTAATTAAGAGGGGTATTATTTCTAAATATGGAGATAAAACAGCTGTTTTGATTACAGAAAATAGAATGAATCATTCAAAAGTT
>OHPB01000941.1_pt1 | contig 16997 bp, 15 predicted proteins | sample 1577621 | NCBI WGS metagenome assembly OHPB01 (sample SAMEA3879577, study PRJEB24766) | human gut metagenome | biome: human-associated habitat; feature: feces | place: USA | collected 1985/1987 | reverse complement strand
TCTTTCGGGGATTTACCTCTCTCCTGTCCAATGACCGTGACCGGCATTCCATAGAAGGATGCCACACCGCCGATGACCGCCATATCATCGCCATAATACCGGTCGCCGTGGAACTCGGTAAAATCGTCAAACAGGATCCGGATATAATCGCTGGCGTTCAGACGTCCGGCGCTACGGGACTGGCGTACTGCCTCCCAGGCGTCTCTCTCTCGACCTGCGATCTTATTTAAGGTCTTCTGGCGCATGATACCGGAGAACGGTGCTTTCCGGCTCTTTAACTTGCCTTCCTCCACAGAAGCTGCTTTTTCTGCCCTGGATGCAGATGCCGCTTCTGTGTGGTTCTCCGCCTCGTCGCTCCATTTCTCCCAGCCATGCTCCTGGCTGTGAAGCTTCAAAATCTGTCCCAGAACACGCTTCTGATCTTTTCTTTCCACGATCTGATCCACAAAACCGTGTGTCAGCTGGAACTCGGCTCTCTGGAAGCCCTCCGGGAGTTTCTGGCCGATCGTCTGCTCGATGACACGCGGACCCGCAAATCCAATCAGCGCTCCCGGCTCTGCCAGGATGATATCGCCCAGGGACGCAAAGCTTGCCGTTACGCCGCCAGTGGTCGGATCCGTCATAAAGCTTATGTAGAGAAGTCCCGCCTCGGAATGACGTTTTAAGGCTGCGGAAGTTTTTGCCATCTGCATCAGGGAAACAATGCCTTCCTGCATTCTGGCACCACCGGAGCAGGCAAACAGGATCACCGGAAGCTTTTCCTTTGTAGCACGTTCTACTGCCTCTGTGATCTTCTCTCCCACTACATGCCCCATACTGCTCATAATAAAGCGGGCATCGCACACACCTACAACAGCAGGATTTCCATCGATCTTTGCCTTTCCAATGACAATAGCTTCATTCAGGCCGGATTTTTCTCTGGCTGCTTCTACCTTCTTCTCATAGTTAGGAAAGTCTAAAGGATTGGAAAATGGCATTTCTTTATTCCATTCCTCAAAGGTTCCCACATCCGTAAGCATTTCGATCCTGCGGTAAGCATGAACACGGAAGTAGCCGCCGCATTTGGGGCATACATAATAATTGTTCTTTACGTCTTCCACATAGATCGGCTGTCCGCATTTATTGCATTTGCGCCATAAACCTTCCGGGATAGATGGTTCTTCCCCTTTCTGGCTTACCGGTCTGTATTTGGTATCTATTTTTGTATACGTTTTTCTGAACATGTTGCGCAGCATACGACAACTTCCTTTCTGCATTATCCCTATTCAGGATCATAAATATCGGTCCACGGCCTGGTACATCGTTTCGTAAATAACTGTACTAGTCACGGAGGAAATTCCAGATTAAATTTCTAAAATTTATTTTACGTAGTCCGGAAAATACTTTTCAATAAATCCGGTGTCCGTATCACCCTTCTGAAAAGCTTCATTTTCCAGGATCTCATACTGAAAATCAATATTTGTTTCAATGCCTTCTATGATAACTTCGCCTAACGCACTGCGCATTTTCGCAATAGCAGATGCACGGTCTTTATCATAAACGATCAGCTTCATAAGCATGGAATCATAGTTGGCCGGTACTTTATAACCATTGTAAATATGTGTATCCACACGGACGCCATTTCCACCTGGGATATGCACGTTGGTAATACAGCCCGGACATGGCATAAAGCGCTTCTTCGGGTTTTCCGCATTAATACGGCATTCAATGGCATGACCCTTGATCTGGATATCTTCCTGTGACACACTTAACGGCTCTCCTGCAGCCACACGGATCTGCTCTTTGATCAGGTCAATGCCGGAAACCATTTCTGTTACCGGATGCTCTACCTGGATACGGGTGTTCATTTCCATAAAATAAAAGTTTTTATCTTTATCTAATAAAAACTCGATGGTTCCTGCGTTCTCGTAATTAACGGCTTTCGCTGCCTTTACTGCAACTTCACCCATTTTTTTACGAAGCTTTGGGGAAATGACCTCACATGGAGACTCTTCCATTACCTTCTGATGACGGCGCTGGATGGAGCAGTCACGTTCTCCCAGATGAACAACATTGCCAAATTTGTCACCCATGATCTGAAATTCCACATGGCGGGGTTTTTCAATATATTTTTCAATATACATAGTATCATCGGAAAAACCCTTTACAGACTCTAACTGGGCTGCATTAAAATGCTCTGTAAAATCCTCTTCGCTTCTGGAAATGCGCATTCCCTTTCCGCCGCCGCCGGAGGATGCCTTGATCATCACCGGAAAACCAATGGCTTTTGCCATTTCCAGAGCCGCCTCTGCGGTGTAAACCGGCTCCTTGCTGCCGGGAACCACCGGAACTCCGGCCTCAATCATCGTTTTTCTTGCCTCGGATTTATTGCCCATTCTGCTGATAATTTCTGCAGAGGGGCCGATAAATGCAATGCTGCACTTTTCGCACAGCTCTGCAAATCTGGCATTCTCAGACAGGAAGCCAAATCCCGGATGGATTGCCTCCGCCTTCATAGCTACGGTTGCCGCCAGAATTCTCTCAATATTCAGGTAGCTCTGGCCGGACGCAGCCGGACCGATGCAGATAGCCTCGTCCGCCAGAAGCGTATGCAAACTGTCCCGATCTGCTTCTGAATAAACCGCTACAGTCTTAATTCCCATTTCACGGCATGCTCTTATAATTCTCACTGCAATTTCGCCCCGGTTGGCGATTAAGATTTTTTCAAACATGGCTGCGCTTCCCCTCTGCTTCTTAGTCACCTACAACAAAGGTCAGCTCTGCAGAAACGGCAACCTTGCCCTCTGCATTGGTAGCCACGGCCTTGCCTACGCCTACCTTGCCTTTGCTCTTGATAATTTCACATTCCAGCTTCAGCCGATCCCCCGGCAGAACCATCTGTTTAAACTTGGCATTGTTGATAGCTCCGAAAAACGCGGTTTTTCCCTTGTTTTCCTCCAGGCTTAAAATTGCCACTGCACCAACCTGAGCCAGTGCCTCAATCATCAGCACACCCGGCATAACCGGCTGTCCCGGAAAATGGCCGTTAAACTGCGGCTCGTTAAATGTAATGGATTTATAGCCAACCGCCCGCTTTCCCGGCTCCAGCTCATCGATAAAATCAATCAGCAGGAAAGGATGACGGTGCGGAATAATCTCCTGAATCTCTTTAATTCCCAATCTCATATCTTTTCTCCTTACCGGATGCGGAACAGGGGCTGTCCATATTCCACAACATCCTCATTGTTTACCAGAATGGCTTCCACCACTCCGTCATATTCGCTCTCAATCTCATTCATCAGCTTCATTGCCTCGATGATTCCGAGAATCTGTCCCTTCTTGACAGTGTCCCCTTCCTTTACAAAGGGCTCTGCCTCCGGAGAGGAAGAACTGTAGAAGGTTCCAACCAGAGGAGAAACCACTACCTTATCGGAATCAATTCCGCCCTTATTTCCGGAACCTGCCTTATCAGCAGCGCTTTCCGGAGCCGCCGGAGCAGTTTCAGCTGCTGCAGGAGCCGGAGCTGCTGCAACAGGCATAGGAACAGGGCTCATCATTGGAGCTGCCGGCTGGGAAATTACAACGGGAGCTACCGGAGCCTGAGCAATATTTTTCTTCTTTTTCTTTTTCAGAACCAGCTTCTGGTCCCCTTCCTCATATTCAAAACTTGTCAGTCCATTATCAGAAACAGCCTGAATCAGAGTTACAATCTCATCAATCGTCATGGTTTTATATCCTCCCGGCTTCACCATCAGCCTTCAAACTTCTTTACCAGCAGAGTTGCATTATGTCCGCCAAAGCCCAGAGAGTTGGAAAGTGCGCAGTTTACATTCATGGAAACGCCCTCGCCCTTGGTATAATCCAGATCACACTCCGGATCCTCTTCCTGAAGACCTGCGGTTGCGTGTACAAAGCCCTCTTCAATAGACTTGACACAGGTGATAAATTCAACGCCTCCTGCTGCCCCCAGCAAATGTCCTATCATAGACTTGGTGGAGTTGATTTTTACATTTCCAGCATGATCGCCCAGAGCCAGCTTAATTGCCTTTGTCTCAAATAAATCATTGTGATGGGTGCTGGTTCCGTGAGCATTGATATAATCAACATCCTCAGGCTTCAGTCCTGCATCTGCAATCGCCATCTCCATAGCCTTTGCTGCGCCGCTTCCGTCCTCTGCCGGAGAAGTAATATGATAAGCATCGCCGGTTGCTCCATAGCCTGCCAGCTCTGCATAAATCTTTGCGCCTCTTGCCTGAGCATGCTCTAAAGACTCCAGAACAACGATTCCTGCGCCCTCACCCATAACGAAACCATTTCTGTCCTTATCAAACGGAATGGATGCGCGCATGGGATCCTCGCTGGTGCTCAGTGCAGTCAGAGCCGTAAATCCTGCTACGCCGATAGGGGTAATGCTGGCCTCGGTACCGCCTGCAATCATTACATCTGCATCTCCATACTGAATGGTACGGAAAGCCTCGCCAATACTGTGAGTACCGGTTGCACATGCGGTTACTACGTTAATGCATTTTCCCTTCATACCAAACTGAATGGAAACATTTCCTGCTGCCATGTTGCTGATCATCAGGGGAACCAGCAGCGGATTCACGCGGTTCGGTCCCTTCTGAAGCATCTTGCTGTATTCTCTCTCCACAGACTGCAGGCTTCCGATACCGGAACCTACACTTACGCCTACGCGGAAGGGATCCTCCTGCTCCATATTCAGACCGGCGTCCTCAATCGCCTCTTTTGCAGCGCATACTGCAAACTGACAGAATTTCTCCATACGCTTTGCAGCCTTGGGATCCATGTGCTGCTTGGGATCAAAATCCTTAACCTCACCGGCCAGTTTTGCTTTATAATCTGCTGTATCAAAATAAGTAATAGGGCCGATTCCGACCTTTTTCTCCTTCAGGCCATTCCAGAACTCTTCTACATTATTGCCAATCGGAGTAATTGCTCCAAGACCTGTCACTACAACCCGTCTGCTCATATGTTTCTTTCTCCTTCTCTTTCCTTTACATGGCCATTCCGCCGTCTACACCCACTACCTGTCCTGTGATATAACCAGCCTCCTCAGAAGCAAGAAAAGCAACCAGATTTGCCACATCCTTTGTCTGGCCGAATCTTCTCATAGGAATCTGATTGGTAATATTTTCTTTGATGGTGTCAGAGAGAACGTCTGTCATCTCTGTCACAATAAATCCGGGAGCTACTGCATTACAGGTAATTCCTCTGGTTGCCATCTCTCTGGCAACTGCCTTGGTCATACCGATAACACCGGCTTTTGATGCGCTGTAGTTTACCTGTCCGGCATTTCCCATTACGCCGGATACAGAAGAGATATTGATGATTCTTCCGGACTTCTGCTTTAACATCTGGCGGGAAATATTTTTAATGCAGTTAAATGCGCCCTTTAAGTTGGTGTCAATCACTGCGTCAAAATCCTCTTCACTCATCTTCATCAGAAGATTGTCTCTGGTAATTCCTGCATTGTTTACAAGAATATCCACGCGGCCGTATTTTTTCACTACATAATCCATCAGCTCTGCTGATTTTGCAAACTCAGATACGTTGCACTGAACAGCCTCGGCCTTTCCTCCGGCCTCTTCAATCTCCTTTACCACTTCTTCAGCTCTTGCTGCAGAACCATTATAATTGACAATTACCACAGCGCCCTTTGATGCCAGAGTAACTGCGATCTCACGGCCGATTCCGCGGCTTGCACCGGTTACTACTGCAATTTTATCTGTTAACATCTTACTTCCTCCACAACCTTGTCTACATCTTCCAGCTTCTCTATATTAAGAACCTTTACCGTTCTGTCTATCTTCTTCATAAAACCGGCCAGAGTTTTTCCCGGTCCGATTTCAATAAAGGTGTCCACTCCGTCAGCCAGCATTGCTCTCACACTCTGCTCCCATCTTACGGAGGAGGATACCTGCTTCATCAGCAGAGGCTTTACATCAGCTGCATCAGTCATATACTCAGCCGTTACATTTGCCACATACGGAATGCTGAGCGGATGAATCTCCACCTGCTCTAAAACCTCTCCCAGCTTCTCGCCTGCTCCTGTGAGCATTCTGGAATGGAAGGGGCCGCTTACATTCAGCATAATCGCGCGCTTTGCGCCTGCTTCCTTTAACTTCTCACAAGCAGTTTCTACTGCTTCTTTCTTTCCGGAAATTACAATCTGTCCCGGACAGTTGTAATTGGCAATCTGAACTCCGTCTATTCCGGAAATCACCTCTTCAATAGCAGAGGCATCCATAGCCAGAATTGCAGCCATGGCGCCCTGCCCTACAGGAACTGCCTCCTGCATGAGAATTCCTCTCTGTCTTACAGTAGCAATGGCATCCTTTTCTGTCATTGCACCGGCAGCATAGAGTGCGCAATATTCACCCAGGCTCAGTCCTGCTGCCACATCCGGCTTCACACCCTTCTCTTCCAGCACCTTTGTCATAGCAATGCTGGTGGTTACCATAGCCGCCTGTGTATACTCGGTGATATCCAGTCTGTCATTTTTCGTAAAACACAGCTCCGGAACGGAAAAGCCCAGAATCTCTGTTGCCAAGTCAAATACCTGTTTTCCGATCTCCGTCTGCTCATAGAAATCCTGTCCCATACCGCAGACCTGTGCTCCCTGGCCCGGGTAAATAAATGCGATCTTACTCATTCACTCCTGCTCCTTTACATCTTACTTGCGTCCAAGCAGCTTCTCTGCCTGTTCCATCATTTCTTCAATCATTTCCTGACAGGTCTGTTCCTTGGAAACCATACCTGCAATCTGTCCTGCCATTACAGTACCGCCGTTTACATCGCCTTCCTGAACAGCTTTACGAAGGGTTCCCAGAGTCAGATACTCCAGCTCCTCAAAGGATTTTCCTTCGTTCTCCAGCTTAATATATTCTCTGGTCATCTGGTTGCGCAGACAGCGAACCGGATGTCCGTGAGTTCTTCCTGTTACTGTGGAATCAATATCCTTTGCTTTCAGAACTCTGTCCTTGTAATTCTGATGCACCACACATTCCTTTGCTACCAGGAAGCGGGTTCCCATCTGAACTGCCTCTGCTCCCAGCATAAATGCAGCTGCGATTCCTCTTCCGTCACCGATTCCGCCTGCTGCGATAACCGGAATGGAAACTGCGTCTGCAACCTGAGGAACCAGAGTCATGGTTGTAGCCTCACCAATATGTCCGCCGGACTCAGTGCCTTCGGCAATAATGGCATCAGCACCATAACGCTCCATTCTTCTTGCCAGAGCTACGGAAGCCACAACCGGAATCACCTTAATTCCTGCCGCCTTCCACATCTCCATATATTTTTCAGGATTTCCGGCGCCTGTAGTAACTACCTTTACGCCCTCTTCCACAACAACCTTTGCAACCTCGTCAGCGTGAGGACTCATCAGCATAACATTCACGCCAAAGGGCTTATCGGTAACTTCTTTAACCTTCTTTATGTAGTCGCGGATTACCTCTGCCGGCGCATTGGCTCCGCCAATCAGACCCAGTCCGCCTGCTGCAGATACTGCAGCTGCCAGATGATTCTCAGCCACCCAGGCCATTCCGCCCTGGATAATCGGGTACTGGATTCCCAGCAGTTCTGTAATTCTTGTTTTCATTTCCGTTCCTCCAACAGCCTGAATTCCTTTTTTAAAAGGTGCAGGGCATTAAGCCTCTACACCTTTCTCCTTCAGATAATTCATAACATCACCAACAGTCATCATGTTCTGCAGGTCATCAGAGGGAATCTCAACGGAGTACTCGTCCTCCAGAGCCATAACCAGCTCGAACAGGTCCAGGGAATCAGCGCCCAGGTCATCCTTAAAGGAAGATGCCTCTGTAATGGAATCTGCGTCTACGCTTAACTGATCTGCAATAATTTCTTTCATTTTTTCTAACATGGTTCTTTCTCCTTTTTCGTTTAAAATGTTTTATATTTTTATAAAGAGAATGCGCTCCGGGCACATTGCTCCATATTACCCATCATACCATACTTCCTTTTTATCAGAAAGTACTTCTTTTCCGTAATCTTCCTGTTTTACCACTCTACCAGGGCTGCTCCCCAGGTAAGACCTCCGCCGAAGCCTGCTAAAACCAGCTTATCGCCCCTCTGCAGCCTTCCCTGACGGTTTAATTCGTCCAGAAGAATCGGAACTGTTGCGCCGGAAGTATTTCCATAGGAACCGATATTCATGGGAACCTTATCCAGAGGCTGCTTTAAACGCTTTGCCACTGCCTCGCAGATTCGGTAATTGGCCTGATGCAGCACGAAATATTTTACCTCTTCAATATCTGTTTTACTCTCCTCCAGCACCTGACGGATACATTCCGGAACCTTCTTTACTGCAAATTTGAAAACCTCCTGGCCGTCCATATATATGTATCCCAGCTCCGGCTTCCTTTCGTTCAGGAAATTCCCCTCGCTTCTGGCTACACAGGAAAGCACAGGTCCTTTTCCTCCGTCTGATCCCATAACACTGTGAATCACGCCTGTTTTCTCTGCACGAATCACTGCTGCTCCTGCACCGTCTCCAAACAGAACGCAGGTGCCCCGGTCTGACCAGTCTGTCAGCTTGCTCAGACAGTCTGCGCCGATAATCAGAGCTGTTTTATAAATTCCTGCCCGGATAAAAGCCTGTACCGTACTCAGCGCAAACTCAAATCCTGAACATGCTGCGCTGATATCATAGGCCACTGCATTTACTGCACCAATGGCTGCCTGTACTTCACATGCCCCATTCGGAAAACAGTGATCCGGGGATGAGGTTGCCATTAAAATAATGTCCAGCTCCTCAGCCTTTATTCCTGCATTCTCCAGAGCCCGCTCTGCTGCCCTGGACGCCATGGCGCTGGTTCCCTCCTCCACAGCAATTCTCCGCTCATGAATTCCGGTGCGGGTAACAATCCACTCATCGCTGGTTTCCACCAGTTTTGCCAAATCTTCATTTGTCACGATCCGTTCCGGCACATAAGAGCCGGTTCCAATGATCCTGCCTGTCACTGTCATTTTCTTTCCCCGTTCCCAATTGAGATTCATTCTGATATTAGTTTTGTTATCAAATGTTTTGAAATTCAAAGTATTTTCATCTTTTTTATCTTATTCGATCATGAAACGTTTGTCAAGAAGATTTTATCGACAAAAATCAAGAAAAAACGCCGATAGAGTGTCATCGGCGTTTTTAATACAACAATAAAATGATTATGCATTTTTTCCCTTATTACTATATCCTGCTGGTGTTGGCCAATGATAACCTCGTTGATTATAAAGACCATAATCTGATTTTGAATGATACTCTCCTGGATAAAAACCTTTTAATTCTCCATTTTGAATCCATTCCATATCATTTCCATGAATACTTTTTATTAAATATTCCTTCATTTGTATTTCAATCTCCGCATATGCAGCTTCTCCAATACAATTATGAGTTTCTTTCGGATCTTTTTCTAAATCAAATAATTGAAATACATTCCCACACGGATAATAAATTAATTTATAATCTTTCCATCGAATCATTCGTGTGGCCTTATCACCTTCACTCACCTCTCCGTAAAGGTATGTGTGATGCTGTTCTGAAAGTAAAGGAATTCCTTCTACCGTTTCAGGAATAGGAATCTCGCATAAATCTAAAAGCGTCGGCATAATATCCCCCAGCTGTGCAAGTTTCTTTTCCACTGTTCCTCGATATTTTTCCATCGGCTTTCCTGATAAAATAAGAGGAACACATGATGCATTCTCATAAAAACAGCGTTTTGCCACCATATTATGATCAAAAAGCATATCTCCATGATCACTGGTAAAAACTAAAATTGTATCATCTAAAAGGTTACTTTCTCTCAATGTTCCAATCAACAAGCGTATCTGGTAATCAATATGAGTACACTGTGCAAAAAAGGCTCTTCTAGCTCTTTTTATTTCCTTTTTTGTATAAATTCCTGCCGCTTCACACATGGCCTTAAAAATATAGCTGTTATCCAACCAATCCTGACCGATTGGTTCCTCTAATTCGTCTTCCTGATACATATCCAGGAATGTAGAAAGAGGAACCAGAGGAGGATGCGGAAACTGGTAAGAACAATAAAAGAAAAACGGACGCGTGGGATCTTTTCTTTTTATCTGATGCATCATTTCCATAGTTACCCAATTGGTAGGATGTGCCTGTTCATCTAAATGCCACGGACGTGTATAATAAGTATTATTTCCCATTGCATGCAAAAATTCTTTTCCCAGATAACCATGTTCACCCATCCATATCTGATAATCATCCACTGTTCCTAGTTCATAGCGTCCCTCTTCTGCCAAAATAACATCTTCAAATCCAATTCGATTTCTCTGCGGATAAACATGAAGTTTTCCAACAGCCATTGTCTGATAACCATTCTTTCGAAAAGTTTCCGCCAATGTCGGAACATCCGGCATTTCCATACGATCAGAATAAACTCTATCTCCATGTGTTTTAGGCGATAATCCAGTCATCATAGTACGTCGTGCAGGAATACATACAGGGCACTCACTATAACAATTTTCAAAGCGAACTCCATTATTTGCCAGATAGTCTAGTGTAGGAGTCATAATATCATTTCTTCCTGCACACCCTAAAAAAGAGCCTGGCCAATGATCGGTGCAAATCATTAATACATTTTTCTGATTACTCATAATAAATCCTCCTTAAATTAATCCCAGCATACTTGGAAGTGCCAATGTAATAGACGGGATATAAGTAATCAAAAGCAGCACAATCAGCATTACCGCAATCAAAGGTAAGGTATGCTTAAACAAACGTTCAATTGGAACGCCTGAAATACCGCTTCCTATAAACAGAACACCTCCTACCGGCGGAGTTATAAGACCAATTCCACAGTTTAAAATCAGAATAGCACCGAATTGAATCGGGCTTAATCCAATACTTAACAGAACCGGCATCAAAATAGGAGTAACAATAACAATAATAGATGCCATACCAAGAATAGTACCCAAAACCAGAATAATTAGATTAATCAACAGCAACAGCAAAAATTTACTGTCTGTTAATCCCAGCATTCCATTTACTACCATTTCCGGAATTTTTAAATATGTAATACAAAAACCAAACGGACCAGATGCTGCAATTAAAATCAGTACGGTCGATAATGTTTTGATACTTCTTTTCACAACATGAAATAATTGCTTCCAAGAAAGCTCACGGTAAACAAGCATCGATATAATCAATGCATAAACACATGCAATTGCGGCACTCTCAGTTGCCGTAAAAACCCCCTGCACGACTCCAATAACAACAATCAAAACAGTACCTAAACCCCAAATTGATTTTTTTAATGCAGTCCACAGATTGGTCATTGTAAATGGGGTTCCTTTTGGATAATTTCGTTTTACAGACAAATAATAACTGTAAATCATTAACGCAATTCCCAAAAGAACTCCTGGAACAATACCTGCCATAAAGAGTGCACTAACAGAAATACCGCCTGCTGCCATAGCATAAATAATCATATTATGACTGGGCGGAATCAACATTCCCTGAACACTGCTTGTCATAGTAACTGCTGTAGAAAATTCCTTATCGTATCCCTGTTTATGCATCATAGGAATCAAAATAGCTCCCAAAGATGCCGTATCTGCTGTCGCTGAACCGGAAATACCTCCAAAGAAAATAGATGCCAAGATGTTTACCATTGCAAGTCCACCGCGCATCCATCCTACCAGGGCATCAGCAAGTAAAATTAATCTGTCAGAAATTCCTCCCTGTGCCATAATATCTCCAGATAAAATAAAAAATGGAATAGCCAGAAAGGTGAATCCATCAACACTATCTACCATAGTGTTAATGATCTGAGTCGGTGACAGCCCAAGATAAAGAATTGTTAAAGCAGCAGATGCCATCATGGAATAGGAAATATGAAAGCCTAAAATAATCATAATGAAAAAGGAGGTAAGCAAAAGAATAATAGCTGTTGTATTCATATTCTAAAAACCTCCCTTCAAAATACGATATAAAGCCATTGCCGTTCCATAAAATCCTCCAATCACAACAGAAAGATAAATCGTACTCATTGGCCACCCTGTTGCTGACATTTTTGCTCTTTGTGTTAAATGCAAAATTTGAATTCCATAAACTACCCACATTATATTTACCAACATAAGGAGAATATAAGCAAGACGGTGTAAAAAGGATGCGGCTTTTTTAGGAATCAAAAATTCAATAATTGTCATGCGCACATGAAGACCTTCTTTAATTGCATAACCGGCTCCCAGAAAACACAACCAAACCATACAAAGAATTGCCAGTTCCTGAGTCCAACGAGGATTTCTGATAAATGGAAGGTATCGTCCCAAAACTCCATAAGAAACAGAAAATACCATAACTGCAAATATCAAAATGCAGATTACTATCATAAACCGGGAAATCATATCTGCTATTCGATCTAAAATAGACTCCCGTTTTTCTTCTATATTTTGCTCCATATAATACGATTCCTCCTGACAAGAAAAGAAAATCGGCGGAGGTATAGTATACTCCACCGATCCTCCATTCCATAGATTTTAAAAATTAATAAGAAGTGTTTTTAATCTGAGAAATAATTTCTGCATACTCATCGCCATATTTATCATATACGCTGCTGCAGGCCTCCTGCCATTCACTGACATTAACTTCAATCACTTCTGTTCCGGATTCTTTAATTGTCTGTAAATACTCTGCATCCTTAGCATCAGACAATTCTTCAAAAAACGGAATAGATTCCTCAAAACATGTTTTTATCAACTCCTGATCCTGTTCATTTAACTGATTCCATGTTGCTTCAGAAAACAGGATAAGATTCGGGCTGATTTCATGTTGATCCATTACATAATACTTGGATACTTCTTGAAATGCATTATTTACAAAACCAGATAATGGCTGCTCCGCGCCATCTACAACTCCTGACTGAAGTGCACTGTATAATTCAGAAAATGCAACAGATTGTGCAAAGGCTCCTACAGCTTCTACAGCATCATAGTAAATAGAACCTTCCTGACAGCGAATCTGCATATTTTTCATATCTTCTGGCTTTTCTACACGTTTTTCAGTAAAGAAATAGTTTCTGGCAGATTCCTGATATGCTCCTACACATACCATAGAACTTCCTGATGACTGAACTGTATCAAGTAATGCCTGACCTTCAGGTGACTTTTCGAAAGCTCGTGCATGTTCCACTGAATCAAACAGATATGGAAGTGTAAATACGCCAAGACCATCACAACCATAATCTGCAATAACTCCGCTCATAAGCATAGCAGCATCAATAGTTCCTGTCTGAAGTCCCTGTACTGTCGTAGCCTTATCTCCTAATGAACCACTATAGAACAGTTCCAGTTTAAATCTTCCTTCACTTTTTTCTTCCAGAATTTCACCAAATTTTGCAATTCCCTGACACAAAGGATGATTCTCTCCATTTTGAAGAGCAAATTTTAAAGTATAATTATCACCTGACGGTGCTGCTTCAGAAGATGCTTCTGTACTGGCTGCTGCGGATGAAGCCTTTGTTTGCTCCGTATCAGAATTTCCACCTCCACAGGCTGTTAAGGAAGCTGCTAACGTACAGGAAATGAAAAATGCCATAAGTTTTTTCATGTTAAACCCTCCTAAATGATAAAACAAATCTCTTCACATTATCTACAAGTGCGCGCTTGTTATGTTAAATTCATTTTATCAATGTAACTTGTAATTTTCCACAGATAAAATCGACTCATTCTATAACAAAATCGATATTTTTCACATTTTCTTAATTGTTTTTATAAAAATAATGTTTTAATGCACAAAAAACACACAAAACAGCCACTTATATATATCTGTTTTGTATGTTTTTTGTCGTTATTCTATATAATATTTTTATGTGAAAATCTACTTTTTAATTATATAGTTCATATTTCAGGAATTTTTATAAACACTTTCACGATATTTAGCAGGAGAAACTCCTGTAACCTGCTTAAATGATTTTGCAAAATATGCAGGATCTCCAAAACCAGTCTTTTGTGCAACTATTCCCGGTGTCATTCCATGAAGAAGTAAATCTTTTGCATGAGCAATTCTAACATTTTTCAAATATCCCATTACAGTCATACCGCTCTCCTCACGGAATAAACGTCCAAGATAGGAACGTTCTAAACACACTTCATCTGCAATATCCTTAAGTGTAATATTTTCAGAATAATGTACTTCTAAATATTTTTGAACTTTTTGGATAGTTCCTGCTTTTCCGTAAAGCAGCGCTTCATTCTGTGCTGGTAAAAGTCCTCGTTCCACGGCTTCATGAAAAGATTCTATCGAATATGGTTTAACCAAATAATCTAATGCCTGATTCAAAATCGCACTCCTCATATGTTCATAATCTGAATAGGCAGATACAATAATAATCTTTATATCCGGAAGTCTCTCACGGATTTGCGAAGCTGCAGAAAGTCCATCTAACAATGGGAGGTTAATATCCATTAAAATTAATTCTGGCTTTTCCTGAAAGGCAATCGATACAGCCATTTCTCCATTTGAAGCAGTCAAAATCTCCCTCACTTTAGGAAAGCCATCCTGTACCATTTGTACCATTGCCCGACGCTCTAAAAGTTCATCTTCAACAATTAATATTTTCACTGGACACCTCCTGTGGAATTAACAAAGTCACACTGCTGCTGATACCAGGTATACTGGCAATCTCCATTTTTGCCTCTTCTGGACCATAAAGAAGTTCCAACCTTTTCTGTATATTAGACAGTCCAATTCCTCCCCATTCCTTTTTTAATACTTTTTCTGGTTCAAATCCGACACCATTATCAGTAACAGAAATAGAGACTTTATTTTCCTCCCATGTTACCGAAATATGAATATGAAGACTCTTTCGATTTCCAAATCCATGTTTAAAACAATTTTCTACAATTGGCTGAATAGACATCGTAGGAATTTGAATGTCTTCTCCTTCTAAATCATTATGAATTTCTGCTTCTATTGCATCATTAAACCGACATTTCTGGAGAAAAAGATATTGTTCAACAATCTCTAACTCTTCGTCCAAAGCCGTCATCCTCTCCTGATGGTACAAAGAATAACGTAAAATACGTCCTGTCGCTTCTACCATCTGCATTACTATTTTAGAATCTCCAATCAATGCAGTTACTCCAATTAAATTTAAAGAGTTAAACAAAAAGTGGGGATTTACCTGTGCACGTAAAGCAGAAAGCTGTGCTGCAATCATCATTGCATGCTGCTTTTCATTGATCAATCGCTCCTCATTTAATTGTTTCTCAAGACGAGCCTTATTCTTAATATCTCGAACATACTCTCTAATCTCGTGCTTCATATGATTTGCTGTTTGAGCAATTAAAGTAAATTCTCTGTATCGTGAAATTTCCAAGTCCGGAACATTCCAATTTCTATGAGCCAACTGATTAAAATATGTAGTCATATTTCCAAGAATTCTGCGCGTTACAATCGAAAAATGCACCAGAACAATTCCCATTGCTGCTGCAGCTACCGAAAATAATGCTGCTACAAGAGAAACTCTGCGTGACAAAGTTTTTGATGATGTTTCATAAGCTTTCCTTGCATATGCCATATCAGTCTGGGACATTTCCAATGCCTGCTGCTGATGCATTTTAAGGCCATCAAGAACATATGTATAAACAGTATACCAGGGGGAATGGGTATCAAGACTTTCTTTAATCTGTTCCTGCTGATAAATATTAAAATTATTTAATCGACGGATATTATTCATTGTTACAGATTCACCTTCGCATACCCTCTGAAATTCTGCTAAATCTTGCTCTAATACACGGCAGGAATCCAGATAAATTTCAATCCCCTCTTCTGAACGTGTACGTCCGAATTCTGTAAATACCTGTTCCATATGATATAAATCGGCAAAAATAGAATCACATAATGCCATACGATTCAAAAATTGAAGCTGTAAACGATCCTGCACATTTATTTCATAAATCATAGTTCCTATTACAGACACAGCCATTAAAAATAGCGCAATACAAAAAGAAAGAAAAAAAGACATAATACCTGGTTGTTTTTTCATAATTTCAGAATCCTTTATTGAAAATATACTTACTTTTCATTATACATGAAGAAACACTAATTTTCCACGGTTCTTATTCTACGCCTATTTCTTTAATAAAAAAGGTTTCGTACCGCCCGAAGCTTCACTTCCTGGCAATACAAAACCTTCTAAATTTTTTACTTTTATCCTTCCCTCTCCATCAGCCCCTGATACACATCTCTCTTGGAGATTCCACGGTCCTTCGCTACTTTTTTCATAGCTTCCTTCCGATCAATTCCCTGAGCCAGGTATACCTCCATGTGATCCTCCAGACTCATTTCCTCCCAGGACTTCTGCTGCTCCCGTTTCAGATCCTCGATGCTTCTGCCCTCAATCACGATCACGCATTCGCCCTTCGGCTCCTCTGTTTCAAATCTTTGAAGCGCCTCTGCAAAAGTGGACTGATATGCCTCCTCGTACCGCTTGGTCAGCTCCCGGCACAGAGTCAGTCTGCGATCCATTCCCAGGGCAGTTCCCAGTTCTTCCAGAGTCCTCACCAGATGATGGGGCGCCTCATAGACAATCATGGTTCTCGTTTCCTGCTTCAGTTCCTCCAGAATCCACTGCCGTTCCTTTTTATCCGTCGGAAGAAATGCCTCAAAACAAAACCGCCTGGTAGGAAGTCCTGAAAGCGTCAGGGCCGTAATACAGGCCGCCGGACCGGGCAGAGAAGTAACCGGAATTCCCGCTTCATAACACTGGCGCACCAGTTCCTCGCCGGGATCAGAAATTCCGGGTGTTCCCGCGTCTGTTACCAGAGCAATATTTACCCCCTGCTGCAGCTGCCCCACCAGGTATCTGGCCTTGTCCACCTTATTATATTCATGATAACTGGTCATAGGTGTCTTAATATCAAAATGATTCAGCAGCTTGATCGTATGGCGCGTATCCTCCGCTGCAATCAAATCTGCCGTTTTCAGGGTTTCCAGAACCCGAAGTGTAATATCA